>Ga0256839_1000327_pt1 | contig 61016 bp, 50 predicted proteins | sample 354166metaG_FD_185968 | JGI IMG/M metagenome (GOLD analysis project Ga0256839, IMG submission 185968) | Hydrothermal vent microbial communities from Mid Atlantic Ridge, Atlantic Ocean - 354-166 | ecosystem: Environmental > Aquatic > Marine > Hydrothermal vents | place: Atlantic Ocean: Mid...
CCCCCCCCCCAAAAAAAACAGGCGGTCCAAGAGGGGTGATGTTGGCCGAGCAGTGGAAAATTTATCAAAAGGGGCAATAAAATGTGTAGCAAACAGGACCAAAGCGTCGTTTGTATGTGCTAGTATACTTATTCGCTTCGGGCCGGAGATGCATGTGCAACTTTGGGCTTTGGGACGGCCCCATTGTTTTCGGGGTGACAGACAGAAACACAGACAGAAAAAATGCTTAGCTTTTATAGAGGAGGCAACAAATGAGCATCAAGATTCAACACGCAACCGCAATGTTTGCACTGGCCGCGACCAGCGGACTCGCTATGGGACAGTCCAGTCTCGATCTCGATCGCGCGTACGCCTCGGAGCTCCGCTCTGATGCGCAGACGCGTTCGAGCCTGCTCGGTTCGAGCAATGGTGCGAACCTCAATGTTGAGGTGATGACCCAGTTCCGTTATAGCTACAACTCACGCGATGAGTTGGTGGGAAGTCCATTGGGCGACAATGATGTCACCATGGGCTTTGAAACCCCTCGTACGCAGGTTCGTATGAGCGGGGGCATCGAAGGCACCGACATTTCAGGTTTGATCATCTTTGACTTCGGTGCTGCCGAAAACGGGGGCACCTCGGGCACCGGCGAACTCCTTGTTGCGCAGGCAGCATGGGGTCTTGACGACAACTGGACGATTCTTTTTGGTCAGTGGCACAACCCCGTGATGAGCTCGGAAGCGTTTGCTCCAGAGCACACACTTGCTGCCGACAAGTCATTCACCAACGAGTTCTTCCAAGTTGGATACACCCAGGGCGTCGCATTCGTCTACGGTGCAGATAACTTCAAGTTCATCGGTGCGTTTGCTGACGGTGCCGAGTACATCACCAACTACGGCCCAGTCGCCAACTCGGCATTCAACGCTCCGGGTGAAAATGATTTCGGCGTCACCGGTCGCTTTGACTGGCTTGTCGAAGGGACTTGGGATCAGTTTGCAGATGCGACCAGCTGGCGTGGCTCAAACTATGGTGCCAAGATCGGTGCGGGTGCTCACTGGCAGACCCAAGGCGATACCAATCCATCGGATAACTCCGGCGGCGGCATCCCTGGGTACGAGGATACCACCGTGACCTTCTGGACAGTCGATGCCCAGGTTGAAGGCGACGGGTGGAATTTCTTCGCCGAATATGTCGGCCATAAGGTTGAGATCAATGCGACCACCGATGTTGAGTACACCAACCATGGGTTCATTGCCCAAGGTGGTTTCTTCTTCAGCGATCAGTGGGAAGGCTTTGCTCGTTACGATGTGACCATGCTCGATGATGTGCTCGTTGCAGCTGGTACCGATGACAACTTCCAGAATGTCACTTTCGGTTTCAACTACTACTTTGTCCCCGAATCACACGCAGCCAAGTTCACCCTTGATGCATCCTTCGCACTCGACGAGAGCACCAACTTTGATGCTCTTGGCGTTGCTTTCCCCAACCAGACCAACATGTTGGGTACTTCGGACTCCGAGTTCGCACTCCGTGCTCAGATGACCTTGGTTTTCTAAAGCGGTTTTTTAGACAAATACGGGCGGTTTGAGGCGAAAAGGCCAAATGCCGAACGGGATTATCAAAAAACTTCAAATGTAAGTTTGTGCTTACTTGACAGCCGGTTGAGACCCTTCTAGGGTTCTTGCCGGCTGTTTTTTGCGCATCAATCTGGATACTTCGTCCGATAGCGTAAAATAGTAAGGGCAAACATTGGTGATGGGTCACCAAATGGCCGATGTAGGTCATCGTCGAGCGAGGTATGGAACCGGCACATTTGTGCAGAGGCCCCGCCGATGTGAATCGTAAAAAGTGGTCTTGGGCACAAAACGGAACCCTTGGCCGAATGAAAACAAGTCTGTCATCCGGAGATTGACAAATGAACAACAAGACACAAATCACAGCAGCAGCACTTTTTGCTGCGGCAACCACCGGCCTGGCGGCTGCTGGATCACTCGAACTCGATCGTGCATACGCATCTGAGCTCAAGGCTGATGCGGGTGCCCGTGCAGTCCTTAACCAAAATAACCTTGGCGATGTCAATGTCCATGTGGGTGTTCGTTTTGGGTACAGCTACAACAGCCGCAACGGTGCCGCCCTTGGCGATGATGATGTGACGATGGGTTTTCAGTTCAGTGAAGTCGAAGTCGCTGTTGAAGGCCAAGTGACTGACAATATGTTTGGTCGCATCAGCTTCGATCTGGGTCCAAACAACTCAGATTCAACCGGTAGCCAAGGCACCGCTCACCTTGAAGATGCCTACATGGATTGGACGGTTAACGATGGTTTTACCCTCCGCGTGGGTCAGTACATCCCTCGTTTCTCGGCTGAAGCAAGCATTTCAGAGTTCAACATGATGAACTCCTATCGCTCGGTTACCCATGAGTTCCTCGGAACACCATCATGGACACAGGGTGTCCAGGCACAGTTCGGCGGGGATACTTGGGACTTCTGGGTTGGTTTCAACGATGGAGTTAACTCCGCCAATACCGCTTTTAACGCTGCTGCAGAAGCGGATTTTGGGATCAACGCTCGTTTCGATCTCTACAGCGATTCCGATAAGGCTCGCTTTGACGATCAAACTTCGTGGCGTGGCTCGGCTGCGGGCTGGCGCGTGGGTGCCGGTTTCCAGTTTGAATCAAACGGAAGCACCAACCCATCGTTCACCCCTGAAACCGATGATCTCTTCTTCACCATCGACGGTGCATATGAAGGTGACGGCTGGGCAGTTCGCGCTGCGTTCTACATGACCGACATGGAGTCGGGTGGTGCAGATCACGAGAACATGGGCTTTGAGCTCGGTGGGTCGTTCTTTTTCAGCGAGCAGTGGGAAGGCTTTGCTCGTTGGGATGTGTTGATGCTTGATGACGATGCAGGGGCAGGTCAGGTTGCAGCAAACGGCGACGATGTTCAGAATTTCATCGCTGTCGGTGCCAACTACTATTTCGTTCCTGGTTCACAGGCTGCGAAGTTCACTCTTGAACTCGGTATGGCACTTGATGAAACCGCTGACATCCTCAACACCGCAGGCGATACCGGCACCACCCCAATCGGTTCGGGCCCCGGTTCGTCGGGTTTCCTTACTGATTCTGCTGGTGAAGACGGGCAATTCATGCTTTCGGGTACCATGCAATGGCTCTTCTAATCGAGCTTGAATGACCGTGGGTCGAGCCTTTGGCGTGGTCCGTGGTCAACCGAGTATAAACCCCACCATTCACTTGTTGGATGGTGGGGTTTTTGTGTCTATAGGGTACATGCAGGCAATGGCGTACTTATGCGCTCTGGTTTGTGCTGGCAGTTGGCGAACTCATTACGAAGAGTGGGCATACTGCTCGGCAGACCAACTTGAGATAGACCATGTTTCTGCTTTCGTCTCAGGGGGCATTAGCAACCATTGGGTTGGTTCGTTTTTATTTTTGCTTGTCAGGGTTGTGTCAAGGTTTGTTGAAGACTCGATGAAATGATTTGGATCGTACCATGGAGGGGGCGAACTGTGCTAGTGTGATCCATGAGCCCGAACCATTGCGGATTCGGAAAATATACACGCACTTGTGAGGAACTTATCAATGAGCTGCAAACAAACTGCTTTGGCTTTTCTGCTCGTGGTTTCTGGATCGGCGCTTGCCCATGGCGGGACCGATCTGACCCTTTCCCGTTCGTATGAGTTGATGAATACATCGTCAGCGTACGCATCGTTGATGAACACATCGAACCTTGCTGATCTCAAGGTCGATGTGCAGATTCAGACTCGCTATCAACTCAATGCCCGTGATGATGCAGGGACGACACTTGCTTCGCCCGACGATGACATCACTACTGGTTTTTTGATTCGTCGGGCCAAGATCGGGGTCAAGGGTAAGATCACCGACAACATCAAAGGGGCGATGAAATTTGCATTCGATCGCAATGGAGGTACAGGTTCGCTTGAAACGGCGTACCTCAAATGGTCGATCAATGACAATTTGATGCTTCAGGCCGGGCAGTTCAAGATGGGCTTGCTCCGCGAGGAAAATGTTTCCTCCACCCGTCAACTGGCAACCGATCGATCAGCGGTCAACGAGACCTTCAATCAGGATTTCTCCCAAGGCATTGAGCTGCACTTTGGAGGCGAGCAATGGCGCGGGCTTGTTGGATTCACCGATGGATTCAAATCACGCAACACCGCGTTCAACTCGACGACCGAAGCGGACTACGCACTCAACGGGCGCTTCGAGCTGTTGATCGGCGATGCCGACTGGGGCCAATTCAAACAGTTCACTTCGTGGAGAGGTTCAAACACAGGCGGCATGCTCGGGGCAGCAATCTACTACCAATCTGCAGGCGATACCAATCCGTCGACTGCACTGAGCACCAACATGACCACCGGCACCGTGGATTTCTCATATGTTGGCGATGGATGGAACCTCTATGCAGCGGGTGTTTGGCGCAATACGGACAATGGGACTGCGGATTTCGATGATTACGGACTCATTGCCCAAGGCGGTTACTTTGTTTCCGAGAGTAACGAAATATTCGCACGCTGGGACGCTGTCCTCCCGGATGATACCCGAGGTGCAACCGGAAACGATTTCCATTCAATTACCGTCGGATGGAATCACTACATCATTCCTGAATCACACGCGGCCAAGTTTACCTTCGATTTGGCATACTACCTCGATCCAACAACCGCGAGCATCGTCAAGACTTCCGATGGGCATAACTTGCTCGCCGATTCTGAAGATGGACAATTTGCCCTCACTGCCCAGATGCAGATCCTTTTTTGATGATCAGGCGACACCCGTTTGGTCGTTAAAGTCTCATACAGACACGGTACTGGAAAATTCCGGTGCCGTTTTTTTAGATTGGATGCGAAAAATTGAACCCACATCTCGAATATGAAATCACGGTTCAGGGTTGTTGAAACTCATACCATGAGCATCATGCACAGATACACCATTGGGCAACTTGCCAAGGCAGCCAATGTTCCGGCTTCAACCATTCGGTATTACGAACGCCGAGGGTTGGTGCTTCCGACTTCTCGTTCCGATGGCAACTATCGACTCTTTGATGCTGAGGCGCTTGGTCGGTTGATGTTTGTTCGCTCGGCGCAAAGCGCAGGGTTTACACTCAGCGATATTGCCGAGCTTCTTTTGCTGCGAGAGGATCGGGTTGCGCCGTGTGATGAAGTCCAAGGGCTGATCGCATCGAGGCTCGATCAAGTGGTCGAGCAGATCAACCATCTCGAGGCGGTCGACGGGATGCTGCGTGATTGGCTCAAGGTGTGCAAGGGTGCCCAGCGATCGGGAAAATGCGCGGTGCTCATTGGGTTGCAATCATCAAAGAAGAAAAAATGTGCCAAATCAAAGCAAACCCCTTGACCTTACACCATGGTTCGTGGCCGATCATGGTGCTCAACGATCACACAAACTCACAAGGAGATTTTTGATGAACCGCCGAACTTTTACCCGCTGTGTATTCCCTGTCGCCATGTTCTTTGGGCTTGGCTCATTCTTGGGCGCCTGCGCGACGACACAAGCGACGACACAAGTTGCTTCCAAACGATCCGATTGCCCAGGCAAGATGATCTGCCCGCAAACCGGCGCATTGATTTGCAAAGACCAATGCCCACTCGATCAACAATTTGATCATCAAGACAGCACCGAGCAGGTCGTTGCTCTTCGGGCATGCTGCCAATAGATCCCTGTCAATAGAGAGCCCCATGAAATTCTGTTTACTGTCCCTGTGCCAATGAGAATCCGGGTACGCCATCGTACATCCGGATGGGGATGAACTCGGTGACGGTGAATTTCTCGGCCACTTTGGCCAAGAGGTGGACGGTTGGACCTTGACCGATGACCGTGCCTTCTTTGAGCTCGAAACGCACGCAGCACTCGTTGACCAGTTCGGTGTAAGGTGAGCCCGTTGGCCAGACCTGCGTGCCTCGGTTTGAAATCACCGTCAGTTTGAATGGCGTGGTTTCGCACAATCGCTGGAGTTTGGCCGCAAGATCGAGCGGGGTCAGGGTCGTCTCAAGGAAGACATCAGCGCCGCAGACCGTCGTGACGACCTGCTCGTGCGTGGTCATCATCTCATTGACGCTCGGACGAACTGGAAGCGTGTGATTGAGTTCATCGCTCGCAGGCACCGCACACCCTTCGATGGTTTCTGGGTTCTTGCCCAAATTCGCGGCAATCGCGGTTGCGAAGGCTTTGGTGCCTACAGGCTCGCCCTTGCCCTTGACATCGCCGGTATGGACACCCGATTCGAGGGTGTAGAGTAGCGCGTTTTCGATGATCGCAGCACGCTTGCGCATCCCGATATGACGGAGCATAATCAACCCTGACAACAACAAGCTCGTGGGGTTGGCGAGGTCTTGCCCGGCGATGTCGGGGGCGGTGCCGTGGACGGCTTCAAAGATGCTGATCTGATCGCCGATGTTGGCCGATGGCGCAAAGCCTAATCCACCAACGAGTCCGGCTGCGAGGTCTGAGACGATATCGCCTTGGAGGTTGGTCAGGACGATCATTTTGTACTTGTCTGGGCGGAGCACAAGGTTCATGCACAGGGCGTCGATGATGACATCTTCGGTTTCGATTTCTGGGAAGTCTTGCGAGATGAACCGGAACCGATCGAGGAAGGTGCCATCGGTCATCTTCATGATGTTGGCTTTGTGCCCGCAGGTTACTTTGTCGATCCCGAAAGCGGTGGCGGTCTCGAAGGCAAATCGGTTGATCTGATCGCACCCGGGTGTGGTGATGATTCTTTTGGCGGTGTAGGCGTCTGGGGTGAGCCGATGCTCGATCCCGCCATAAGTGTCTTCGACATTTTCACGCACGACATAGAAATCCACAGGGACGCCTGCGCGGGAGTAGACGGTTTCGACACCGGGGAGTGTCTGAAAGTGGCGCAGGTTGGCAAAGGCGCCAAAGGTTTTGCGGAGGGTGACATTGATGGATTTGCCCCCGCCTCCGATGGGGGTGCCCATTGGGCCTTTGTAGAGGAGGCCAGTGGTTTCGATGGTTTCAATGGCTTCGTCAGTCATGCCTCGGGAGTCGCCTTGGTTGAAGACCTTGCGTCCCATATCAACTTCGATGAACTCGATCGCATCGAGCACACCCGCAGCTTCAAAGATGCTCAGGCACGCTTGGGTGATTTCGGGTCCGATCCCGTCGCCGGGCGCCAGTGCGATGCGTAGTTTGTTGGTCATGTGTCTGCCTCGATTGGGGGGAGAAAAGCATTACTTGGGTCGGCACAATAGGCGTCTTGGGTGAGTGGTTGTAGTATGTTGGGTGATGAAGATGATCTTTGTGCCTTTGTGAAGCTCTCGAGTTATGGGGCGAGGTTTGGTTCTGTGCCCTTTATTTGTGCGTTGCGCGTCCAAGTCGTTCCATGATGGCGGTGCGGATGGCCAATTCATCGGTTCCTGACCCGGTTGGGGGTTCTTCGATCCAGATGGCGGAGGGATTTCCCCGGTCGGCATCATGGAGGGCTCGGTAGATATTGCTGGCGTAGGCGTCGATTTGTCGGGGTATTGGGATCAGTGTTCCTTTGGCCGGATGGGATTGGATTGACCAAGTGATGATCGTGTCTGAATCCGTTGCTGATTTCAGGGCGGCTGTGGGGACGAGCTTGGTTGGTGTTCGAGGTTGATAGTGGGCTCCGATGAGTCCGGGGGATCGGGCGATTGGGTCGTGGGGTAGGGGGGCGATCGATTCGATGTTTTGGCTGATGGTTTTACTGATTGCATGGGGGCCGATGAATCCGGGACGGAGGATGCGAATCGTTTTGCTGGTCAGATCGACTACCGTCGATTCGATTCCTGTTCTGCAGCGTCCGCCATCGACGATCATCAAATTGGCGTCGGGGAATCCATCCATTACATGTTCAGGTGTGGTCGGAGAGATGTGTCCTGAGGGATTGGCACTGGGTCCGACGATCGGTTTGCCGAAGGATTCGATCAAGGCCAACGCGCACGGATGCTCCGGGCAGCGCACCGCCACGGTCGATCCATTGGCACAGACAATCCCAGGGACCACATCAGCTTTGGGAAGCACCATCGTCACTGGCCCGGGCCAATATGTCCGGGCAATCAAATCCGCAGCGTCAGGCCAATGCGCCACCACCGTCTTGGCCATGACGATCCCTGAGACATGCACGATCAGTGGGTTGGTGTTCGGACGCCCTTTGAGGGTAAATACCCGTTGGACTGCTTGGGCATTGAATGCATCCGCACCAAGCCCGTAGACCGTTTCGGTTGGAAAGGCTACGAGATTACCCTCGCCGAGCCTTTTGACACCGAAGGCGATTGCGTGGGGTCCTTCGAGAATTTCACTCATCGCCCACTTCCAGTTCTGCTTCAGGTTCGACAATTGGCCTGATTTTATAATCGAGTGCAGATTCACCCGGTGCGAGTTGATTGGCATCGGGCACCACGAAATCAATCCGCGAACGATCAAGCGTTGTGCCCATTGCTTTGTGCAGGTCCACGATCGCGATGTTGTAGTTCACTTGGGCCAAAGCTTCGGCGATCTCAGCATTGGCGAGCGAATCTTGCTGATTGAGCTCGAGATTCAACCGTTCGACCGAGTACCCGGCATTGGTCAGCTCTTTTTCGACAATCAATGCCCGTAACGCTTCGCTCTGGGCCACTCGCGAGAGGGTGGATTGCTCGATCAGGGCGTTGTTGGTGACGATCGCGTTGAGGGCGAGTTTGATTTCAAATACGATATTCTGGGCGCTCTGTCGATAGGCGACGACTGATTGCATCCGATCAAGCCTGGCCTTGCGATACCCGGCTTCTCCGAGCCGATTGCCGATGGGTTGCTCGAATCGAATGCCCAGAAGCCAGTCATCAATAAATCGGCTCGATCGTGCATCGGTGTAGGCGTCTTGGAATGAATCATTAAGCCCCAGCATTCGCGCCTGCGCGGTGATATCGAGCTTGGGCTTGCGGAGGTTCTTGGCGAGTTCTTGGCGGATGGTGGCATCGTCGACCGAGAGCAGGGCGATTTCCATTTCGGGTCGATTGGTGATGCCGTTGGTGATCGCGTCGAGAAGTGAATACGAGATCGGTTCGCTGATGACATCATCGCGAGGCACAATCAACAACTCGCTGCCTACAGGCAGGCTTGGATCGTTCATCAAGAGTTTGAGCTGATCGCTGGCATTGCGCAGGTTGGTTCGTGCGACGAGCAGGTCAGATTTTCGTCGCTCGACGCGTGCGACGGCATCGGCAACTTGGGCCTGGCGTGCATCTTGCACCCGCCTTGCTTTGATATCATCGCGAACCTGAATTCCTCGTTCGAGGAGTTTGGCGCGGATAATGAGTTCCTTGTACCGAAGGACAAGGGTCCAGTATGCTTTTTCGGTCTCGGCAGCTGCTTGGATCAAAGACGATTTGAGTGAAGCCACACTCGACCGTTCTGCGTTGCGGGCGATGTAGACTTCGGCCATATTGGTGTCACGCCCGAACCCCTGCATCAAAGGCTGGGTGATATCGAGCACCATATTCGAAGCGTTGGCTGGGTTGGGTACCGGAGAGGTCCCAAAGAATGAACTCTCGATATTCGAGTAGTTGATTGCATTGGTGAGCTGGATGGTTCCCCCGGTGGTAAGCTGCCGAGAAACCCCGGCCGACGCATCGCCCGTCTGTGTGATGTTCTGGGCAATCTGAGCCGATCCTGCAAAGGCGAACCCGGGCTGGGGGATGATCGAATCCTGATACTGGGCCGAGGCAAAGAATAACCAATCGAATTGGGCTTGGGCTTGGGTCAGCAGGGTCTGGGAAATGGCGGGGGCGAAACTGGCAATTTCGACATCGAGGTTGTTGGCCGCAGCCGTCTGAATCGCCTGTTCGAGTGAGAGTCCAATGAGTTTGGTGGGCTGACCCATGAGGTCGTTGCCAATGAGGGTGGAAATTGGGTCATCTCCAGTGGGTGAGTTTGCCCTGAGTTCGGCAAGATATCCGGCGGTTGAAAACTCCCGCTCGATTTGCTCGAGGTGGTCTTCACGGATTTCGAGTTTGGAGAGATCAAGTTGGGTGCCGAGTTGACGGGGTTGTGGGTTTTCTTTGGCATGCTCGATCTCCATCTCGATCGCCCGGATCATCGCCTGCTGGAGTTCTTTTTCACTTTGACGCTCGATTGGCGAAGAGCATCCCCCAAGACCACCAAGGCAAAGCCCAGCGGCAAGGATTGCGCCAATCCCGGTAGAGGCGGCCAAAGGGGCGAAGACTCGATGATTGCGTGGATTCATAGCCATGCTCCAACGGTAGGTTGGGTAGAATGAGGTGTCGTTGTGCTTGCAAGAGAACCTCGTTGGCGGGGACGGATACACTCTGGCAGGGAGATACGGCCCGGATTTGGAACAGCCCAGGAGCTTAGCCATGCGAAAGAACACGCAGACGACCAGAATTTCGATTGCCACCTGTGTCCTCGGGGTTGCCCTTACTGGAGGCTCGGTGTCTGTATTGGCCGAATCTATAGGTTTTGAGGTCTCTCAAGAGACCGTCCAGGCGGATTTACCACTTCGGATTATCAAAGCGGATCAGTCTTTTCTTCGCAGTGGTGACCAGGATGTCTTTTATGCTGTTGCTGAGCTCGATGCCAACACCCCCTTGCAAGTTATTGGGACCTCCGGCGCCTACACCAAGGTTCTTTTGCCTGATTCAATAGGTGCTTTTGTGCCGGCCAACGAGGTGGAGGTCGGTCCGGAGGCCAAGACACTGACTCTGATTGTCGATTCCAAACTCCGTGCTCCATCGCACCTGCTGGGGCTTGCCGGGTCATGGAAGGCGCTTTATGCGACCGCGCTGCCTTCGGGAATGACACTCAAAGTCGCCGAGACACTCAAAAATGATGCCGGTACCGTTTTGGGCTATCGCGTCATCGCCCCGACGAGTCCCTCAGGGGAGTTGCCTGTTGCTTATATCAAGACGACAGCGCTTCGCGATGCCACGGCAGAGGAAATCCGTGCATTCAAAGATACTGGTGCGATTGGGTCGACCAAGCCCGCCGAGCAACAGACGCCGACTGTGATTGACCCTTCCGATTCAGCGCATGGTCAAAAGGAAAGTCAAAAGGAAACCCAAGAAGAGCATAACGGCCAAGTTGATCGTTCGATGATGGATGAAATGGAGATGCCTTCTTCTGCGTCTGTCGAGATTAAAAACGCAACACCGATCAAAGGTGAAGCAGTTTCCGATTCGGTTCGTCGTACAGCACCCAGTGGGCGTGTGAGTGCTTCAGCTCTTGAAGATCTCGAAGCGGCGTTCGATTTGGCGCGATCGTTGCCTAAGGTCGAACTCGACGAGGCACTCGACGAACTTTACGCAGAGTTTACCCGCACGCGCGCTCAGGCCCAAGATGGGTCATCATTGGCCAATGCCCTCGATCAGCGTCTTGAATGGCTTGATATTCGGATGAAGTCGCGCGACCAACGCCGGGCGATATCAGCGACTCTGGCTGCTTACGATGCCAAGGCGGATGAACTTGCCGGGGATATTCAGGCGTGGCAAGATGGGCGGGCGTATCAACTCGTCGGGCGCATGGTGACGAGTGCGATTTATACTGGCGATCGATTGCCGTTACTCTATCGCATCCAGGCAACTGATCCAGTTACTGGTGTTCGGCGCACTATTGGGTATGTTGCGCCCAAGAGCGAACAGGATTTTCGGCATCTTCTTGGGCGGGTCGTCGGTGTTGTCGGAAAAGCAAACAAAGATCAATCCCTCAAACTCATTGTCATCGAGCCTCAGCGCATCGATTCTATGCCTGAATGATTCCGTTTACCCAAGTAACCCAACTCAATGTCTCAAGAATCAAGTGCTGATCTCGATGCAATCAAGATGGTGACTGCGCTTTCGACGCATCAAGACCCCATCGGTGCAGCCTTGCAGGTTGCCGATCGGATTCAATCGCAGCTTGGTTCATCGCCCGATTTGTTGATGCTCTTTGTCACGCGTCATCATGCCAGGAGAATGGGCATGATTGCCGATACTTTGCGTGATGAGCTTCGTTCATCGCACATGCTGGGGATCACGGCATCTGGTGTGATGTTGGGTCCCACCGAGCTTGAGCAGGGAGCAGGTTTGTCGGTTATGGCGTGCCGATTTCCGGGTGTGCGGATCAATCCGTTTTGGATCGATCATCTCTCGCCGAGGGATTCGATGGAGGTTCGAGCAGCAGCCCTGTCCGACCGCATTGGTGCATCGGAAGATATGCGGGCGACACTTTTCTTTGCCGATCCATATTCGGTCCCAATGGTGAACCTGATTCCCGCGCTCAGTGCGGCGCGGATGCAGGTTGTCACTGAGTCGGGACGGGTGGATCACATTGGCACCATTCTCGGAGGTATGGCTTCGGCGGGCAACCGCGCCAACACCAACACCTTGCTCCTCGATGGCGAGATCCGCAACTCAGGGGCGATGGGCGTTACACTTTCGGGACCGATCCAGGTTGACACCATCGTCTCGCAAGGATGCCGGCCCATCGGGCATCCGATGATTATCACCAAAGCGCGAGGTAATCTCCTGCTCGAACTCGGAGGCATCCGGGCAGTTGATGCCATTCGGGATCTGATCGCGCAACTCAACGAAACCGACAAAGCTCTTTTGGCCGATGGGTTGGTGATGGGACGCGTTATTAACGAGAGCAAATCCCACTTTGGCAGAGGCGATTTTCTGATCCGCAACATCATGGGTGGCGATGAGACTTCCGGAGCCGTCGCGGTGGCGGATTTGGTGCATGCTGGGCAGACGATTCAACTCCACCTTCACGACGAACAAACCGCCCGCGAAGACTTCTCGCTTCTGCTCGATGGGCAAAGGCTCTATTCCAAGCCCGCCGGGGCCTTGTTGATCTCGTGTGCCAGCCGAGGCAGTGTATTCTTTGGCCACCTGGGGCATGACGCCGCTGCGATTACTTATGCTTTTGATCAGAAGCCTGACGGAGCGAATCTTGCCAAATCGGGGACCGAGGTCGACCCCCAGGCAGGGATTCCAGCAGCGGGTTTCTTCGCGGCCGGGGAGATCGGCCCGGTGGATGATCAAATCTTCTATCATGGACATGCAGCGGTCGTTGCATTGTTCCGTGATCCTGAATAGCCCGGCATCCTTGGTTCCCTTTGGGTTCTTGAGGGTGCTTTGGGGCTCTGCCAATCTGACAGTCATATGCACTTCGGGCACCCGAGCAGGGCACACGAGAGCCTACAAGGGGGTAATTCGTCGAAATGAAATGGCACGGCAGTTGCAACTTTTGTGCGGAATCACACACATTACCATTCCCCACTGGGCCTCATCAGCCAAATCGGGGATTGACAGAAGGAGGCTTATCATGGGAAAAATCATCGGAATCGATCTGGGAACCACCAACTCAGTCGTCGCGGTCATGGAGGGCGACACGCCTAAGGTGCTTATTAATAGCTCGGGCAATCGCACGACACCCTCGGTCGTCGGATTCACCGACAAAGGCGAGCGCCTCGTCGGGCAACAGGCCAAGCATCAACAGGTGACCAACCCCAAGAACACCGTGTTTTCGATCAAACGGTTCATGGGTCGGCGTCACAAAGAAGTCAGTTCAGAAGAAAAACTCATACCCTACGAAATCACCGGTGGGCCTGAAGATTTCGTGAAGGTCAATGTGCGAGGCGAAGAGTTCACGCCTCAGCAAATTTCGGCAATGATCTTGGGTGAACTCAAACGCACCGCGGAAGACTATCTGGGCGAAACCGTCACCGAAGCGGTGATTACCGTTCCGGCATACTTCAATGATGCCCAACGCCAAGCAACCAAAGACGCAGGCGAAATCGCAGGATTGAGTGTCAAGCGGATCATTAACGAGCCCACCGCTGCAGCCCTTGCTTATGGGCTCGACAAGAAGACGAACGAAAAGATCGCGGTCTTCGACCTTGGTGGCGGGACCTTCGATGTCTCGATCCTCGATGTCGGCGACGGTGTCTTTGAGGTCCTCTCAACCAATGGCGATACGCACTTGGGCGGCGACGACTGGGATCAACGACTCATCGACTTCATCGCTGAAGAGTTCCGCAAGAGCGAAGGCGTGGACTTGACCACCGATGCAATGGCGATGCAGCGGCTCAAAGAAGCTGCCGAGAAAGCCAAGATCGAGCTTTCGAACTCACAGGAAACCACCATCAACCTGCCATTCATCACTGCGACCGATGCGGGGCCAAAGCATCTCCAGCAGACACTCTCGCGATCGAAGTTTGAATCGCTCTGTGACGATCTCTTCGATCGTGTTAAGGAACCATGCCTTAACGCCCTCAAGGATGCCGGGATTGATATCTCCAAGATCGACGAGGTCGTGCTCGTTGGTGGTTCGACGCGGATGCCCAAAGTCCAGGAAATCGTCAAGGAACTCTTCGGCAAAGAGCCCAACAAAACGGTCAATCCTGACGAAGTGGTTGCCATTGGCGCAGCCGTTCAGGGTGGCGTGCTCAGCGGCGATGTCAAAGATGTGCTGCTCCTCGATGTGACTCCATTGTCGCTCGGTGTCGAAACCATGGGCGGCGTGATGACCAAGCTCATCGAACGCAACACGACCATTCCGACAAGCAAGAAAGAAATTTTCTCGACCGCTGCGGATAATCAGCCTTCGGTACAAATCCATGTGCTTCAGGGTGAACGGGAGTTTGCCAAAGATAACCGGACGCTTGGGATGTTCGAGCTTGCCGATATTCCACCAGCAGCACGCGGCACGCCTCAGATTGAGGTCGAGTTTGCTATTGATGCCAACGGCATCTTGCAAGTGACGGCCACCGACAAGGGCACGGGTAAGAAGGCCGACATCCGTATCGAAAATTCGGGCGGACTTGATGCTGCGGAGATCGACAAGATGAAGGCCGATGCCGAGGCTCATGCGGAGGAAGATAAGAAACGGCGTGAACTGGTCGATCTCAAAAACCGAGCCGACGGTACCATCGCCCAGATCCGCAAGAGTGTCGAAGAGCACGGTGAAAAGGTGACACCCGAGATTCGTTCTTCGATCGAATCTGCGATTTCGAGCCTCGAAACCAAGCTCAAGGACGAATCAATCACTGCTGAAGCCATCGAAGCGGGGCTCAAAGAGCTTGATTCTGCCTCGATGGAACTTGGCAAGGTGATTTATGAAGCCAGTGCTGCTCAAGCAGGCGATGCCGCCGCATCGCCTGGGCCAGAAGCATCGCCGCCATCGAATGATCCTGATGTGATCGATGCCGAGTATGAAGTGAAGGATGACGACAAGTAATCCTTCAAAGGTTTGAGTCAACAGACCCGTTCCGTTTGGGCGGGTTTTTTATTTGAATTTTGGCTTTGGAAGTTCAAGTCCATCGTGCGTCCAGAAGATCGAAAATGGAACACGGGAGCGAGGCGGGAGGGTGAGTTGAATCACAAACCGTGCAATCTTTCGTCCAAGAAACACGCCCAGAAGGATGACGGGGAGCTGGATGAGCATCGCAATTGGATTCAGCACACTGATATACAAATCCTTGGCGATCTCCGATGCTTGGTGGGCAAAAAACATTGGTGGCGAAAAATTGACATATGCCAAAACAATAATGAGCACGCTCGCAGCAATTGGTACAATGGCTGCCCGCTTTGGGCTCCCTCCGAGCAAGACAATGCTCCAGAACACGCCCGTGAGAAATGCAACGATCCAAGCAGGGATCACAAAAAGTATGTTCGAGCGGTCGAAATTGTTCCAAAGCCCGCCAAATTCGGCGACGATCTCGTCGAGATGTTCATCGGCCCAGTCGCTTGGAATGCTGACCCATTGGTAATACACCTCGGGGGTGGTTGCCCATCCGGTAATACTTGTCGTTGTTCCGTTTTCTTCTGCCCAGGTGCAGTACGCTTTTCCGATTTCTTTTGCAAGCGGATCGCTGATGGTGCGTGTAAGGCTGTCGGTGAAAGTGCCAACAATGAGGATCTGTATGACAAAGGCAAACAGCAACACCACGACCCATGCTCCTGCGATCAACGCACGGAACCGGTTGACCCAGTGCGACATGGTCGGATACGACTGCAACGCGGCGACCGTGCCACACTCTGGGCATCGGGCGATGGCGAGTTGATAATGTTCCTCTTTGATTACTGCCTGCCCGAAGAGATTGAATCCGCATTGAATGCATGCACGATCGGCGCGGATGCTCTCGATGTGTTCGGCAGCCTTGCCATGAACCGGGGGGGGCTGGTCGTGTGTGTCGTTCTTTGCGTTCATATCATCTCTTCCATTCAATACTGTTTCACCTGTCGCTTCTTGATCTTTCGGCGAATTTTGCTCACCCGCTTGCGCGAACAGGTCTGAATCATCCGGTTGAGGAAGACGCCCAAGATCATCCCGATACTCGCGACGATTGTCAGAAGCAAGAACATTTTTGAGCGACCAAGCATCTCGGGCGTGCTCGGAATTTCGAGATTGGGACTGATGTTCATCATTTTTTTAATATGGTTCATGCCCCACCCGACAAGCCAATCGAAGGAAACGAAGACCGTGCTCGGGATCATCAAAATCAACCAGGCAGTCCAGAGTCGCTGGTGGGCATAAGCAACTCGTACAGCACCGCTTCCGAGCAAAACGAAGCAAATTGCAGCGAGTAGAAAATAAGTATCATCGAGATCAATCGAGCTTGGCTCTAGGAAGTTGCCCCGGTTGTCCGTGAATACTGGCTCCATCGCCACTGACATCCCCGCGAGTGTTCCCCCAGCGAGGAGGGTGATGAGGATCGTGATGGTCAAGAGCCGAACCGATCGAAGGAGTTGCCGAATTTCCCGCCAGAATACTTGGTCGGGATGTTTTGTTCGTACACAGGCCAGTTTACATTTGGGACAAATCACGATGGGCAAGCGGTAATGTCGATCGGGTACCGCGCGGATGCGGGCGAGTTCTGTCAAACAGGATGGGCAGATGTGTGATCGGGGCACGCTTTGAGGATACCGGATATTGAGGTTTGAGTTTCATTTTCATTGGGGTTGACTCTCCAAAACTTTGGGCCTTCCCTCTCTGTGCCAGTCTCGGGGACGAGGCGTGTTGGCCTTTGCAGATATCAAAAAGAGGTGGAATCCACATGAATATCAATCGAATCAATCAATCAGCCATCATTGCGATTGCAGCGGGTATGGGTTGTTCGTCGGTCGCACTTGCAGGTGAGACAAACACCAGCGCTCTCGAGCGATTTGAATCGGCCCGTATTGCCTTTGAAGAAGCCAAGGCCGAGCTTGAAGCTGCCAAGGCCCAGCTCGCCATGACCACAGGCGCCGGTGATATCGAAGTCGATGCCGAGGACTCGACAAGCCGCGTTCAACCCCAAGCCGAGCCAGAAGTCCCTGCCGATCCAAGTTCGTGGACCGATGGGTGGGATTGGGCAGCCAATGCCGGGTTTGGTGGTTCGTCGGGTAATACTGAAAACTTCAACGCCCGGCTTTCGCTCGGCGGACAACGCAACACTTCCAAATACGAAACCTCGCTCGTATTGGCCTATCTCTATGGCACCTCCGAGGGCACCAAAAATACTGCGCGAGGCGAGCTGCGCATCAAAAACGATTGGCTGACCGACGGCAAGTGGCGCTACTTCGCCCAAGGTGGATACGAATACGATGAGTTTCAAGCATGGCAGCACCGATTCAGTGCCGCAATCGGTGTGGGATACGAATTCATCAAAGATGACAAAACCACCCTCGTCGGACGCGTTGGTTTGGGTGCTTCCTACGATACCGGTAACCAGGCAGAGGAAAAGCTCATCCCTGAAGGACTCTTGGGACTCGACTGGACCTACCAGTATTCCGAGAATACCAAGCTTGTCGCCTCGACGACCTACTACCCAAACTTCGATGATTTCGGCGAGTTCCGCTGGCATTCAGGCGCAGGCATCGAGGTCGTCCTCGACGCCGAGACCGGCATGACCATGAACGCCGGCTTCGAGCACCGACATGACTCCGACCCAGGGACAGGCGTCAAGCCCAACGATGTCGATTACTACATGGGTGTTGGGTGGAAGTTCTGAGTGATTCTTGAAATCAAATTCTCAAAATGCGGCCAAAAGGTCGCTTTTTGTATGAAAACTCTTTGTGTCAAAACTTCTTTACCAAATCATTATTCTCCCGTCCGCACTCCGGGCAAGGCAGATTCTTGGGCAAGCCCACCAGCGTATAGCCGCACCCGAGGCATGGGGCGAGGCTGGAGAGCGTATCGTAGGAATACCTACAAAACGCAGACCGATCCATCAACTCAGTATCCTTCTTATTCGGCACCAATCCCAAAATAAAATAATCGGAAACGCCGGAACCGTTAAAATGTACCAAAGCCCGACAGTCTCGGCGAATCCACCATCAGGGTTTCCCATCGTGTTATATGTGCTCATGAACCCAAAAAGGGCTGCGTTCGTCACAACGCCGATGGCAAGAAACACCACGATCGCCCTCGGCCGACCTAGCACCCAGGCGACAAAGAAGCCCCAGAGCACCGAGTTGGCGATCGGAGCCCCGACCGCAAAGGTCAACAACCCGATGAATGCGAATCCCCAAACCGGAAATGTGACACATACGATGCTCGCAACGATCAGCTTCCACCGCTTCACATTGGCGATTACCATCGTCGGTACAAACACCAATGCGTGCGCGAGCCCAAGAAACATCACACTTATCGAATCGGGCGAGCTGCGCATCCACATGGCAATCGTCACACCCAAGGCCGCACTGAGGATCGATGCTGCCCAGATGGTTCGCGTGTTGGCTTGTGCTTGAAGCTGACTCACACTCATCAATCCCCCACCCACCACCGGCTCCCATCACGCGTCACTCGCCGATACAGCGTGTCGCGCTCGATCGGCGTATACCCCGCCTCCTCGATTGCTCGCTTCAAATCAAGCTCGGTGGTTTCTTGGTGCGTCCCTTCGCCGACCGCTTTGGTGATGTCGTACCACACCACCGTCCCGTCGATGTCGTCCGCACCGGCTTCGAGCATCACCTGCGCCATCGGCAGGCTCTGCATGATCCAGAACGCTTTGACATGTGGGAAGTTGTCGAGCATCAATCGCGTGATCGCCAGCGTCCGCAGGTTTTCGAGCCCCGTCGGGCCCGGGAGGTTTTCGAGGGCCGAGCCATCGGGGAAGAAGGGCAAAGGCGTGATGGTTTGGTAGTACCCGCCGAGAACTTGATCCGACTCTGACGAGCCGCGACCGTCAGGGAGCAGTCCCTGCTTGTCGGAAGATTCGGAAGACCGCTCCTTGACGGTCGCGGCTCGTTGGGAGTTGATTCCATCAGGTGTCGGCAACACCGCCCTCTCGCCCGAAAGCGTAATCACCGGCGCACTGATCTGCTCGGACTCCACAATCCCAGAAGCAATATACCCATCCGCATCACCTTCGTATCCCAGCCGATGCAACGCTTGGTCTTGTGATCTTCGTAGAATTTCCATATGGCGCAGGCGTTCGTCCTGCTTGTCCACATGCCCGTACAACATCGTGCAGTTGGTATTCAAACCCAGCTCATGGGCAACAAGATGCACATCGAGCCATTCATGCGCGCCGATCTTGGTCTTGAACGCTTCTTTGTGGACTCGCTCATCGAAGACCTCGGCCCCGCCGCCGGGCAATGATCCAAGCCCAGCCTCTTTGAGTCGCTCAAGCACCCAGCGCACGCCGACCTTGGGATCATCGCGTGTGTAGGCCTTGGCGATCCGCGCCAGGTGGACCAACTCAACCGCCGTGAAAGCTTTGAGATGAATCTGCGGCGCGATCTCGCGCAGGGTGCTGAGCATGTCGGTGTAATACGCGAAGGGGAGATACGGGTTCAACCCGCCGACGATGTGCATCTCCGTCGCGCCCGATTCGAGGGCTTTGTGTCCTTGCTCTTTGATGTCGCCCAGCTCACGGGTGTAGGCGCCCTCGTCGCCTTGCTTACGGGCGAACTCGCAGAACTTGCACGCGAGGGCACAGACATTCGAGTAGTTGAGGTGACGGTTGATGTTGTAGTACGCAACGCCCGGGTGCATCCGATCGCGGACGAGTTTGGCCAGTTCGATGACGCTCCAGATATCGCGTGTCTCATAGAGCACTTTGCCATCGTCGAGCGTGAGCCTCTGCCCGGCGAGGACTTTTTCGCGGATGGATTCGATCGCGGGATCAAGATTGGGCACAGATTGAGATGGTGTCAGCGTCATCATGGGAGATGATAGGGATTGCGGTATGGGTTTTCAGTTTTCTTTGAAAACCGATTCGATCGCCTTAATCATCTGCCTCACCGCTTTGCCCCGATGTGAGATCACATTCTTCTCGCTCGGCTCCATCTGAGCACTCGTCCGCTCGAAATCCGGTGCCACCAAGAACAGCGGGTCGTATCCGAAGCCCTGGTCGCCTTTGGGCACCTCGCCAATCTGCCCGATCCGCCCTTCGAAAAGCCCCGTGGTCGATGCCAGCACCGTGCCCGATGGATCGGCGAGCACCATCGTGCAGGTGAACCGGGCAGTTCGGTTTTCGTCCGCAACGCCTACAAGTTCGCGCAGCACCCGTTGGCAGTTGAGCTCATCGCGCTGCTCCCGGCTCAGACTCGCCGCTTCGCCGAGTTCATCGCCATCGAAGGCGTAATGCGACGAAATCACCCCCGGTTTGCCCTCCAGCGCATCCACAATCAGCCCCGAATCATCCGCCAGACAGGGCATCCCCGTCGCCTTTGCATACGCCCTTGCCTTGATCGTCGCGTTGTCAAGAAATGTTTCGCCATCTTCGATTGGCTCGGAAAAATCACGATCAAACGAATCAAGTCCGATAAGATCAATGCCTGAGCCTTGTAAGAGCGATTGAAGCTCACTGATCTTCCCCGGATTCTGGGTCGCGCAAACGATTGTGTGCATAGTTGTCTCTTTTCCCGATATGGAATCTATGGTATGCTTATTCTTGCCCGCGAAAGGACTTGCCTAAACTGTTTATCTAATGAATCCCATTCATATGCAACAACCCGCCACGCGAACGGACCTTGCTCAAAGCGCAGCCGACGCACTCGAAGCGATCGACCACGCCAAAGCCTTGTCCATGCGTTCGCTTGTCGGATTTGACGGGTTCGTCGATTCAATCATCCATGTCGTTGACAAACGCCATTCCATGGTTCATGATGATTACCAACGCATCCATACCATTCCCGAGTTTGCTGCTCGATGTGGTGCAGCTGCCAATCGCTCTGCCAACATTGAGCTCGTCGTCCGTGATACCCGATTCGGAGGGAACGGGCCATTATTGTCCAACTCGCTGGGATCGCTGGGATCACCGGTGACTTACATTGGCGCGGTCTCACTCGAAGACGATTGGAGCACGGTCGATCCGATCTATCTGCCTTTTGTCGAAAAATGCGAGCAAGTCATCCCCCTGTGCCCACCAGGACGCACTGATGCGCTCGAGTTTGACGACGGCAAGATCATGCTCGGCAAACCAGAATCGGTTCAACGCGTCACCTGGGAACGCATCAAAGAAGTCGTCGGACTTAAAAAACTCATCGAAATCATTGAGGGCGTTTCGCTTATCTCCGTCGTCAACTGGACCCTCGTTGGTGGCGTGCCCGGCATCTGGGAAGGACTCTGCAACGACATCTTCCCACACATCAGCGAGAACCACAACCGAAGAATCTTTATCGACCTCTCCGACCCGGCCAAGCGCACTGATGCCGACATCGTCACCGCGATGAAACTCGTCCAACAACTCCAAACCCACCTGCCTGTCACCCTTGGGCTCAATCTTGCCGAGAGCGGACGAATCGCAGGGGTCATCGGCGCAGAGGTCTATGACGATGAACACAACCGGACATTGGCCGAGATGGTGCCCGAAGCAGCGATGAGTATCCGCGACAAACTCGGACTCGATTGCGTCGTGATTCATCAGCATACCGGCGCCGGCGGGGCGGACCGTTCGGGTGAAGCGTATTGGTTCGCCGGACCCTATACCCGTAAGCCTCGCATCTCAACGGGTGCGGGCGATCACTTCGGAGGCGGGTTTAGCTTTGCTCAAATGGCAGGACTCCCGTTGGGCGAATCACTCGCTGCTGCCTGCGGCGTCGCCGGGGCCTATGTCCGAGACGCAGCGAGCCCATCGCGCACCCGACTCATCGAGTTCCTGCGCGACCTGCCCGTGCCTGAGACGCACTGAAATCTTTGGTTTTGAGACAAGAACACCTCTTTTTTGCCCCTTCTGCCATACCCATGTTGTCGGGCGATTCGTGCAATATCGCCGATCGGTGATCGGTCCATACCCCTCATCAGGATTTGGGCTCTAGACTTGCACCCCATGACCAACCCATCGAGCCAATCCGTGTCCCTGTTGCCCGATCGGTTTGCGGATCAGATTGCTGGGCACATGGCTGGTCAGCAGGTCTGTGTCACCGGTGGAGCCGGGTTCATCGGCGGGCATTTGGTCGATGCGTTGATTGCTCTGGGTGCATTCGTCACCGTCATCGACGATCTTTCCAATGCTTCGGCTCGATCTGTTGCTCAAGCGATGGATCGAGCGCCCGATCGCATCCGTTTCATCCAAGCGAGCATTCTTGATCCCGAGGCGATGAATCTCGCGGTCGAAGGAGCCCGGAATGTGTTTCATCTCGCAGCTTTGGGTTCAGTCCCGATGTCGATTCAAGACCCGGTGCGCAACTGGGTTGTCAACGCGACGGGTTCGATGCGGGTGCTTCAGGCGGCCAAGGCGGCTCGCGTTCAGCGCGTGATCCACTCGGCATCATCGAGTGCCTATGGCAATCATCCGGAGTTGCCCAAATGCGAATCCATGGCACCCCGGCCAGAATCCCCATACGCAGCGGCCAAGTATGCCGGGGAATCGCTCATGCGCGCTTGGGCGGCGTGTTATGAAATCGATACCATCTCATTACGCTACTTCAATATCTTCGGCCCACGGCAGGCGACCGATTCCGCCTACGCTGCGGTCATCCCTGCCTTGGTCACCCGATACCTTACAGGGCAATCCCCAATCATCTATGGCTCAGGCGAGCAGACTCGGGATTTTACCCATGTCTCGAATGCTGTTGCTGCCAATCTGCTTGCTGCTGTTGCTCAAGAACCACTCAAAGGGCAGGTCGTCAATGTCGGTGCTGGCGTACAAACTTCGATCAATGAACTGGCTACCATGATCGCGGAGATTTTGCGAATGACGGAGATCAAGGTTCAATATGAACCCGAACGCGTTGGCGAGGTGTTTCACTCGGTTTCGTGTATCGATCTGGCCAAGACGGTGATCGGGTATGAGCCCACGACAAGCATCGAGGCCGGGCTCGAGCAAACCATCAGGTGGTACGCTGACGAGCATAAAAAACAAGCATCTTCCCAGAGTGAAGCTTCATGATTGCCCGTCTACCGAGCAATCTCGCAGGGTGCTTGGTCGATATCCTCGGCTCGCTTTGGGTATTGATCTCATTGGCGATCGTGTCCAAGTGTCGATTCAAAGGCCAATACTGGATTTGGCGAACCGACACCGCTTTCCCCGAGGGTACCCACCCTCAAGGTACATCGGGTTTGATCCGATCAGGATTCGAATATGCCCGGTGGGCATGGCGCATCCGCCAAATGCGTTAATATTGCCGATTTCCAGCGTTCGTGACCAATGGGTGCGGTTTTGTTGTATACTCACCATTGGGTTTGGTCAAGAGGATCATGCCCGTTGGCCGATCTGACCTCTGGTCACCTCGCTTCATTCATATGATGCGCAACACCGATACGAACCCCAGAGAGCCCTTCCGATGAGCAACAACGCCAATACCGGTTCAAATACAAGTTTCTCGCACGCCTTTCTCCCGGGATTGATTCTGGGCCTGATTGTCGGCGCAGTCGCGGGTGCCTTTTTGCCCGATTTCCTTGGTGGTTCAAAACACCCCGATTTCCAAATCACCCCGGGGCAAGTGGCTCCAGGGGATCGGAATGGCGATCCGCGAGGAGCACCCAATGAGTACGATGAAGAAACCCAACAACTCATTGACCAAGCAATGAATGCGGGCGAGGACGCCCAAGACGGTGTTCAAGATGCTGTCGATGCCTTGGAAGAAGATGCGTCAGGCATCACTTCGCCGACGATTCCGCCAAGCGACGGCTGAATCTGTCGGGTCGGAGCAAATGCCGAGCATTGCGCCAAGCCCTGAGATCGTGCTGTCCCGGATGTTGTGCTACCATGGACAGATGCACGACGACGCACGCCGACTCATTGCCCAGCACGCCCAAACCGCCCGTCTTTTGGGTGTTGATTTTCTTCCCTTGAGTGCCATGCCCTCCGTACTGATCCAAGGGACACCATCGGTTGCACCAGACCAACCAGATCAAGATGCACCGCAAGTATCATCTGAGCCCAGAGCTGAGTCCAGGGTTCATCGTGCCCTTTCGGGGGGGGCATTGGGTGACCAATCCCCAATGTTGTTGTCGGTTTCACCGATTGCTTCAGCCGAGTTGCGCACGAGTTACGAGCACCTTAATAATCCCCAGGCCCGGCTCGATGGGTTGGGGGCTAAGTACGAAACCGAGGCGCCCCATCAGCACTTTAATATGCAGTTCACCCGTATTGTCTTCGGCGAGGGTGACCCGCAGGCCGACCTGATGTTCATCGGCGAAGCACCCGGCGAGCAAGAAGACCTCACCGGACGCCCCTTTGTTGGTCGAGCAGGTCAGTTGCTCGAAAAAATGATTCAAGCGATGGGGTTCTCGCGGGAAACGGTTTATATCACCAATGTACTCAAAACCCGTCCCCCTGGCAATGCCACGCCCACGAGTCAAGAAGCTGCATTGTGTGAACCCTATTTGATGGAGCAGATTCGGATTATTGAGCCCAAGGTGATTGTGACGCTCGGACTTCCTGCGACCCAGCTTTTACTCAAGGTATCGAGCCCGATGCGCTCGATGCGTGGGCGTTGGCACACATTGCCCACCAAGGTGATTGCCGATGGGATTCCGCAGGTTGAGATCATGCCCACCTATCATCCAGCCTATTTGTTGCGTTCGTACACCCAAGAGAATCGCCGAAAGGTCTGGTCGGATTTGATGCAGGTAATGGACAAGCTGGGCGTTGCTTCGAGGAAGTAGTGCGTGTGGATGCAGATTTGTATTGCTGGGTTGAGAGACACAAGTTTTTAGAGATACAGATCCAACAGTCGCCCGGTCGCGGGCCGCTGTACTTGGCGGGTTTGTTCGACCTTGATCGCTGGCGGTGCTGTTGGTGTGGCGGGTAAGACTTCGCCGAGTGTGGGCAAGAGTTTGGCTCCGTTTGCAGGGTGATAAGTATCGCGCGGGCGAGTGATGGCGGGTGCCTCGGGGGTGTGGGGGGGGTGAATCTTGGGTGTGGGTACCGGTTTGGGCACCAAATTCTGGGCTTCGAGCATTCGGTGGAACGGCATGATCCCCGGAGCTGCTTCAAAGTGTTTGGGCATCGACACAACCATCCGCTGAGGCATTACCAAGTGGTGGGCTGGGTTCACCATCGCTGGGGTGGTCGTGTTTTCAGTTCTTCCGATGCTCATTGCACCAGAACCAGTTGCACGCTCTATGCCGAGTCGAGCAGGTCCGAAAAGATCCTTTTGCAGATGCTCAACCTTGCCAAGTGGTCAATTTGGGGCGATCCGATTGGTTCAGCGTGTTGTACTGACGCCACGCCGATGGTGCGTATTATCCCGTCCGATGTCCTGCCGAGCGATCCATACCGACGAGCTTGATTTCGAGCTTCCCAAAGAACTCATTGCGACCAGGCCGATCGAGCCTCGCGATCAATCGAGGCTTTTGGTTGTTCAGCGATCGAATCCGGATCGACTCGAGCATCGAGTTTTTGCTGATTTGCCTGAGTTGCTCGAACCTGAGGATTTGTTGGTCTTCAATCGATCGCGTGTTGTTCCCGCAAGGCTCGTGGGTGAAAATGCAGCCAATACTGGAGGGGCATTCGAAGGGCTCTATCTTCATGCACTTGAATCCGAGGGGGGCGGCCTGATTTGGGTCGTGATGCTTCGTGCCAAACGCACGAAGCCTGGCAAACGCTATCGACTCATCGACGCGCACCGTTGTCAAACTGATATCATCCTTGAACTGATCGAAAAGCATCCTGCTGAGGGTCCGGGGGCATGGAGGGTACGGGTTTTCGGCAGTGAGTTACCGACGGATCAGCTTCTTGAGCGGGTGGGGCATACACCTTTGCCGCCTTATATTCTTGCCCAGCGCCAAGCCCGCGACGAAGATCCTGGCGATGCCTATGACCGCTCACACTATCAGACGGTGTACGCCAATGAAAAGGATGCCGGGTCTGTCGCTGCTCCGACCGCCGGGTTGCACTTTACGCCCAAGGTTTTTGATGGATTGACATCCCGATCTGTGCGCACAACCGAGGTAATCCTGCATGTTGGAGCAGGGACTTTTAAGCCCGTCGAGACGGAGACACTCGCTGCCCATCCGATGCACGCCGAGGAGTGTTCGATGGGGGATGCAGTGGGTTTGTTTCCACCGACAGGCAATGGGCGAACAATCGCGGTGGGTTCGACAAGTGCCCGGACACTCGAGAGCTTTGCCGGTTTGCATGAATCGAATCCGATTTTGCCCCAGAAGCATTCGACCCGGATCATGATCTCGCCGGGATATCGCTGGCGGTGGGTCGATGGGATGGTGACGAATTTTCATCTTCCGAGATCAACGCTTTTGGCGATGGTGGCGTCGATGCTTGAGGTGCCCGGGAAAGTGGATGGTTTGGATCGTATCCACACTGTTTATGCACAAGCCATCCACGAGCAATACAGATTTTTTTCGTATGGCGATGCGATGTTGATCCTGCCTTAGATGTGTTTTTTGGGGGGCTGACACAGGCGTACTGCCTGTGTCAGCGGGTACAGCATGGATATCGGGGGTCATATGATTTCTACCCGAATCTCCCGGGTTTCGACGATGTACACTCATCGTATGAAGCTCGATGAACTCATAGCTGGGATGGATCTGCGATGTGCTGCTGGTGGTGAATACCTCGGTGATGTGCGTATTTGTGATCTGACAGAGGATTCGCGCACGGCTGTTCCCGGGTCGTTGTTCATCGCGCGATCGGGGACAGAGCTCGACGGCAACCGGTTCATTGAGCCCGCGATTCAGTGCGGATGCGTTGCGGTTTTGAGCGATTGCGCAGACATCGAGCTGCCGATGCGATCCAAAGTGGTGGTGCTCGTGACTGAAAATGTCATGCAGGTCGCAGCGGAGTTGGCTGAGCGGTTTTATGGACATCCGTCGAGGGTACTTTCAATCGCGGGCATCACGGGAACCAACGGCAAGACCACCGTCGCACACCTCACACACCAGCTTATCGAGGCTGCGGGGATTCGGTGTGGATTGATCGGGACAGTGGAGATTGATGACGGTCGCGAGCGGGCGCGGGCGAGCATGACGACGCCGCCGGCGGTTGAGCTGAGCCGAACGCTGGCGACGATGGTTGAACACGGATGCCGAGCGGTCGTGATGGAAGTGTCGAGCCATGCCCTCGACCAATCGCGTGTGGGGGCAATGGGCTTCGACGCTTGCGCCTTTACCAACCTCACCGGCGATCATCTCGACTATCACCAAACGATGGAGCACTATCGCGGTGCCAAAGCCAGGCTCTTTGGGCTCCTTAAATCCGATGGACTCGCAGCGATTAATATTGAAGACGATGCAGCCGACAGCATGGTCGAATCGTGTACGCAAGGCGTACAGATTGTGCGATGCATGCCCGGGGCATCGGTGCGCATCGATAACGAGTCCATCGTGGGCATGACGCTGACGATGGATACGCCAATGGGTACCATCGAATCGCGCGTGCCGATCTTTGGGCGTTTCAATGCGATGAATGTTTTTCAGGCGGTTATGCTTGCTGGACATGTGCTGGGCAAGGCGGGGATCAGCCAAGGGGATCAACTCCGCGCGATGCATGAAGAACTTCCCCATCTCATGCTCCCATCGGGTCGACTCGAACGGGTCGAATCCAAAGCTGACGATTTGACGGTGCTCGTTGACTTTGCCCATACCGATGATGCGCTCAAAAGTGCACTGGGGGCGATCCGGTCGGTGCTTGATGAGGATGCTCGGCTCTGGTGCGTCTTTGGGTGCGGGGGCGACCGGGATCAATCTAAACGACCACGGATGGGGGCAATTGCATCGAAGCTTGCCGATGCGGTGGTGGTGACCAGTGACAATCCACGCACCGAGCCTCCCAATCGCATCATCGAACAGATCATCGCCGGTGTTGATGCCAACGAGAAAACCAAAGTCAGCATCCAGTCCGATCGGGGGCAGGCAATTCAGTATGCGATTGTCCATGCAAGTCCAGGCGATGTTGTTCTTCTTGCGGGCAAAGGGCACGAGACTGAGCAAATTCTCCCTGACGCAATGGGAGGCACACAGAGCGTTCATTTTGATGATCGCGAACACGCCCGGATCGCCCTGCGCCAGCGTCGGTTGGGTGCATCGGTTGAGGTACCGAAACCATGAGCAGTATGACTTACGAGGAGATTCAAAATGCGATGAAAGCCCGGTGGGTGATCAAGCCGAAGTTCGAAGTGTTCGATTTCGTTGGTGTCGCCATCGACACCCGCATGATCGAGCCCGGGCAACTCTTTTTCGCCTTCGTTGGCGAGCAGGTCGATGGGCATGAATATCTTGAGCACGCTGTCAAGGCCGGCGCGGGGATGGGCGTGGTGACGGATGCGAGCAAGGTGCCCGATGATTTGGGGATGCCCGTGTTGGTTGTTGATGATGGGCTCGATGCGATCACCGGATTGGCATCGGCGTGGAGACAACAACTCAAAGCCAAGGTCATCGCCATCACCGGCTCCAACGGCAAGACCACCACTTGCCGACTTGTGCATAGTGTCTGTACGCAAAACGGGTCCTCGTTCGTCTCGCAAAAAAGCTTCAATAACGCGCTGGGTGTGCCGATCACAGTGCTCAACACGCCAAGTGATGCCGATTATTTGATTGCGGAAATTGGTACAAGTTCACCTGGTGAGATCGCTGCCCGGTCTGCGTTGGTCAAGCCCGATATTGCAGTCATTACTTCAATCGGACGAGCTCATCTCGAAGAACTTGGTGATGAGCAAGGGGTAGCTTGGGAGAAAGCTGAGATTGTCAAGTCATTGCCAGATGGTGCTCTTGGAGTGATTGTCGGCGGGGTCGGTGAGCTCGAATACGCACTCAAGGGTGAAGATGATCGCGTCAAGATCACTCGCATTGGAACGGAGATTCCCATCGAGATTGTCAAATTAGATGATCGGCACACAGATTTTACCTTTGCGGGTGATACCTTTCGAGTTCCCACGCTTGGTGGACACAATGCTTCCAACGCAGCGATGGCAATTGTGGTCGGACGATTGCTTGGGCTCGACGATGCGATAATTCAGCGTGGACTTACACAGGTTAGATTTCCCGAGATGCGATTTGACCGGATTGAAATTCCAACCAAGACCAAACCCATTGTAATTTACAATGATGCATATAACGCCAATCCAGATTCGATGCGGGCAGCATTGGAGACTTTCGATGGGTTGAACCTTGGGGGGGAGAAAATAGCAATCCTTGGTGACATGCTCGAACTGGGTGATCGCAGTGCCGATGAGCATTTGGCATTGGTCGACGAGTTGGAGGAATACGGTTCGATTGATCGTTTTGTACTTGTTGGGCCATTGTTTTTAGATGCTGCGAGTCCCACTGATCGGGTCATGGGCATTGGATCGGACGATGCCCAAGCACTGACCCAGATTTCTCGATTGGTTCTTCCCGGTTCGAATGTGTTGCTCAAGGGGTCGCGAGGAATGGCACTTGAACGGCTTGTGTATATCCTCATTAGTAGCCGGGCTTCGAGAGCAACTGCAGGTAAGGTGCATCCTCAGATATGATTTATATCTTCTTAGAAATGCTTCAGAACCGGGTGAAGCTCGAGGTGCTTTACAAGCTCTTCTCGATCTTCGACCAAGTCCAGTTCCGGGCGCTGCTTGCAGCGGGTTTGTCGTTTGCGATCGTAGTACTCATGGGCAAACGGGTGATCCGGTTTCTAATCTCGATGAAAATCGGTGACGGTGGGGAGACCGACGCCGAGCTTTTGCGTGAGCATGCGGCAACCAAAGCCAATGTTCCCACAATGGGCGGGGTGCTTATTGTCGGGGCGATCTTCATCTCGACTTTTTTACTCGCAGATATTCGTATCAACCGGGTGTACCTTGGGCTTTTTGTGCTCATTTGGTTGGCCTGTGTCGGGGGGGCAGACGATTGGCTCAAACTTACTGCTACAAGGCGAGGCACCGGGCGGCAGGGTTTGTACTCATGGGAAAAACTTGTTTTTCAACTCGGTATCGGTGTGATTGTTGGGTATTTCGGATACCGCTATGGCATCCTTGCCGACGGGGTCGATTCGATGGCCCATGTGCTCAACTTGCCCTTTCAGCGTTCATATGATCCCACGACCAAGTTCGCTGCTGATGGGTTGATTTACCTGAGCATGCCGATCTACATTTTTGTTGCCACGATGATGGTTGCGGGGTTGTCCAATGCGGTCAACATTACTGATGGAATGGATGGGTTGGCATCGGGGACCTCATTGATCATTACTTTCGGACTGGTCCTGTTGGCGCTCATTGCAGGGGATCAGGGTGCGGCGCAATACCTCTATGTTCCCTTTGTACCCTTTACTGATGAACTTGCGGTGATGGCCGGAGCAATGGGGGGGGCGTGCCTGGGATTTCTGTGGTGGAATTGCAAACCTGCACAGGTGTTCATGGGTGATACAGGGTCATTGGCGCTGGGTGGGTTGATCGGGTACATTGCGGTGATGATTCGTCAGGAGATTGTTGTTCTGGTGATGTGTGGCGTGTTGCTCTTTGAGATTGGATCGGTCGTGCTGCAGGTTGGTTGGTTCAAGTATACTCGGATCAAAACCGGTACCGGCAAGCGCATTTTCCGAATTGCGCCTTATCACCATCATCTGCATCAAGGAGGGTGGGCGGAGAATCAGGTGGTCAATCGGCTTTGGATTGTCGGGATTCTGTTTACGGTGATTGCACTGGCGTCACTCAAAATTCGGTAGTGTGTAAAGGCGTGAGCACCCTATGGGATCATCACCCGCACCAAGGCTCGTTTGATGGCGCGATAGGTTTCTCCATCGGTCGGCTCGCCGGTGTTGGTTTCAAGTCTTGCCTGGGCAAGTTGTTCGGCATGCTCCCAGTAGCCAAGGAGCATCGCCCATGCCCAGAAGATTGATCGATCCGGATCATAGAGATTGGTCGGTTCGCTTGTGAGTCCGTTGAGTTCCACAATTCCAAACCCTCTGCCTTGGGCGAGTTGTTCGAGTGAATCGCAGCGTAGATCAAATCGGCCGATGTCGAACCCGCGTCCCTGATGATCTTCAAACCGATTGATAATCTCACCGAGACGATTGGTGAGCTCAGGGGTGATCAGATTTGCTCCATCAGTGAACTTCGCACCTTGGGCGTGATTTCCTGCGACCCCAAGGGCGATGCGTTGTCCTCGGGATGGAACCGTACCGAGCTGATCGCGCATTCGCTCAAAGAACATTCGGCTTTGTGCTCGGTAGCGTTCGTGTTCAAGGATCAGTCTGCGGATTGGTTGTTTTCCATCGCCGATCACCGCAGGGAAATGCTTGACGGTGATGCCGTAGATAAATCCAGAGGGGCCCTGATAGTTTGGGTCGGTTATTGACGCGACATGACGAACCCAAAGCACCCCAACTTCCATCGCTCCATCATGGCAGCGTTGAATGACGAAGGGTTCGTCATTGGATCGGCAGTATGCCATCAGATCGGCTTCCGACTTGATCATCTCGACTGCTCGTCCGCGTTCACCTTGGTCGGGTTTGCAGAATACGGGATATCCGCCGAGCTCGGCATCGTTGCGCATCGCACCAATGGCCGATTCAATTCGATGTTCAAGATCATCGCTCGAATCGATCAGTACACAATGCAATATCGCGTCATCATCGACACGACCATCGCCGAGTTTTTGGTTGATGTCGATTTTTGACTCGCCTTGGACTCCGCCATCGGAAGCGTATCTTGGGTTGGCAGCGGTGATGGTTCGGAGTCCTTTTCCGGAAAGAATGCGCTTGAATCCCCACCAGATCACGGGGAGGTAGACGATTCCTGTGACCCAGTATTCGTGATTGGTGATTCGATTCCATTCGCCTTTGAGGCGTTGTCGCCCTTCCCAAGTGGCGATTAGCCGAAGTGTAGCCAAAAGGGCCAAGAGCAGTCCGAATCCAACAGTAAATCCAATGATCCCAATTCGCTCGGTGAGGATTGTTGTCCATCTTCCACCGATCAATCCGACAAAGAACGCCGGGATGACAAAGCCTACCCCGTGCACCCACCCGAGGGGATAAAAGGGGCGATCAATCGTATGTGCTCCGTGCATGAGCCACCAGAGTCGCCCGATCATCATGCCCAAAATCGCCACCCCAAAGTCCACGCACATCATCGCAGCCATGAGCATGGTCAGGGCAAGTCCACCGAGTGCGCCATAGCGCACGAGCACGACGATTCCGACGAGCTGGGCCCACCAAGGGACTGATCGCACCCAATCACCAACTCGATGCAACAACGCATCGAACTCGTGCCGATCGGGCACCGGTGCCAGGTCCAGGCACCCTGTCTCGGGTGCAACGCCGGGCTGGTCATGACGAGCAAAGAACTCATTGAGGTATTTTGCAGCCAGATCGGGTTGTTGGAACGGTAAGAAATGTGACGCATCGAGCATCACCAGTTTGGCACTGGGCATCATCTCGTGATGCAGTTGGGCTGCCCAATCCATCACCAGGATATCGTGACGCCCCTGCAAAATAAGTGTTGGCGTCTCGATTGTGGGCATGATTCGGGTCAACTCGCGCTGGTCCGAATCCCAGAACGCCTTGAGCCATCCTGTGCGCTCTTTGAATCGTCCCAGAGTTCCGAAGTGGGGGATCAACTCGGGGATGACTCCGAGTCCGACAAAACCCACAGCGTATTTGACATGCTCAAAGAAGTATGATCCGGTACCTTCGGTTTCTTGAGCACCGATTGCAGACAGAAGCGTCAAAGATGCCACTCGATGAGGGAACAGGTGGGCCATTTCAATTGCCACGCCGCCGCCCGAGGACCATCCGAGCACATGGATGCGTTCGATGCCCAATTGATCAAGGAATGCAGCCATGGACCGTGCTTGTAATGGGTAGGAGAGGTTCGGCCCCCAATCGCTTTTTCCATATCCGGGCAGGTCGGGAGCGATGACTCGTCGATCATGGCTCAATATGGGGCCAAGGCGTGAAAAGTTCGCCCCGTTTCCCGGTGATCCATGGAGCAGCAATGCCGGTGGCTGATTGGGTGTTTCATGTTCAGGCAGCCATTGATCGTAAAACACCCTCATACCCGAACCATCAGGACCAAGTATTACATGTTCAAGTTTGGCAGTATTGGCGGTGTCGATTTCCGATGAGCGGACAAATTGATGCACATGCGAAGCGATCAACAACACCCCATAGAACACGATGCTTGCGAACCATGCCGCCTGACGATTTGTGCGATGTTTACCGGGCATCAGTCCCTTGATTGGTTCGCTTGTCCGTGTTGATTGAGTTCGTCATGGCGACAAGTTTTCGTTTGCGAATTTCTACAGTCCCGAGCTGCCCACATGCAGCCATTGAATCTCGCCCTTTGGTTCGTCGTCGGTTGACAAATACGCCGTGTGACACCAGTCGATTTACAAAACGGTCGACAAGCTCGTCGCTTGGTGCTTTCCAAGGGGAATTGCGTCTGGGATTATACGGGATGACATTCAATAGCCCCCCGTGCTTGTTGCCCTTTTCACGGGAGGGGTCTTTTAAGAACGGCTTCATCCATAGGGCCAGTTCGTCTGCGTGGGTATCGTTGCTGTTGACTCTAGGAATCAGCACATATTCGATCATGATTTTTCGCCCGCCTCGGGCTTGGCGGAGTTCAAGAAGAATCTCCTGAAGTCTCTGCATATTCCACTTCCGATTGATTGGCATGAGTTGCGATCGCACCGCATCATTCGAGGCATTGAGTGACAGCGCCAATCCCAATCGTTTCCATCCTGGTTTTTGGACTTGTACCTTGATGCGTTCGAGCCCGTCGATGTGTCCGACGGTAGAGATGGTGATGGCGCTCATTGCGATGTTGGCGCCGTTGTGATCAGTCAGGCACTCGATGGCTTTGAGGACCTCATCGAGATTGTCCATCGGCTCGCCCATCCCCATAAACACGATGTTGTCGACCTCGATGCCTTCAACAAATCGTGCTGCCCACCACTGAGCCACAATTTCGCTGGCGGTGAGCGATCGGACCAGTCCCATCTGGGCTGTTTCGCAGAAGGTGCATCCCAGAGCGCACCCGACTTGTGACGAAACGCACAGCGTGTGCGTTTTGCGCCCCGATCGACCGATCATCGGGATAATCACCGATTCAATATCATCAAAGTCAATCCCCCGATCGGCGAGCCGATGGGTGGGATTGGGCAGGCGTTGGGCGAACTTGATGGTTGTGCCTTCGTTGACGGGTTCTTCGTGGCGGGTGATGATCTCGGGGATATCGATTCTTGCGGGCGGAGATGCTGTTTTTCCATTCCGGTAGATGGCTTGGTAGGCCTCCTTGGCCCGTCCGGGGCCAACGCCTTGGCGTGCGCACAATGCTTGATATGTTTGAAGCGTCATTCCCACCGGGGAGATCGGATCGATGTCGTCAGCGATGGCCATAGCGAGAGGATAGTCGTTTCTCGGTGGCCTGGCGAATCGGGCCATCAACTCAATCTATTTTTCATCCTTTGCATCCTTGACCATTTGATCGAGCATTGTTCCAATCAACGCGACTGTCTCGCTGCTCGATGCTCCATCGCTCGAACCAGTGACCATGACGCGTGGCGTGATCTCGATTCTGTTTTCACCAATCACACGCAGGACCTCGATCATCGCCGCGTTGGCTTTGCCGATTTGGTCAGCGATCATTTTGTATGCATTGGCCTGGGCGGTTGCTTCGATTTCGACTGCTTCGGCATGCGCCTTGGCTTCGATGATTCGCTTTTCTTTGTCCTGCTCGGCGATTTTTACCTCATACGAGGCTGTTGCGAGTCGTTTTTCTTCCTCAGCTTCTTGTGTGGTCTTTGACAACTCTTTCTGCTGCATCGCAGCCTTTTGCTGTTCTTGGAAAGTAATCTGCTCCTGCACCGCAATCTCACGATCTCGCTGGGTGTTGAGGAGTTTGCCGAGGGTTTCTTCGTCACCCACATCACCGATGCGTACGCCTGTGATCGTCACACCCATTCGGGCCATCTCTTTGGAGATCATGGCCAAAGATTGTGATTCTTGAATCGAGCGCTGGTTGACATAATCAAGGGCTTTGACACTTTCTGCATTGTTGCGAAAAATTGCGCGCACTGTCGAGTTAAGCTTGGCAAGCAATGGCTCTCGATCTGCGCCAAGCTTGGCGACGACGATTGGCGCATTGAGAGGCTCAATCTTGTATTCCACTCGGACATCGACCGGGAATGTAAAACCATCACTTGTGCGGACGGTAATTTCGCGTTGCTCATTGAGGCTTGCAGAATCGATTGAAGCACGCTGCCCTTCAGGTAGGTATCCTTTTTCGCCGGCAGTAAATCGAATGATTGTTTCGCGTGTTGAGATGATCGACACTGAATAGGCTTTGGTGTTGACGGGGTATTTTCCTGGCTGCAACGGTTCGGCTTGGATACCTTTTTCGCCTGTTTTGGCGAGAATCACCGGTTCATCGTCTTCGCTTACTTGGACTGAAAGCGTAGGTTCAGTTCCGAAGTTGCTCTTGAGTACAGCGACTGCTGCCGGGGGGACTTCGGTTGTATCCACCATTGTTACGGTGAAGAGTTCGGGATTGAGCCGATACTTTCCGGGGGTCAACACATTGCTCTGAGGCCCTTTGCGTCCATTGCCCGCAGTAAGAAAAAATGTGGGATCCTCGATCATCCGTTTGAACTGAGCATTGGTCATTTCGGGTGCAAATACCTGTCCTTTATCCAAAGGAAGCCCGTCACGCGATTCAACCAAACCGATTTTGTCCGCAGGAATATCCACCAGAGGCCTGGTTTCGACATCATAAATAAGAGGCCAATACCACAAATGCCAGCCTGGGGCAAGCACATCGGCCTGCGGGCCCATTTCACCGGCGGTTGCCAAAATATTACCTCCGGTCAGGCTTGGGCCAAATGCGTTCTTTTTGACAACGCCTACTTGTGTTGCGCCGACATAGCGGATGGATGAAAGGGCAACACCCACAAGCAAGGCCGCGATCCCCAACGAAATCAGCAAGATCCGCAGCGACTTCTGAGGCACGCGAAACGCGCTCATCACACACATCACCGCGACAATGATCCCCAATAACAATGCAGCATTCGACATTCGTCCTCCTTCATTGAGACCAAGCGACCCATAAGACGCCATTATTATAGGACGCGCACGCTTGGCGCGCACAAATAGACCCAAACGAGCTACCATCAGCACCCGCGACCCACTTGTTGGGATTCAGGCGCGACTCCTTTCATCAAACAACACCCCATCAGACCCACCGAGACCCACCCATGCCCTGGCTCAAGATCAAAGACGCATTTTCATCCGATCCCGGAACCCAGCTCACCATCAAAGGATGGGTCCGCACCAAGCGAGACTCCAAAGCCGACGGCGGACTCTCGTTTATCGCCGTCAATGATGGTACATGCTTTGACCCGATCCAAGTCGTTGCCCGACATGATCTGGCCAACGATGAAGAAATCGCCAAACTCAATACCGGGTGCTCCGTCGAAGTTGATGGCGAACTGGTCGAATCCCAAGGGAAAGGGCAATCGGTTGAGATTCAGGCAACTGCTGTTCGTGTCATCGGATGGGTCGAAGATCCAGAAACTTATCCTGCGTCAAACAAACGCCACTCATTCGAATACCTCAGAGAGATCGCCCACCTCCGGACCCGTACCAACACCTTTGGCGCGGTTGCGCGCGTTCGCCATACCCTCGCCCAGTCCGTTCACCGATTCATGGACGAGCAGGATTTTTACTGGGTGCATACGCCGATCATTACAGGATCGGATTGCGAAGGGGCAGGCGAGATGTTCCGTGTCTCGACGCTCGATTTGATGAATATCCCCAAGACCGACGAGGGCGAGGTCGATTTCAGCAAAGATTTCTTCGGCAAAGAGTCACACCTGACCGTATCGGGGCAACTCAATGTCGAGACCTATGCCAGTTCGTTGAGCCGAGTTTACACCTTTGGTCCAACCTTCCGGGCGGAGAATTCAAACACTTCACGCCATTTGGCCGAGTTCTGGATGATCGAGCCTGAAATTGCCTTTGCGGATCTGCACGACGATATTGACCTGGCATCGGGGATGCTTCGCGCCTGTGCGTCGGATTTGCTCGAAAGGCGGATGGATGATCTCGAATTCTTCGATCTGCGAATCGAAAAAGGCATCATTGATCGGCTCAAGATGCTGGTTGAATCGCCGGTCAAAACGATTTCGTATACAGAAGCCATTCAGATTCTCGAAACATGCAACGAGAAGTTCGTGCACCAGGTCAAGTGGGGCATCGATATGCAGACCGAGCACGAGCGGTATTTGAGTGAGAAGTATTTCAAGCAACCCGTGGCCGTCATCAACTATCCCAAGGATATCAAAGCCTTTTATATGCGGATGAACAACGAGGGTACCGATGGCGCACCGGGTCGAACCGTGGCTGCGGTCGATATCCTTGTGCCGGGGGTCGGCGAGCTTGTCGGCGGGTCACAACGCGAAGAGCGACTTGATATGCTTGACAGCCGTATCGAAGAGATGGGGCTCGACAAAGCCGACTATTGGTGGTACCGTGATCTTCGCAAGTACGGTACGGTTCCCCACGCGGGGTATGGGCTGGGGTTCGAGCGACTCGTCCAGTTCTGCACTGGGATGCAAAATATCCGTGATGTCATCCCCTTCCCGAGAGCCCCCAAGCAGGCGGAATTCTAATGCAAAAAATTTTACTCTCGGCATGTCTTGCCATTTCAAGTGCTGCAAGGGCTGATTCCCCTCTCCCTGCCGAGGCGATCGAATCCATCCGTGTCCATCAGGTCATCGACGCGATGGAAGCTGCCATTCTCAAGGCCGATGTTGGGGCTTACATGGCCCTGGTCGATCCGACCGATTCGGTCTTTGTGACCGAACAGCGCGCTTGGATTACCGACCTCCAAAAACATCCCGTCGATGATGTTGAGATCATTCTCGCATGGAGCGAATCCATCTCCCTCGAATCCGATGGCTCGGCAATTGCCCCGATCGAAATTTCCTGGCATGTCCCGGGCGAAGAACTCGACCGGTATTTTGCCTATCAGGCTCGTTTCATTCCCGTTGGATCGTCTGACGGGCAATGGGTCTTTGCCGGGCGTGCGTGGGAGATCGTGGATATTGAGACCCCGGGTGTTCGTGTGTATGCCGATGCGCTCCACGAAGGCCTCGCCTACCTCGCTTCAGACCGTGTTGTTCACCTGCGCGACCAGATTGCCCAAAACATGGGTATGGATATGAGGATCGGGGAAGCTAAGCATCGAGAGGTGGTTGTCAAGATTTATCCGGATATGGCATCGCTTCAGGCTTCGATTTATCTGTCCTATACCGATTCACTCTCGGGGTGGAACGAACCGGGTGAGTCGATCAAAATCCTCGGACGCGACGATTACACCCAGCAGACCCTCGATCCGTTGCTTGCTCACGAGATTGGGCATGCGGTGAGCTTTGAGTTTGGGCCCAAGATTAACTCGGCACCGTGGTGGACCCTCGAGGGGATTGCCGAGGTGGCAGCCGGGTTGTTTCGTGATGCTTGGTCGGTCAAGCATGAGCGTATTGTCCAGATGGCCAAGAATGACAATTTGCGAGACTGGGCCCTCTTGGCCGAATTCCGCGGCGAAGCCAACAATCACATGCGCCATGTTTATCTGCAAGGGTGGTCGATGATCGACTACATCGGCCGTACTTTTACGATCGAAAAACGAAACCAGTGGTTCGCTGCGCTGGGTGCTGGCGCATCGCTCGATGAAGCTTCGTTGAGCGTGCTGGGGATGGGGTTCAAAGCCCTCGATCGGCAATGGTATCAGTCGTTGTTGGATTGGGAGCCTGAACCTGCGCCTGATCTCGAACCTGTGGCACCCTAAGGCTGCTCTGGGAGCGGATGGGTCATCTGATTTTCGATCGGTTCGAGGTTCTCACCCGGAGCGACCATGCGCGTGGGGGCATGGTCAGGGACGATCGGTGGAGGGGCGCGGAAGAACATCACATAAATCCACAGCACCATTGCTAGGAACATCGTCCAGATTGCCAGGTACCCGATTGAATCACGCACCTGCGCCGGTTTGGAAGCCAATGGCTTTGAGATCGCCAGCACCCCCTTGGCAGCGATTGGTGCGCCTTGGGCTTTGATGAATGCCAAGAGTGCGATTCCTTGGGTTTTGCCTATGCGCCAGAGTTTCTGCCAGATCGACTCGATTTCGTCGTTATTGAGCACATCGCTGGTTTCAAGGGCTGCACTGGGCGATGCCTTGATTGCATCGGGCACACGGACACTGGCTCGTACCTCGTGGGTGGATTCGAGAGCTTGCACAGGATCAGCGGGATTGCTTTGGACATCGGGGGGTGAATCGCTTTGGGGTGGCGCTTGGCTGGTGGATGATTGTTCAGTGTCAGCTTGGTCTTCATCATCTGTCGGGATGATTTTGGGGATTTCGAGTTGATCGAGCAGCATCGCCGGGTCGATTGAATCTACGAGGGAATCTGAATCGATCATTTCCCCATCGGCATCCTCAAAGTCACCCATCAAAAGTTCATCGCCGATACCTGCCAAGGCGTCGTCAAGATTGCCCAGCAAATCATCCGATTCTTGCGGATCGGTTTCGGGCTCTTGAGTTTGCGTTTGGGTAGGAGTGGTTTGGGCGGAAGGGGGAGGGGCCGACTCGGTTGGTTCAGTTTCTTCTATCGGACCGGAGTCTTGCGCTGTATCTGCCGACGACTCACCTTCATTTTCATCCAGAGCATGCACAGGTTCGATCTGCTCATCGCCGAGTTCACTTACGAGGTCTTCGTTGATTGCATCGATTGTATCAATGGTTTCCTCTTGGGCTTGGCCTTTGGGCGAAGGGGGGGCATCATCAGTTGGCTCGGCAGGCGGGGCCTCTTCATCAAGCAGATCGTCGATGCTCTCTTCGAGCAAAGCTTCGGCACTCTGTGAAACCGCATCAAGGGCATCGAGCGCTTCGTCGCCGATCGACTCAGGTTCTATCTCATGCTCAGCTTCGGACTCCGCTTCAGGTTCCACTTCTGGTTGAGTTTCTGATTTTGGTTCGGCATCGGCGGTGGGTTCAGTAGTTTCGGGCGTCGTTCCATCATCCGAAATCAGCCCCATGGAACTGGGCTCAGGGTCGGGTTGTTTTTCAAAGTGTGCGCACGAAGCATCAATCTCATCGAGCAGCGCGTCGATCGAGTCGCTCAGATCAAGTTCCTGAGGCTCAATTTGGGGGTCTTCCTGGTCCAATACACAGCGATGATCGGGAATTTTGCGTCCAAACTCAAGAGCTATCGGCCGTAATCTTGCCAATACATTTTCCCCCCCATACTGCTCCTCAACCTACCCTTTGCCATGCCTGTCGAGCACCCAATCCAACATTGTGTCTCGTTTTCGGACCTGCGTGCCCTTGCACCCAACGATTCCTTCGAGCTTATCGGCCCAGAAGCCCACCACGCTGCTCGAGTCAAACGCATCCGTATCGACCAGCAAGTTGGGGTCCTCGATGGCCAGGGGCGAATCGGTATTGGCTATGTTCGGGGTATTGCCAAGTCGAAGTCGAAGCCAAGTATCACGATTGAGCTTCAGACGATTGAGGTTTTTGGGCCCATCAGTCCGAGGGTCGAAATCTGGAGCGCCCTGCCCAAGGGCGATCGGCTTGACCGGATGATCGACCAACTCACTCAGCTCGGGGTTTCGACCTTTCGCCCACTTCTTTGTGATCGGTCCCAGCGCAAGCCCGAGACCATTCGCCAAGACAAGCTCGAACGCATCGTCATTGAAGCAGCCAAGCAGTGCCATCGCCCTTGGAACCTGAAAATCGACGATCCGATCACTTTTGCCCAAGCCATCAACGACCCCGATGTGGTGCTTGCCGACGCATCGGGGGACTCGTGGCTTGGTCTTGAGGGCTCGAATACTCGGATTGTGCTCTTGATTGGCCCTGAGGGCGGGTGGTCGGATGCCGAGCGGGCGCAGATCAATGCAACCCAAGTGCGTATGATCCGGTTCGGTGTATTTGTGCTTCGTATTGAAGCCGCCGCATGTGCAGCGTCATCGGTTGTGCTTTCGAGAGCACCGGCTGGGCAAGGGCGTGAATCAGAGAGGAATCCCATATGAAGTCGATTTGTATTATTTTGCTCGCACTTTGCGCCCAACTCGCCCATACCCAGCCCATTTCGGGTGATCACAAACGCAAGGCCGAGCTGGCCATCGGGCGTGCCATTGAGTACCTCGGTTCACGGCAGAATACACAAGTCTTGGGATGGGATGACGATCCTGAATCCCAACCGATGCCCGCCATTACTGGGCTTATTGTTCAAGGGCTGATGCTCGATCCGGGCATCGATGAAACACATCCACTGGTCATCCAAGGCACCCGGTACATCCTCAAGTACGCCAAAGAGGATGGTTCAATCCACGGCGGGATGCTCCCAGGATACAATACCGCCGTTTGCCTTTCGGCTTTGGGACTCGTCCGTACCCACCAAGCCCTCGATGCGGTGTTGGCTGGGCAGAAGTATCTCAAGTCCCTGCAGTATGCCAAGACGAACAAGGCCAATCCCAACGATCTCGGGCTTGACATGCCAATCGTTGTCGATCATCCCTTCTTTGGAGGTGTAGGTTACAGCGAGCAAGGGATACCTGATCTCCCAAGTCTCTCCGCTTTTCTCCAGGGGCTTTATGATACTGGGGTCTCGACCAACAATGTCGCCTATCAACGCGCCTTGGTCTTCCTCTCGCGCGTGCAGATGCTCGACGAGGTCAACGAGATGCCTTACGCAGACGATTCATCCCAAGGCGGATTCATCCATGCCCCAGTGGCGGATCTTGTTTCTCTCGATCACCCCACCGGTCAATCCATGGCAGGGACAATTACCGAAATCACTGAGGATGGACGAGCGATCACCCGTCCGCGTGCTTATGGCTCGATGACTTACGCCGGCTTCAAATCTCTTGTCTATGCCAATATTGACCCTGACGACCCACGCATGGCCAGCGCCTGGAAATGGATCCAAGAAAACTACACTTTGGATGAAAATCCAGGTCTAGGCAAGCAAGGGTACTACTACTATCTTGCCACCATGGCCCGTGCCCTTGACGCCTTTGGTGTCGAGGAAATCAATGGCCGAAACTGGCGCGAAGAAATGATCGACAAACTCCATGAACTTCAATACATCAATGGTTCATTCAAAGTGCTTGACTCGCGATGGATGGAAAATAACGATGTGCTCATCGCTGCCTATGCCCTGATTGCCTTGCAACACGCGGTCCACTAATCATTCTTTCGTCTCTCTTGGCCTCCGGGAGGCTGGGCAGCAGCGGACGCGGTTGAGTCGTGTGGAGGCTTTACGATATTGGGTATCTTGTCCCCTGCGTGATGGAAATGAGTCTTCAGGTATAATCTGGGTGTTTTGTTTGCATGGAGGCTGAAGGGTTGGTTATGGGATCTGAGCAAGCCTAGGCCTGAAAATTTTCCAATCTTCGGCATTGATATAAAATTTGCCGATTGGTTTTCGTTGAAAGCTGCACACGAAAAGAAAGAGCCCAAATAGACCTTGCCGAACAAGCACATCGATCGTGATCCCCCCAGACGGATTGCGTGATTTTTAGGGTTTTCAGATTGACAGCAAAATCAAAATGCCCGATAATCCCACCATCCCACCAGCCCACCAGCGGTCGTGGGTGGCTCGGTGCGGTGGTTTCTTTGAACCGGAGATAAACAGAATACTGGCTCATTTACATGTGACAATTGTTGCGGCTACCTTGCTGTGTGTTGTTGGAATTTTGCATGCCCAAGATGGCCCACCGTACCCACCGGATTATCCATTTGGCCAAAACGGGACACCAGAGCATCCCAATGGGTACGATGGTTATCCCGGAGATCACCCAGAGAGCCCAAATGCGCCTCACGGGGGTCCGGGTGGAAATGGTTTTGGAGACGGAGATGGTGGAGATGCGTATACGCCGACAACCGGCAATCCTGCAAGGCCCAGTATGCCGGGCATGCGAGGTTCAGGTAGTGGCCAAGAAGATACAGCTCAATGTGACCCACAGATAGGGAACTGGGGAAATATCGTAAGGCAGATGCTTGGAGGTGTTAATATTGACATTATGCCAAGCGCATTGGCCTATACACCAATCTTTGACATGCTTCAGGATGTTGCTGAGGGTGATCCATTATTAGATTTTATGACTTATGGCTGGACGGACGATCTTGGATCAAAAATCAAACTTGGCGCACCTATTTCACACAGCTCTGTGAGTCATAATAACATACAGACCTATGTATGTTTTTTCGCCCAAACTTACTCAGTGGCGATGTCATCCGCATTACACTCGAAGCCAGAGCAATTGGTCCTGATCCGATCTTGCAAATCAGTTTTGGTACCGATGCAGAGTTTTCAACCGTTCCGTCAGCACCCGTGAATCTTGAAGAGGACTGGATGAGGTATCAGTTTACTCTTGTTCGATCGGCCTCGGGTGTACCGATGGGCAGGCACCTCGATATGTTTATTTACTCTGGGCGAGATGTTGAAGTCCGTTTCTTTGAAGCGCATGATTTAGGTGTCAAAGGCGATATGAATCTTGACTGTACCGTTGATATTCTTGACGCAGCTATTGTTCTGAGCAACTACCCATTGACAGGGAATACAAACTTTGAAGATGGTGATACCAACCTTGATGGAACGGTTGATATTCAGGACATTACGAATGTCCTCGATGCAATAAACGAATAAGCCAAGCCCGGTTTCATAAATTCAGGGTCGATCTTCGCGTACAGCCGTGAAGATCGACCCTTTTTCTGCGCACAAACCAAACCTATAATCTCCCAGTTCCATTCGTCAACTTGCAAAGGATTCCACCATGCCAATCGCCATCCTTCCCAAGCATTATACCGATCTTATCGCCTTCAAGCGTGAGTCAGGCACCCTCAGCTCGATCTCGGCCCTCGTCTCGTGGGACCAGGAAACCTACATGCCCACAGCAGGCGCCAAAGCACGAGCGGAGCAATCTTCGCTCCTTGCGGGCATCATCCACGAACGAAACACCTCCTCCAAACTTGGCGATCTCATCGCCCAATGTGAAGCCGACACCGATCTCAACGATGAATCCACCCCCGAGGGTGCCAACATTCGTGAGATGCGGCGAGACTACGATTTGGCCACCAAACTCCCAACCGACCTGGTCAAAAACCTCGCCCGAGCCCAGTCCCAAGCTCAAGAAGCATGGAAGCACGCGCGAGCCAACAACGACTTCCCGAGTTTCATCAATGATCTGACCAAAGTTCTTGATCTCACCCGTGAAAAGGGCGAGTGCTACGGCTACCCCGAAGGGGGCGAAGTTTACGACGCGCTGATCAATGAATATGAACCCGATACTACCGCCAAAGAAATCGAAGCCGTCTTCACACCACTGCGCGATCGTTTGAGCGTCTTCATCGCCGACTTGGCTGCCAACGGTACACCCCCCAAGGTCGATTTCCTCCATCGCTCGATCCCTGTCGAAAAGCAACACGCTTTCGGGCAAGCCATCACCGCACAACTTGGTTTTGACTACAACGCAGGCCGACTCGATACCACAACCCATCCATTCTGTTCCGGGTTTGGTCCGGGTGATACGCGCATGACGACGCGTTATGAGCCGACCAACTTCCCCGACGCGGTTGGCTCAACGATGCACGAGTGCGGGCATGGGCTTTACGAACAAGGCTTGCCAAAAGGTGGCGAGCTCTTTGGTACCCCCTTGGCTTCGGCCGTCTCGCTGGGCATTCACGAATCCCAATCGCGTATGTGGGAAAATATGGTTGGGCGAGGCAGACCCTTTTGGAACTGGGCGCTGCCTGTTGCCAATGAACACTTCGATGGGGCTTTCGATGACATTGACCTCGACACCTTTGTCAAATCAGTGAACACCTGCGCGCCAAGCTTCATCCGCGTTGAATCCGATGAATCCACCTACAACCTCCATGTCATGCTCCGTTTCGAGCTCGAACGGGCCATGATCGCAGGCGATCTGGCCATCAAAGACCTCCCCGACGCATGGAACTCCAAGTTCAAGAGCTTCCTCGGGCTTGATGTGCCCGATGATGCCAGAGGATGCTTGCAGGATGTTCACTGGTCCTTTGGGTTGGTTGGGTACTTCCCGACCTACACCTTGGGTAATCTTTACGCAGCCCAGATGTGGGAAACAATCAACGAAACAATTCCAGATATCGACGAGCAGATGGCCGTCGGCGATTTCAATGCCTTGCTGGCTTGGCTTCGCGAAAACATCCATCAGCACGGGCGTCGCTACTCCGCTGCCCAACTCTGTCACCGGGCCACGGGAAAACCCTTAGAAGCCGATCCGTTGATACGCCACCTCGAACGCCGTGTAAAACCTGCTTACAACATGTAGCATCCGTGCTGTTGGTTGTCGATCAATCTGGAGTGTAGTTCTTTGCGGCTTCGAGTACCGGGTCATGGCCCGTGAAGAAATCTGCTGATCCGACCTCGATGAGCACATCGGGATGAACGGCGTCGGGGTCGTCTTTGACTTTTTGGAACCATTGAGTCGAGTGGGAGACGGTGAGCCCTGAGTTGGGCAGGATGAACGAATTGAGTTGTCCAAAGTGGTTCGGTTTGCCGCCGGTGGGTTCGCCGATGAGGACAGCGCCGAGTCGTTCTTTGAGTTGATGGGCGTTGGTCATTGCGGAACTGAAGGTGTATCGAGAGATGAGCGCGACGATATCACCTTTGCCTTTGAATCGGTCATTTTTTTCGAGTTGATCCATGAGTGTCCAGAGGACGGTTTCGTCGCCGCCGCCGTTGAATCGCAGGTCGATGACGAGGCGTCGGGCATCGAACTCATCTGACTTTTGGATGATGAAAGTACTCAGGAGTTTCATCGGGAAGTCTTCCGCATCTTCACATTTGTTATAGGCCAAGTACATGATGCCTGAGTCTTGGAGAAACTCGGTCTGGTAATTGCCTCTGCTCTTGCGGTACATCAGAGGCATGCCATCCTTGAAGTTCTGAGCAAAGCTGACCCACTGCGGGCGGGTTTTGGGGATGGTGCAATCGAGCGTGATGGTACGCTTGGTTTGCCCATCTTCGATGGTGAGCCCGAAGGTGTCGGCATCGAAGGCGTTGGCCAGTCCGACCGCTTCAAGTGCGGGCACGAGTGTGATGTATGAGCTGCCCGCGTTGATCAGGCGCGAGTGATTTTCGTAGGCAAAGAGCGCTCCGATGCGATTGAATGCGTCAAGGGCATCGGTATTGCCAAACTTGAGGATCTGTGTGCCGACAAGTTCTTTGTACGGCGTGGTCGCTGCCGAGATGAACACGCCGTCGCTGAGTACGATGACTTGGATCGGAAGCCGGTGCATCGTTTTGGCATAGGTGCTCAGTTCGATGCCTGTGTGTGGATCGCCGCCAAGGGCTACGAGTCGGCCGAGTTCGATAATGATCTGGGCATCTTCGAGTGTGTCGATTCTCTGGGCCAGATCATCAATGGCATCCTCGAACTCTTCGACCGTGTGCTTGGTAAAGAAGTTGGGGTGTCGTTCAAGCAGATTTTCAGCAAGCGTGTCGATGTCGCTTCGCCATTGATCCTTCGTTGGGCCAGCATTGACCGCGCTGACGAAGAAACCCAAGGCGATCAAGACCAAGAGCATGCGAGCAAGCCGTGTCTGTATGTGTGTCATACAAAGAGTATACCGTTCAAATCCAGATGAACGGTGCATTTGAGGAATGGTCCAGCGTATCGAGGAGAGTCCAGGTTCAGATTGAGCGATTACATTCGTTCAACGGTCGGGATACCCAAGGTTTCGAGGGCGTCGCCGAGAACGCGCCCGACAAGATCGCACAGGCGAAATCGCGAGTTGCGAAGTGCTTCATCATCGCACTTGAGTACCGGACATCTGTCATAAAACAGGCCGTATGCCGAGGCGAGGTCGTAGGCAAACGAGCAAAGTCGATTTGGCTCGCACGCTTTTCCAGCATTCTCGATGAGTGCTGGATAGCGCAGGAGCATCAGTGCCAGCGCCTTTTCGCTGGGCTCAACAAGCTTGAAGGGGGCGCTGTGGTAGTTGCTCGTGTCGATGCCTTGCTTGGTTGCTTTGCGGAAGATGGCTTGCACACGCACCAGCGCGTACAACAGGTAAGGCCCGGTATCGCCTTCGAAGGCAAGCATCCGGTCAAAGTTCATCACATAATCTTTAATGCGCTCGGTCGAAAGATCGGCATACTTCACCGCGGCCATCGCGACGGCTTCGGCGATCGGAGCGCGATCAGACTCTGACATGTTCGGGTTTTTTTCAGCGACGGTTGTGCCGGCACGCGATACGGCTTCGTCGAGCAGGTCAGTCAAGTTCAAATTTTCACCAGAACGCGATTTTAGAGGCTTGTTGTCTTCGCCAAGCACCGTTCCAAACATTGCGTGGAACAGCACGGCTTCTTGTCCATCAGTTTTCTTGTCATACCCGGCTTTGTGGGCCGCGGCGAAAACCTGCTTGAAATGTAGGCTCTGGCGCGAATCAACAACATAGACGACAATGTCGCCTCCGAGTTTGCCGACACGCCGTTTGATGGCTGCCAGGTCGGTGGTGGCGTAGAGGAACCCGCCGTCGCGCTTGCGGATGATGGTGGGTTCTTTGATACCATCGCACCGGATTACCAACGCGCCGTCGTCTTCTTCGGCGATCTTGCGATCAATCAAATCCTCAACCAAAGGTCCAAGTTCATCACGATAGGTCGATTCGCCAGCGGAGTGTTCATCGGTGATGTTGGCATGTAAGCGCTTGCAGGTCGAGAGGCAGGCGGACATGGTGATGTCGTAAATCAACTGCCAGACGCGAACCGATCGTTCGTCGCCAGATTGGAGACTGATGAGCCGTGCTTTGGCTTTTTCGAGTGCAGCATTGGCATCGGCGATGCGTTCTTCGAGTTCGATCTCGGCTTTGGCATGACCGCCGATTTTGGTGATGAGTTCGAGGGCCTTTGTCTCAGCCTTGCATGCAGCTTGAACCTTTTTATACAGTGCGTTGAGATCAGCCAGTGTAAGCGTCGAGAGATCGGTGCCTTGGTCTTCGACGGTGATGAGCTGTTCGACGACCATGGCGATGGGCAAACCCCAGTCGCCGACATGTGATTGGCGAATGACGGTGTAGCCCATGCGTTCGTAGAGCCGGGCGATGGCGTCGCCGATGACCGTTGAGCGGAGATGTCCGACATGCATTTGTTTGGCAAGGTTGACGCCACAGACATCGACGACGACGGTGGGGGGGGCATCGGGTGGGGTGATCCCGAGCTGATCATTGTCCATCGCGCTCAGCGCATCGGAGATTGCCTGTGGAAGCAGCGTCACATTGATAAACCCAGGCCCGGCGATGTTGGTCTGTGTGAGAGGCTCGGCGATGCTGGCAACATCAAGATGCTCGATGATCTTGGCAGCGAGTTCGCGGGGAGCCATCTGGAACCGTTTGGCGATAGGCATGGCACAGTTGGATTGAAAATCCCCAAACTTAGGTTGGCGTGAGGGCGTGATGAGGGCCTTGATCTGCTCAATGGGAAGGTCGGGAACCGCAGCATGAATCGCATCTTTGAAGCGAGCATCAAGGATGGCAGCCGGGTCGATGGTTGTGTTGTTTGGTGTTTGGGTACTCATGAGCAAGTGTAGGTGGATGCTGGCGCCTCGGCTTGGCGAGCCGGGCACCGAGATCAATCAATCCCCCAAAGGCCCCTCTTCGACCGGATCTTCATCCATCGGTCGGGCCAGTCTCGCTTCGACTTCTTCTGCCGATTCAATGGCTCCTTCGGACGAGGCGACCACCGCACAGACCATCGCATCGCCGGTGATGTTGCAACTGGTTCGGCACATGTCGAGGATCCGATCGACGCCCAAGATCACCGCGATTCCTTCAAGTGGGATGCCGACGGATTCGAGGACGATGACGAGCATAATCATGCCCACGCCGGGCACGCCTGCGGTGCCGATCGAGGCGAGGGTAGCGGTGAGGACGATGGTGAGTTGTTGGGTGAGTGTCAGATCCATGCCATAAAGCTGGGCGATGAAGACCGCTGCGACGCCTTGGTAGAGCGCGGTGCCGTCCATGTTGATCGTCGCGCCCACAGGCAACACAAATGCGCTGACCTCTTCCTTGATCCCCAGCCGATGCTCGCAGCATTCCATCGTCACAGGCAGGGTTGCCGACGAACTCGCCGAACTGAATCCAAGCAACTGGGCCGGGGCGATGGCCTTGAAGAATCTGGAATACGGGATGCCCGCGAACACCTTGAACCCGATCGGGTAGACCACGAACATCATCGTGAGTAATCCGCCCACAACGACGATGCTATAGACGGCGAGCGAGCCGAGGATATCAAGCCCAAGTTCAGCGATTTGTTCGACGATCAAAGCAAAGACGGCATAAGGTGCGAGCATCAGCACGATCTCGACAATCTTGATAATCACATCGGTCATCGCATCGAAAAACGAAATCACCACGGTGGCTTTTTCGCGTTTGATGAGTGTCAACGCGATGCCGACCAACAACGATGCGAACACGACTTGGAGCATATTCCCCTGAGCAATCGCATTGAATGGATTTTGAGGCACAATGTTGAGCACGGTATCCCAAACATCAGGGGCATGAGCCTTGTCAATTTTGGCATTGGCCTGATCGGAAAACTGGGCGACGAACCCGTCACGGGTTTCTTCGTTGACAAACGAGCCTGGCTTGAAGACATTGGCGAAGAGTAAGCCGACCGAGATCGCCACCGCGGTGGTCATCAGGTAGATGCCAATGGTTTTTCCTCCGATGCGCGAGAGTTTCGAGAGGTCGTTCAAGCTCGATGCCCCGACGATGAGGCTGAAGACCACAATAGGCACCGCAATGAATCGGAGTCCTCGCATGAAGAGATCACCGACGAAGCTGTTGAGGCTCCCGACGAATCGAGCGCCGTGGGCGATGATACTTGGCTCTTGGTTTACCCCTTCGATATCGGTGCCTTCGACCCATGCAGTAGGATTGTCGATGCCCATGCTTTCCCAGGTGCTGATTGTCCACATGGTGTTGATCGCCAATCCGACCACAATTCCGAGCACCAGACCGATGAGGATTTTCCAGTGCAAGGCAAGCTTTGATGGTGCGGGCATGAAGTGACCTTTCGATGAATCGTTCGAAAGAAAAGGATACCGTGGCGTGGGGAAATTTGCTAAAGAGGAGAAGAGTGGATTTGAGTAGGGGAATCTGGCATAGAATGATTCTAACTTTGCAATGATTTCTGTCCAGTTGCCGAATAGCATCTTCTGTGCGTACCCCAAAGTCATCGAGCAAATCACGATTTCGTGCCTATCTCAAAGCCCGCAAAGCCAGGAACGAGCGTCAGACTGTTCACGAGCATGTCGATGCGTCAGCGGAGTCCAAACGCGCTCAGCGCGCCAAACGGTCGTTCGCAGGGCTTTTCGGCGCTTTCCTTACCCTTTTGGGTGGGTTTCGAGGCACGGTCGTCATGGCCCTTGTGACCCTGAGTGTCTCCGTCGCCCTCGGGCTTTTGATGCCCCTTTCGACCAAGATTGCGATTGACTACATTATCACCGATCACCCCGGCCCGGCCGGGCTCCCGGCGTTCCTTGGCGAGTTCACAGGCGACAAATCCGATCGCATGCAACTCATTTGGATGCTTGGAGGAGGCATGCTTATCGTCTCGGTGCTTTCGGTGGGCATCAGCATTTGGGGGCGCTGGCAGTGCACCCGGATTACCAAGCGCGTGCAGGTTTCGCTCCGCCGAGAGGTATTTTCGCATGCATCAAAGCTTCCGCTCCATCGCATTCACCAACTTAAATCCGGAGGCGTCGCTTCGATCCTCCGTGAAGATGCCGGCGGGGTCGGGGATCTGATCTTTTCACTCATCTACAACCCTTGGCGTGCCATCACCCAACTTATCGGTACGCTCATCATCCTCATCTTCATTGACTGGCGATTGGTGGTTGGTGCGTTGTTGCTCTTGCCAATGATCTGGTTTTCACACCGTACCTGGATCGTCAAGATTCGTCCGATGTATCGTGATATCCGCTCGCGCCGTCAAGGTATCGACGCGATGAGTGCCGAAGCTTTTTCAGGTATGCGCGTCGTGCGCGCGTTCAACCGACGCCACTCTGAAGCGGCCCGATTCACCACCGAAGGGCACCTGCTTGCTCGACAAGAGCTCTATACCTGGTGGTGGGCACGTGGTATCGAGATGGTCTGGCAGTTGCTCATTCCGCTGGCTTCAACGGCGATTCTGATCTATGGCGGCGGGGCCGTGATTGATGGCACGCTGACTATCGGTGACCTGATGGCCTTCTCGGCGTATCTTTTGGCATTGCTTGGTCCGCTTGAAGCGCTTGTCGCCAGTGCGACCAATGTCCAGAACAACCTCGCAGCCCTTGACCGTGTGCTGGATTTGTTGGCGGAAAAACAAGAATTTTCCGGCACCGAACCCACCAGAACGATTCACCCGCTGCAAATTCAAGGTCGGCTCGTCATCGAGCGTCTCTCTTACGCCTATCCCAAACGAGCAGGGACGAAAAGGGGGCGTGAAGCCGATCAGGATCATTCCGAATTTGTTCTTCAGGATGTCTCCCTCATCATCGAACCCGGCGAGACCATCGCCTTGGTGGGCGCATCGGGTGCGGGCAAAACCACGCTGTGCAATCTCATCGCTCGATTCGATGATCCAACTATTGGCTCGATTACCCTCGATGGCATCAACCTCGCTGACATTCCCATCGAACAATACCGATCACTCTTGGGTATCGTCGAACAAGATGTGTTCCTCTTCGATGGCACCGTGGCCGACAATATCGGCTATGCCAAACGCAATGCGACGATGGACGATATCATCGCAGCCGCCCGCGCTGCCAACGCCCATCGGTTCATCGTCGAACTCGAACACGATTACAACACGATCGTCGGCGAACGAGGTGTACGGCTCAGTGGGGGCCAAAAACAACGCCTCGCCATCGCCCGTGCCATCCTTGCCGATCCCAAAATTTTGATCCTTGACGAGGCCACGAGTTCGCTTGATACTGAATCCGAACGATTGATCCAACGCTCGCTCGCGTCTTTGATGCGCGATCGAACCAGTTTCGTCATCGCCCACCGTCTGAGCACGATCCGCTTTGCCGATCGCATTGTGGTGATCGAAGAGGGCACCATTCGCGAAGTCGGTACCCATAACGAGCTTCTCGAACGCGATGGGCGATACGCCGAATTGCTCAAAATGCAACTCGAAGGTGACGACGAGCAAACCGAGTAATCTTCTCTACTCTCCCGCAGACGAAGGGAGAGATGCGAATTCCTAAACCTTTCTTCAAAATCCCTTTTTCTTCAATAAGTAAAATGCTTGATCGGTTCGCCTCGGGTTCCGATCTGGGTCATCGCTTCGATCCCGATTTGCAGGTGCATTTTTGCGTAGTTCTCGGTGACACTCCGGTCCGAAGCTTCGGTCTTGACGCCATCGGGCGTGGTGGGGACATCAGACACCAGCAGCAGCGCGCCGCGGGCAATCTGATTATGATGCCCGACGATGAAGATGGTCGCGGTTTCCATGTCGATCGCCAGCGTGGTCATCCGTTTGAGCTTTCCGCGGAATTTTTTATCGTGTTCCCACACGCGCCGGTTGGTGGTGTAGACGACGCCAGTGCGGTATTCCATGTGTTTTTCGACGATCTTGTCGGAGACAAACTTATGGAGCTTGAAGCTCGGCAGTGCGGGAACCTCGGGCGGAAAATAGTCATCGCTGGTTCCCTCGCCTCGGATCGCAGCGGTGGGCAAGACGAAGTGCCCGATCTCGGTCGAGTCTTTGAGTCCGCCACATTTGCCCAAAAAGAGCACGCCATCGGGGTTGCGGGCACTGAGGAGGTCCATGATGGTCGCAGCATTGGGGGATCCAATTCCGAAATTGACGACGGTGAGTCCGTCGTTGTTGGTCGCGGCCTGCATCGGGCGCCCGACTCCTCGAATATCGCAGTTGAATCGCTGGGCGAACTCGGTCACATAGTTCGAGAAATTGGTGAGCAGCACATAATTCCCAAAATCATCAATCGGCATCCCGGTGTATCGGGGCAGCCAGTTCTTGGCGATATCAAGCTTGGACTTCAAAGGCGGGGTATTGGGCATCGGAATCCTCACAGAAAAAGTACCACTGAGTATACAAGCAGGTATGCAAGTAAGTATACAAAGACACGCACGCCCAGATCGCTCGGCGTGCGTGTCTTTCAAATAGGGGAACCGGGACTTGAACCCGAACTAAGGGAATCAGAATCCCTCGTGCTACCAATTACACCATTCCCCCGAATACACCATTCCCCGAAGAGTCCTGCAGGCATTTGATGCTCGTTCGAGGAATAATTGTACGCGATTGATTGCTCAAGATCATCTGATTCACTCGACGAAATTGCTCCGATGCACTATGGTGACACTATGAAGAATATTCGATTCACGCTTTTTTCAGTCCTTATCTGTCTTTTCACCGGGACGGTTTTGGCTCAGTCCTATCTGCCCCAGTGTCCCGATGATCGAGATCCCGGCTTGTGGGCATTGATGAACCGGGCAACCGAGTTGGCATATCAAGCCGATCCGATCTCGGTCGGGGCGATCCTTGGCGATGAATCCCGCAACGATCAACTCGCCGATCTGTCCGCCAAGGCGATTAACGCTCGGCTCGAGCAAAAACAAATACTGCTCGATGAACTTAAAGCAATGGATCGCGCCGGATTCACTGATGCCGATGTACTCGATGCGGATATGTTGATCTACCAATGGGAGAACGACCTTCGTCTTGCCAAGTTCAAACGCTGGCAGATGCCCATCACTTCGATCAGTGGCCCGCAGGTCTGGCTGCCTCAGATGGGCGAGCGGGTCATCATGCAGACCACCAAACATCGCAAAGACTACCTCATTCGGCTCAAGCGCATCCCGATTATGATCGGTGATCAGATCGACACGATGCGCATGGGCATCGCTGAGGGTCGTGTCCCGCCGAGGGTGATTATGGAATCGACCGTCGAGCAAGCATTGGCCCAGGCATCACGGGTGTTCCGGGATGATCCGAGTTTATCGCCGTTCTATAAACCATTCCTGAAGATGAATCAGGATGATCCGATCGCGGTTGAAGCCAGAGCGGTCATCGCCGATCGGCTCATCCCGGTGTATCAGGAACTGGCGATCTTCCTCCAGAACGAATACCTGCCCGCGTGCCGGGACTCGATCGGGGCAGCCGAAGGCATTGATGGCATCGAATCCTACAACGCCCAGATCGCATCGCACACGACGCTGCCGGATCTCGATGCCAATGAGATTCATGCGATTGGATTGCGCGAAGTGGAACGGATCAAAGCCGAGATGCACAAAGTCATTCAAACCACCGGCTTTGGTGGTTTGGCAGAGTACATCAACCAGGATGCAAAGTTCGCAGCGTTTGTCGAATATCTACGGACAGATAAGCGGTTTTATTACACCCAGCCCCAAGACCTCCTCGCCGGCTATCGCGTGATGGCCAAGATGATCGACGGCGAACTCCCCAAACTCTTTCGCGTCTTGCCTTCACTTCCCTATGGCGTCAAACCACTCCCCGCCTTCAGCGCCGAATCAGCACCCACCGCCTACTACTACCCCGGTTCATTTGAAACCGGACGAGCCGGCAACTTCATGGCCAATCTTTCATTGCTCAATCAACGACCCAAGTATGAAATGATGGCCCTGACCCTCCACGAAGCGATGCCCGGGCATCATCTCCAAATCGCACTCGCTCAAGAGATCAAGAATCAGCACCCGATCCGCAAGACGATGGGATTCACCGGGTTCGTCGAAGGGTGGGGGCTGTATAGCGAAAAACTTGGGCTTGAGATGGGTGAAGGGCCCAACGGGCTCTACTCCGATCCCTACGACAACTTCGGCCGACTCAACTTCGAGATGTGGCGCGCGATGCGATTGGTCGTCGATACCGGGATGCACGCCAAAGGCTGGACCCGCGAGCGGGCGGTCGAGTTTATGCGCACAAACAGTGCGCTCTCCGAGCACAACATCCAGGCCGAGATCAATCGGTATATTGGTTGGCCAGGACAAGCGACGGGGTACAAAATTGGAGAGTTGAAAATTCTCGAACTTCGCGCCCATGCCGAGGCTGTCTTAGGTGATGGGTTCGACATCCGGGCATTTCACGAGGAGGTGCTTGGCGATGGCGCAGTGCCTTTGTCGGTGTTGGCGCAAAAAATAAGCCGATGGATCGAAAACCATCAGCTTGCCGATTGAACCAATGCAGTGCTCAATGATTTTACCCGATCAGTTCGTCACCGTGATGCCCTGCGGATTTCCATTGGGTTTGCGCCGGGCGTGGGGAGCCGTTGAGAGGTTTTGCGCGGCCGAAGGTGGCGCTCTTCTTTTGAAGTCCCGTCTGGGGACGCTCGATCGATGCCCCCCCGATTTCTCGATTGAGTACCGACGAGTCTTTGAACGATGCTGGCCTACTTGACGATTTATGCCTGTTGGGTTGATCGGGTTCAAGGCGACGCGAGCGGGCTTCGTCGATGGACCGATCGAGTTTGCCAAGAATGGCGCGGACTTCATTGAATGCGTTTGATTGCTCTTCTCGACTCATAAACTCAACCTCCATGTCTACAGGCCTATCGGTTGCTCCTTTGCGTGACTTGGCTCGAATATCCGTCAGATTTCAGGACCCCCGGGATACTTTGACGCCTGTATGGTCTGGGCGGTCCTCACAGGATGGGTGTTCGATGGGTCTTGTTTGGTTATCACTTCGCTCTATCCGATGCGTAGACTTTGGGATGGATCCACTTGATCAAATACTCCGTTCAAACCGAGGTGATGCTGATTCATGTAACCCGATTCCAGCAGGCTATGGGCACATTCCCCATAACCAAGCAAAAGGGCAGGAGGGGCAGATTCCCGCTGCCCGAACACAGGTCCGTCGGGATGTTTTCTGGAACAATGTCGTTCGCGAGACGCTCATGGCTTTGGCCTCGGCAGCTGCGGTTTCGAGCGGAAGACTTGATACCGGCCCAGTGGCAGCCAATGCGAGCACTTCACCGGTTGATGACCTCTTTGATGGGCGAATGGGACTGATTACCACCCTTGGGCAACGGATCCCCATCGCGGATATCATCCCGGTTTTTGCCTGCTCAATGCTGAGCAATGAAGGCGACCGATCTCGGGCCAATGATGTTCAGTGTACCGTTTTTCGTATCACCACACCCACTGGCGAGTCCTATACCCTTCCCATATCCCAGATTATTGGTATTCATTCATTGAGCGAGGCCCTTATCGAACAGCTCGAAGATGCGGCCAATGAAGAAAAAAAGCGAGAGGAAGAGCGTATTCCGTTTGGGTTCGGTGCGTATACCTCATTGGCCCGGAGTGAAGAAGATGCCGAGCGTGGGGAACAATTCGAACCCGGTAACGCTTCATCGGGTACTGAAAAACGAGCAGGCAAGGAATAAATCAGAGCCAGACGGTCGTTTAGGTATAGTCCCGTCTGTGGTATACAGCGTTACTGCGGGTTCCTATCCTTTGCCCCGGTGCTGTCTGGCGACTGCTGGAGACTTGATTGATGCGTGTACTTATTGCGATTCCGATCTACAACGAAGAGGACCATGTCCAGTCCGTGCTCGAGCGTGTGCGTGAATACGCCGAGCACATCCTTGTGCTCGATGATGGCTCGACCGACCGTTCGGCTGAGATTCTCAATCAACTCCGCGAGCCGATGGGGCTCGACATCATCCGTCACGAAGCCAATGTTGGATACGGCTGCGCCATCCGCCAGGCCTACCAGCGCGCCCATCGCGACGGGTATGATTGGGTGATTACGATGGACTGCGACGACCAGCATGAGCCCGAACGCCTGCCCGATTTCTTCAAGGCGATCGAACGCGATGATCTCGATATCATTTCAGGCTCGCGCTACCTCAAATCAGGCAATGGGTGGGATGCAGATTTGCCCCCTGCCGACCGACGCGCCATCAACGCGACGATCACGCAAGAGATCAACGAACGATTCGGATTGAGCCTCACCGATGGGTTCTGCGGGTTCAAAGCCCACCGGGTCTCCGCGATGGCCAAGCTGAATCTGACCGACAACGGGTACGCCTTTCCGATGCAGCTCTGGGTGCAGGCAGTCGCCAATGGATTACGCATCGGTGAGATTCCCGTCGAACTCATCTACAACAACCTCAACCGATCCTTCGGCGGCGAGCTCGACAATCCCAAAACCCGACTCACACACTACCGATGCGTGATGTACCGGGCAATGGATCAAGTCATCGACCAACTCCCAAGCATGGCGCGAGCAGCAGCGAAAGTGGATTGTGCCAAAGTGTCTGTTGGTGGGTAAGAGATCGGTGGGGGCATTGGAAGAAATCGCACAACCAACCCAATCGCCCAGTGACGATGAACCCGCGTGTGTGAACAACACGGTCGCTGCGCCCGCCATCACGATCAAACCTGCTTGGGCTGATTGGGCTTTGGCGCTTTCGTCCAAGCATGATTCGCAGGCCCGGGCCCAGCTCGGGCTCGAAACCGATCGCCCGATCGTGATGAGCGGGCATCAACCCATCGTGTTCCACAACGGGATCCTGTCCAAGCTCATCGCCCTTGATGAAGCATCCAAACGCACCAGCGCTCAAGCTGTGTGGGTCGTGCCCGATCAGGATGCGGTTGATCCGGGAGCGATCCGTGTGCCGACGGGATCACGCGAAACGCTCAGCGCCGAGTTGGTCGAGTTGCTGCCCAGCGGGACGCTCGCTCGGGGTGTGTCGGCCGGGTCGATCGGATCGGTTCCCATCGTCGAGCCTGCGCATGAATCGCTCAAGCCTTTGGCCCAATGGCTCGACCAGTACGCGACGATCGGATCGTTGGCCCAGCAGTTCGGGTACGCGACGATCGAATACGCTTGCGATCGACTCGGGATCGACACGCCCAGGTTGATCTTCGCGTCCGAGTTGTTCAGCGTGGATGTGCTCTGGGGGATTATTGAAACCATGCGCGCTGATCCAGCTTTGTGTGCACAGAGCTACAACAAGGCGGTCGCGCAATACCCCGATGCGGGCGTGCGGGCGCTGGCGATCGGAAGCGATCGGATTGAGCTTCCGATGTGGGGCTGCCGACCAAATGAAGTGCGGGTGGGGATTGATTCGACGAACATCAACGATTTTGCGCGCGACGAACTGATGCCCAAGGGGCTGATGATGAGCGCGATCGCCCGGGCGCACTTGGCCGACCTGTTTATTCATGGCGCCGGCGGGTGGGTTTACGACCGAATATCGGAAGACTGGTTTGCCGACTGGCTCGGGATCGAGCTTGCGCCGATGGCGATGGTGAGCGCCACCCATCAGCTCGATCTCGGATTCTCGCCAAGCGAGACGGTTGATGCAGATTCGGCGCTCTGGCAGCTTCACCACGCCCGCCACACCCCGAGCATGGTCGGCGATGGGCAAACCCAGGCGTGCAAGGACGAACTGGTCTTGCAGATTCGTCAGCTCAAACCCAAAGCCCCCCAGCGGGCGGTGCTCTATCGTGAGCTTCAGTCGCTGCTCGATGGGTATCGCCAAGCCCATGCCGATGAGCTCGCCGGGTTCGCTTTGCGGGCCAAGCGGGCGCAGGGTCTGGCCCGGCAATACGAACTCGCCCGCGATCGGACCTGGAGTTTCGTGTTCTTTGGCCAAGATGCTCTCAAGGCGCTCGATCGTGCAACCCGGCAGGCGATGGGTTGATATCCTTTCTTTATGCACACCCGCCCGCTGATGATGATGGTTCGATTGATGCTCGTCGCTTTGGGTGTGATGGTGATTGGTTGTAGCAAGTCATCGCCGACACCCAAGCCAGACGATACGGCGGAGCAAAGAACGGAATCAATCGAATCGAGATTTGTTGTGCTCTCGCCTGCGATCTCGGTGATGCTTCGGGACATCGGGTTTGAAGATGCAATCGTCGGCAGGCACAGCTATGACTCGGCGCTGTCGCGTTCGATCCCGGCGGTGGGTTCGCATCTTGATATTGATTATGAGCTGTTGATCGAGCTTGAGCCGACGGATGTGTTCTTTGAGAAGTTGGCGACGGATATTCCTGAGCGGATGCGTTCCTTGGCTCAGGCGCATGATTGGCAGCTTTGGACTTATGAACTCAAAACGCTCGACGACATAGCGACGACGATGGATGATCTGTATCTCAAGCTCGTCGGATTTCCTCAAGCGAGTAAAGATGGCGTCTTGGATTTCGATCTGGATCCGACGAAGCGGTTTGATATCGAGCTGCCCAGTGCGCGCCTGGCGCGATCGTGGTCGCCGATGGGTAAGTCAGCGACAAATGCTGGGCGGGTGCTGATTTTGGGCGGGGTTGATCCGCCCGGTGCGATGGGCCCTGGGTCATTCCATGCCCAGCTCATCGAGCGATTAGGACTCACCCCCGCGATCGAAACGGGAGGCATGTGGCAGGAGCTTGATTTCGAGGACATCATCGAACTGGCGCCCGATTCGATTGTGATCTTTGCGCCCCGCACACCCGATGCAAACGATCTGGTCGGCGAGCCTGGGTTGTTAAGCTGGGAAGATATCCGGGCGCGTGTTGGTGGGTTGTCGCGTTTGCCGATCCCGGCTGTGAAACACGGTCGCATTGCGATCATCGAACACCCGCTGGGGTTGTTGCCCAGCTCGTCGTTGGGGCAGGTGGGCGACGAAATCGCTGATGTGATTCGGCGATGGAATCAGGGGAAACCTTAGTTTTTCAGTTTATTTTTCAAGCATGGGTTGAACATGCACCGAGTGTCCTTGGGCGAATGCTTTCTGGTCGAGGGATTGGCCGTGCTTAGCGAGGAGTTGTTCGTCGGATTGGTATACGGGAAGATCGAGGTTGATCGCCAAGACATAGGCTGCGCGGGTGCCTGCGAAGACTTCGTCTTGCTGGCTTTGCGTGAGTGGCATCGCATCGAGCCCGGCTTTGAACGCGATCCATTTTTTGCGTTGGGTTGGGCCGAAGGGATCGAGGTACCGGGTGCCGTGTTGCGGGTCGTCGAGGGTGTAGGCCTTGCGGACGACGCGGGCGACGAAGGCGTTGCCGTTGCATGCGCCCAAGCGGACATAATGCAACCCGAGCAAGTGCAGAGGCTGGTCTTTGTGCGCATCGATGTGGTCAATGAATCGCTGTGTGCCTGGTGTGGGTTCGCAGGCGGATGGATCGACGCCAAAGTATGCGAGGTCTTCGTCGAGGTATTGGGTGAGGAGTTGTTCATTGAGGATCAGTGCTGCGATCGCGGGATGATCGGGGAGGATTGTTTGCAAGGCTTGATCGAAAGCGTTGTTGACAAGGTATTGCTGGGCGAGCATGGCGAGGTACCCGGCTTTGGGCATCGAGCCTTTGATGAGTGAGCCGGGGGTATCTTGGCGCTCAGCGATCTGATGCAGGGCCCAGTTGTCGTCTTTGAGTCGTATGGTGAGCATGGTGAGCCTCGGGGTATTGAGAGTGGGTCTCAATCATAGGTTGGTGGTCGAGCCCGTCAAGTGCGAGTTGTTGTTGAGAGAGATAGGTTTTCGCAACATGGTGCGGACAGGTCCAAAATAAGTAATTTGAAAACAATTTGAAATCTCTGAACAATCGCGCAACCGGCCTCCATTTTTCTCCGTATCGTCTTGTGGGCCAAGTTCATTGGCCTTGAAACAGGAGATTGACCAATGCCGATCCGGAAGAATGCGCCGATGGGGTT
>Ga0256839_1000328_pt1 | contig 61003 bp, 41 predicted proteins | sample 354166metaG_FD_185968 | JGI IMG/M metagenome (GOLD analysis project Ga0256839, IMG submission 185968) | Hydrothermal vent microbial communities from Mid Atlantic Ridge, Atlantic Ocean - 354-166 | ecosystem: Environmental > Aquatic > Marine > Hydrothermal vents | place: Atlantic Ocean: Mid...
GGACTCAGATGGACCGCGTATTCCTTGGGGCGTCCCATTGGGGCTTCTCCTTTCGTCAAGATTTGGAAGCCCCCCAGTGTACCACAACCCCCATTTTGTATCAAAATATACTTGACTGAGTACTAGATTTATCCGCTTAAAAGTCATTCAGCGGAGCGCAGCTCCACTGGAATGGGGCGCGAGGTGAGCGGCGCCCCAATACATGCCTCGTTCGGATCCATTCATCAGCGAGGTGAAAACCACCCCTCGTTCGTATGTGCAAAACCACTAAAGACGGTGCATTCCGTGCGCCGTCTTTGGTGGTACCATCGATATTTGCATAGGAAGGAGGACAAAGAACGATGCTGCGCAAACTTGGCATTCAAACCCAATCGAAACGAGAGCGGATATTGTTAGGTATATTAACAATCGTCGTATTCGCCGTGCTTGGCTACGCCTTGGTTGACCTCAAGACGCATGGCATACACCATTATTGGTGGTTTGGTTCTGCCAATGTCGCCATCGGCATACTGGGTTTATGGGTTTGGGCAATCTTCCATCGGCGACTTCTCGAACCTGAGCGATTCGTTCTCCGTTGCTCGTTAGGTTTCTTGCTCTCCTTGGTGATGTTGTTCGATGTGGTGAATTGGTTTTGGAATATATACAGATCTGCAGCTCCTACTATGCAATTCTTGCGTCCCCTTCAGTCCGTTCTCATAATGGTGTTATTCTTTCTCCTGTTTTGTCGTCGAAACTTGGCCCGATAATCTTCGTCCAGAGGACATAAGAATTGGCCAAGAAGCAAGGGACACGCTCTCCACACAGTCTTGCGAGCCGATTGCTCATCGTCGCGCTATTCGGTTTGCTTCTCAGTCAGCCAGCCTCTACCGCGGCTGGCCACGACACCGTCACGCCTGCCCTCTCTTCTCTTATCGCCATTTCCTTCATCTCCGATCAGGACACAGGGACCACGAACGCGGCCGATTGGGTCAAAGCGCTCGTTCACGCCTACACGACGGGTGCACTGTCGCCCAGTGTCGAGTTCCCCTTGGCCAACGAAGCGACCGACCGAGTGCGCACCATCCCGGGCCTGCAGTACAACGTGGTGGTGAGCTGGCTAAACCCGTTGACCCAGGATGACTCCCCCGACGCCCCCTCTACGGCGCCAACAACGACTACATCGCCTACTTCGGTGACGGCTGGCAGGACGCAGGCAGACCACCGCCCTTCAGCGGCAGCGGCAACTCTGGCTGGCTCTGGGTCAACCATGAGTCCATGGGAACGCCCATCGAAAACCGGCCGCCCACTGCCACCTCTGCGCCTACCGGCCAGCACTTGAGCTTAGCCCGTTCCCTTCAGGCCAGGGGGATTCTAACTGATGTATCGAGCAATCGTTGGAATGATGCCGATCTGAGCACCTATCTTCGTTACGCCAAGCGCCAGATAGGTGGCTCCTGGTTGCGTGTTGTGAAGGATGCGCAAAGCGGTGCCTGGCGCGTGGATCACAGCGCCCCCAACCGGCGCTACGACGCCACCAGCAATACTCTGTTTACGCTCGTTGGTCAACGACTGCACAGCCCCGATCACGACGATTTCAGCGGAGCGGTGCTGACCGACACAGTCGTCTCCGGCACGTTGGCCAACTGTTCAGGCGTGCAAACGCCCTGGGGCACGATCCTCTCTGCCGAGGAAAATGCACAAGGTTTTTATGGTGATCTGGAACAAGCCTGGACCGGTGACAACAAGTTCATCCGTGGAACAGGCTTTGACCCTGGGGAGTTTATTACACCTGATTTCGTTGCCCATCCTCTGTCTGTTTTTGGCGGGAACCCGGATGCAAACGGTCTCCATCAGCGTGATCTCTATGGCTATTTGGTCGAAGTGGACCCAGGTGAGCCGCCAAACGCATTCTACACAAGCATGGTCGACGGCGGTGCCGGCAGCGGTCATCGCAAATTGGGCGGTCTGGGCCGTGCCCGCTGGGAAGACGTGACGTTCGTCGTAGATGCGAGCGGGAACCTCATCGATGGTCAGCCGATTGTCCTCTATGCCAGCCAGGACCGAGCCAGTGGACGTATTTACAAGTGGGTGAGCAAAACGCCTTTCGCCCAAGGCATGAGCCGGGTCCAAATACGTGCTTTGCTTGATGAGGGCACCCTCTACGTGGCTCACTTCCAGGACCTGGACTATGACACCGGCTGGACTGTGAACGGTGTGATGCCCACAGAGGACAACCCGGGACATGGCCGCTGGATTGAGTTAAGCATCGCCAGCAAGGACATCGCCCCCAATGCCGTCGCCCTGGGCCATCCAGGAACAACGGTGGGAGAAGCCTTGCAGGACGTAACCTGGAATGGCATAGGCGGGTTCGCCTCGAACGAAGAGGTACGCATGGCGTTGTTCACAGCGGCCAACAAGATCGGTGTGGCGGAACTAAATCGACCTGAGAACATCCTATGGAACCCTACGGATCCCAGCGGAGAGCCACGGCTCTATATCGCCTTCACGGGACACACGCGTCAGGTAGCGCTGAATTCAAGAGGTGTTCTATTTGATCCGGACACCCATGCAGAGGAAGCCCCTACTCGCTCGGACCGCGTCGGCTCCATCTTTGTTTTGCGTGAAAATAGCCTGGGTAACCCGGCCAACTCCCATACCTTCTCATACTTTGCCGTTTGGCGAGGAATAGAAGGAGCCGGTCTGTTCGCCGCCGCCAATCCTGACAACCTAATGACGGACATAGATGGCGGCCTCTGGTTCACCACGGACGGGAATCGTCGGGTCAATGGAACGGATGACGGTTTGTACTACCTGGATCTGGATCCAGATCATAGACAAGGAAAAACAGGCATTATCACTTCCACGTTTGGTCTGGCCTTCCGGGTTGTCACGGTGCCTAACGATTCAGAGCCTACTGGGCCAGCCTTCAGCTCGAATCTAAAGACGATCTTTCTCAGCCTGCAGCGACCTGCTGCGATTGCAGAAAAGAGACGGATCTATCTCCCCTTACTCGGTCGTAATCCTTGAGCGACTGCCCTTTTCCCCTTGCTGATCCCTGGCAAACGAAGAGGCAGCGACCCTCCCGGATCGCCACCTCCTCACCGCTCCACACTAGGCAGGAAGATGAACCAGGTCCCCGGTGAGGGCGCGGACGGGTCCACGACGATCGTCCCCTGGTTCAGGGGATTCTCCCCATCCCTGTAGGCGAAGCTGCCCGTCTCGTCCAAGCGCAGGCGGAAGCTCTCCCCCGGCCAGAGGACGCCGCTGTTCCACGCGTCCCCCTGCACCGAGTGCTCGGCCAGATCCACATTCACCCATGCCACCACCGTGCCCGGTGGAACGGTCAACACGTTGGGTGCAAAGCCGCCTTCGCCGACCATCATGGTCACGTCCGGCGGGTCGCTCACAGCTGGCGCCAGGTGGATGGTGGGGTTCATGCCCCCGGCATCCACCTCCATCCCGGCCGTGCGATAGGGCTGATAGCCCGTCTTCGTCACCAGCAGCCGGTAGACCCCCGGCGGTGGCGCGAAGAAGAAGCTGCCGTCCGCGGCCGTGGTCTGGGGATTGGCCTGGCCCAGGTCGCTGTCCAGAGGAACAGCGCCAAAGTCGGCCCCCCTCGCGGACAGGGAAGCCTGCTCCGCCAGCAGAACGACCTGCGCGCCGACCACCGGCTGCCCGGTGACCGCATCCACCACCGTGCCCAGGGCATCCATCTCGCCGCTGACGTCAAAGGTGGTCACGGCCTGGGTCGCGCCGTCAGCCGAGGTTACGGTCAGACTCAGGTTGGCCCTACTGCTGGTCCGGAGCCGCCCTCCTAGATCCAGGAGGCCGGTGTAGCGGCCGTCCCCATCCGGGTCGGTGAGAACAATGTTCTTCTCCGTCTCGCCGATGTATTTGCTCACCACATGCTCCAGTTCCGTGCAGCCGGTGACACCCAGCTCGAAGGGGCCGCTGCCGGGCAGACGCAGATTGCGCCAGCTCGTCCCCAGGGTGTCCATGGCGAAGATCCGCCCCGCAGCGTCGATGACGGTGAAACTGGCCGGATCCACAGGCAGAGCGCCATCCACCCGCACCGTCAACCCCGATCCCATGGGGCGCCCCAGGGCGTCTGCCTGGAACCCCACCCAGACCTCGATCTGGTGCAGGCCGTCAGAGAGGCCAGTGAGCGGCTGCTGCCAGCGGCCATCCGCCCCAACCAGGACGGTCAGACCCATGTCCACACCATCCAGCATCAGGCGAAGCCGCGCCCCGGGAGTGGCCCGGCCCACCAACTGGATCCCATCCCGACAGGTGCTTCCCTGCCGAAGGAGCGGCAACCCGTCGCCTGTGCGGAAGCCCATCTGCACGAAGGGCGTCTCCTCGATCCCGGTGGCGGCGCTGTCGTTGCCTGGGTTGGCGTCGTTTTGGCTGCTGACCGTGACCGTGGCCGTGTAGCGGCTGCCCCCGGTCAGGCTGCGTGCCCCGGTCTGGGGTTGCCAGCCCACCAGGATGGAGCCGCCCGTGCCCGGCGCCAGGTCCCCCAGAGCGAAGACGATCTCGCCGTCGCCGGGGCGTACGGCGTTGTTAGGCAGGCCCGGGGCGGAGACATGGACCAGTTGGGGCTGGCCGCCGAATCCGGTCAGCTTTTGGGTGATCTTCACATCCTGCGCCTGGGCGTTGCCCTCGTTGCCGTAGGTGATGCGGAACTGGGCAAAGCGTTCCGTGTCCAACGAGGTTTCGTTGCCGAAATCGGGCTGGTTGACCCACGTGCTGCTCTGCGCCACCACGACGTCCGCGGTTCCGGGCGGCCGCCAGAGGTAGTCCTCGGTCTCACCCAGGCGGTAGCCCTTGGCCGGTCCCCGACCATCGCCGTAGGTGCGGCTGGGCAGTTTGGGCGACTTGGCCTCGCTCAGGGTGATGCGCAGCCACGCGGCTTGGTCCGTCAGGCTGTCCGGCCAGAGGGCCTTGACGTTGCTCACCATGCTCACCAGGTTGTTTCCCGGCGTGAGCTGGCCCACGCTCACCGGATGGTCGATGACGATGTGCTCCAGGGCCAGGTCGCCGGGCTGCTGGCTGCACGGGCCGGTGTCGTTCCAGTCCCCGTCCCGGTTGCCGTCGATCCACACGTTCAGGTAGAGCACCTGGATGTTCCGCTTCAGCAGAGCCTGCTTCGCCTGGTTGTTGAGCAACTCCACCCGCACCTGCATCCGAGCCGGTTGGCAGTTCTTCAGGGCGACAGAGGAGAGCTTTAGCCCGTCGTCGAAGCGGTCCCGGCCGGCCGCGTCCTGGCCGGGCAGCAGATTGTTCGTGGGGTCCGCGTCCGGGCCCGCGTCGGCCTCAGCCTCCATGCTCACCCGGGGACCCAGGTGCACGGGCCGGGGATAGCGGTGCAGGGGGCCTGCAGCCTCGCCGGGCAGGCGGGCAAAGACCGTGGGGAAGCGGGCCGTGACGCCCGGGTAGGCGGTCATGGTCTGGCCGGCGTGGTTCGTGCTGTCCGGCGCGTCGCCCAGATCGTTGGGCCGCACGGGGACGGTCACCGTGACCTGGCCGGTGGGATCGGGGATCGGGCCTGGATCCGGGCAGGGGATGCGGGGCTGGCCAGGGCCGCCCTCGCCGCAGCCAGCAGCCAGCCCGGAGCGGGCCTGTTCCGGCCCGGTGGTGGCGCAGGTACGGCCGTCCCCGGTCAGCAGGCAGTAGACCACGCCCACGGTCAGGGAAACGTCCCCGTCCAGCAGGCTGTCGGGAGAGATGGCGCGGCCGGGCTTGATGGCCTGGTCCACGCTTCGGCTCTCGCCTGGGGCCAGGGCCAGCAGGGTGATGCGCTGGGCTGGCCCGGCGCCCATCTGGCTGGAGCCGACGGCCAGCAGCCGGGGACGGCTTACGCCCAGGAGCACCGGGACCGGCGCGTCGTTGCGGAAGGTGGTGCGCAAGGTCAGGCCGTGGCCAGGCAGGAGGCTCGGATCGTAGGGCGCCCAGGCCGGTGCGTCGGTCCGCATCACCTGCTGGTTCACCTGGATGTCGTCCAGGGTGGCCAGAGGGCAGTGGACCTGGATCTCCCGGCTGGCCTGCTCCGTCTCCCCACTTGGACGCTGGGCCACCGCGAGGATGGTCAGGACACGAAAGCCGCCCCAGCAGTGATCCACCCGCACGGGCACGCGCAGGGTGAGCTGGCCGCCGTTGTCCAACGCGCCCTGCCACGCCACCGTATTCCCGCGGCGGCGCACCTGGAGTGGGTCCACCGACTGGGCCGGGCTCTCGGAGAGGATGGTCCGTTCGGCCAGCTTCAGGCCCCTAGGCAGGGTGGTCGTCACCCCGGTGTTGACCGTTCCACTGCCGCCGGTGTAGGCCAGGGTCACGGTGAGGGTGAACGCGTCCCCTGGCCGGACGGACTGCCCTGCTGGAACGCTGGTGTCCACGGTCAGGTCCAGGGACGGCGCGGCCAGGACGGGGAGGGTGGAGAGTAGGGAGTAAAGAGCAATGAGTAAGACCGGTGCGACGAGACGGGTCCACATGTCTCGGTGATGGCTGTTGAGGGTAGTCATGGTCTGTTTCCTTATCATCAACGGCGCGAATGCGCGGCAGAAAAATTGAGCTTGCTCGTTTCTGAGCATCCTGTTTGTCGCTTACTCCTTACCCTTTACTCCTTACTCATCCTCGTCAGAACGGACATTCTCCATCCCAGTTGAAATCCGCCTCGGTGGTCGAGCCCTTCAGGGGAATGACGAAGTCCAGGGTCAGGATGCACTTGATGCAGCCCTTGTCCTCCCGAACCTTCTGTTTGGTGGTCCACTTCTCCGGTTCGCAGAAGCCGCAGCCGGCCCCGGCCCAGGCGTCGCCGGTCAGGTCCAGGGCGTTGCTGCCGAAGTCGTTGTCCAGTTGCAGGGTGACGCTGGCCTTGACCGCGGCCACACAGAGGGCCTTGCCCGTGGCGTTGACCCCCAGGCGCACGCCCCAGGCGTTGTTGGGCTGACCTGCTTCGGTGAAGACCCAGAAGGCCACCTCGCCGCCGCCGCTGATGCGCACGCCGGGGCAGCTCCCCAGCAGGTCGAAGATGACGATGTTGTTGGCGTAGAGCTGCATGTACGCGCCCTGGATGACCATACCGGGGTCCGGGTCCATAGCCGCCATGATGTCGCCGTACTCCTGCTCCAGCACCGGGCTGCTGGGGTCCAATCGCCCGAAGAGGAAGGCCCCGCCCACGTTGATCCTGCCGATGGTCTCCAGCTCCACCCACAGGTCCAGGCTGGCGCCGGTGTAGAGGAGTACAATCTGCTGGTCGTCCACGGTGAATCCGGCCACGGCGCCGGCCTTGTCCACCGTGGCCGCCTGGGTCTCGATATCGTAGAGGGTCACCCCGCCCTCGATGCCGTAGCCCAGGTCGTCCAGATCGAAAAGCAGGCGCATGTCCGCGTCCAGGCGCACATCCAGGTCGGCCATGGTGGTGCCCAGGTCCCGGGTGTTCAGGTAGACCGAGCCGTTCGGGTCCCACTCCATGGAGAAGTCCCCGGCCAACAAGGTCTTGGGCTCTGGGCCTGCGGGATCCCGTTCGTTGTCGTAGACGGTCACGTAGGCATCGGCCTGGAGTAGGTCCAGCTCCCCGCCGATGATCCGGCCACTGCTGTCGGTGACTGGGCGCACGGTGGCGTCGCCCCGCACCCATTGGAGTTGCAGGGGCGAGTTGGCCAGCTTCTGCTGGAAGAGGGGCAGGCCCACGTGTACGTCCGCGAAGGCGCCGTCCGTCAGCCAGTCGGAGACGATGCCCCCGTGGGCCTCGGCCTTGGCATCCACGTCGTCGATCAGCGTGCGGTAGTCGTCGAAGCCTTCCTGTTTGGCCAGGTAGGCGGCCAGCTTGGCCTCCAGTGCACAGTCCCAGCCGGCCCCGAAGAGGCTGAAGAGGGGCCCGTTGTCCCCGCCGCTGCCGGAGCACCAGTCCAGGAAGCGCTGCTCCAGCTCGGCCCGGGAGCCCGCGGGGTCGTTGCCCGGGAGGGTGACCCAGGCTTCGTTCGCGGCCAGGAACATGCCCGTGGCCGAAGGAAAGCCGAAGAAGATGCGCTCTGTGTCCGGTTCCACCACCAGGGCGTTGGGGATCTCCGCGATGATCACCTCGGCCAGCTTGTTGTCCAGCACGCTGATGTCCCGTCCCTGGGAGGTGGCCAGGCCCACCCAGCGACTGGCCACCCCTGTGCCCTGGGACTGGGCGTAGAGCAGTTCGTACTGGAGCTGGATGTCCAGGGCCGGGCTGAAGACATGCTCGGCCAGAGGCCGCTTGTCGAAGCCCACGTAGGGGTCCCCGCCCAGCAGGTACATGTGGTCCGCGTTGGGGTCTGTGGCCTCGCCGAAGAAGGGCAGGTAGACCCCCGCGCTCAGCTCTACGAAGCCCCCTTCCAGGCCGGGTGTGGCCGTGCAGCCGTTCTGTTGGGGCAGGCAGGGCGCGGGCGCCAGGGTGGCGCTTCGATCCCAGCCCGGCCTCTCCCGCAGATTCAGCGCCGGGTCGTAGTCGCTCAGGCGCAGGTCCTGCATGACCACGTAGAAGTCGTCCACAGTGTAGACCGTGTCCTCCGGGTAGACTTCTCCGTCGTAGGGGGTGCCGTCCGGGTTGAAGGCCAGGGCCATCTCCACCAGGGGATCGCCCCTGTTGCCGTCCAGCCGTTCCAGGTTGGCGATCTGGGCCTCCAGCTCGATCCAGAGCTTGTCCGCATCATCGAAGAAGATGGCCCAAGGGAGCACGGTCACCTGCCAATAGTCCAGGTCCTCCTCCTTGGGCAGGAGCGCGCCGCCCACCACGCAGCCAGCCTCGTCCAGGAGGAGCTGATCGAACTGGAAAATGGCCTCCGCGGGGTAGGGCAGGTAGAATTTGCCCGCGGACGCGCTGTCGTAGGGCCAGTTGCTCAGCCAGCTCTGGGCGAAGCGGCTGATGCGGAACTGGTAGTCGGCTAGGGTGGCGGGCAACGGGCTGGCTGGCTGCATGTTCACCACCCCACTGACGCCGCTGCGCCGGACGTAGAGGTCCACGTCGCTGCCGCCGGTGAAGGGAAAGGCCAGGGGTGAGGGAGCCGCAGGGGTGGGGCAGGGGGTCCAGTCCAAGTCATGGCCGTAGGCGTTGAGGCCGGGCTGGGCCCGCTCATCGCCGGGCAGGCCACTGGCCGCCGCGCCCAGGGAGGCGGGCCAGCTCACGTTGGGCAGGCCGGAGGTCATCACCGGCGGGATGTAGAGGGCGTAGTCCCCGTCGTAGGCCCGGAATTCGGTCCAGGTGATGGTGTCCGTGGACGTGACCGTGCCGGTGATACCCCCGTTGGCCGTGATGTCCAGTTGCACGTAGTTGCCGCTGAAGCTGTTCAGGGCGAAGCCGTCCGTGTCCTTGCGGTAGTCGAGGCTGAGGCTGTCGCCCACCAGTTTGCGGGTAAGCCGCCCCTGGCTGAGTTGGCCGTCCACGAAGCGGAAGCTGCGTGCGCTGCTGCCTACCTCCACACCGAAGGGGTAGGCCGTGGTGTAGGTGTGAGGGAGGACGCTGACCCAGCAGCCGTTCAGGCCGTCTTTCACGCTGTAGGTGGCGTCGCCCGTTCCCGTGCAGAGGCCGGTCTTGGCGTCTGTCGCCAGGATCTCCATGAAGCCGTCGTTGCGGTAATCCAGCGTCCCTTGCTGGCCCGCAAGCTGCATGAAGCGGTCCCGGTAGAGGGTACAGGTGCTGCCGAACTGGACACCTGTCTCGTCAATGGTGAAGTCGCTCGTGGGCACGACGGTCAGGGACCAGTCCCGCACACCGAAGGGGAAGACGATGCTGGTCTTGGGCGTCAGGCAGGTCTGGCTCACCGGGAGTACATGGCTGAAGCGCAAGGTGTCGTCCTCGATGAGGACGCCCTGGGAGGCGGCCTCCACCGGGTAGCCGGGGCCATCGGTCTGGAGCTTGTAGGGGGTGAAGTCCGGGCCGAAGTCGTAGATGCGTACGGTGGCCTTGGCGCCGAACTTGTCCAGGGTCATGTCCTTCACCGTGTAGCGCACCCGGTTGGTCCGCTCCACGGCCATGGTCCCCAGGAGCACATCGCCGCTGCCTCCGCTCACGTTGCCGTTGCCGTCCGCGCTGACGCCGGAGAAGGTCACCTTGACCGGCGTATTGGCGCCCGGGCTGGGCCGTAGGGTCACCTGGCCGTTGCCGGCCAGGTTGCCCGCGGTCTTGTTACTATAGCTGGTGACGGTCACGTCCCAGGTTCCAAAGCGGAGGGTGGCCGGTGGGTCGCCCGGTCCTGGGGTGAAGGTCCCCGATTCCGGCGGCGTGTGGGCCACACTGGGCAGAGGCTTGTCCGGGATGGTGGCCTGGATCACGTTTGACTTGGCGGTGATCTCGCCCCGGGCCGTGACAGGATCGATGTTCGTTCCGTCGAAGGTCCCGGCGGAGATGCGCACCAGCTGGTAGTAGGCCGTGTCCCCGGGATGCACGTCGAGGTCGTAGAGGTTATCGGTGATGCCGATGATGGGGCTGATGGGCGTGAAACCGTCCACGCCGTTCTGGCTGCGGAAGACGATGTAGCAGCACTGTCGGTTGCCGTTGGTGGCGGAGGGATCGTCGATGGTGATGGCCACGCCGTTGCCGTCGGGCGGACCGCTCACCCACTCCACCTGGATGGTGAAGCTCTGCTGGTAGCGTTCGGACTCATCCAAGCCCACGTAGCGGGCCGGGTAGGGTCTGGACGCGGCCCTGTTCCCGGCCACATCCACCGCCTCCACCGCGTACCAGAAGATGTTGTTGCTCTGTAGAACGGAGCTGCTATCGATGAACTCGAAGGTCCGATCCGCCTCCGGCTGGCCGTTCACCAGGATCTCGCCGATCTGGGACATGGCGGCCACGTCCGTAGGTCGATCCTCGCCCTTGGCCCGGTAGACGATGAACTTCTCCAGGTTCTGCTCCCCGACTGTGGTCCAGGTCACCCGGCCCTGGAAGCCACTGTCGACGCGGGCCTCCAGGATGGCCGGCGGGATGAGCTGTTGGGCCACGCCCGGGCTCAGGACCCGGGTGAGGGTGAAGGCAGAGGCGTCACCCAGGTTGCCCGCCTCGTCCACCCCCCGGATCTCGTACCAGACGGGGGTCTCCCGCAGGGGCGCGTAGTCGTCGCTCCAGGAGGTCCAGACGAAGCTTTCCCCAGGGGAAACGTCCACCTGGTCCACCAGCACGGCCACGCCGTCCAGGCTGAACTTGCGGTAGACCTCCACCGTCTCCACGTCGTCGTCCTCCAGGAAGCAGATGTCCTTCGGGTTGCCCAGGATGTCCATGGTGCAGGCGATGGGCGCGGCCGGCGGGTAGATGTCGTCCACCTTGCTGACCTGGGGCGCACTGGGTGCGCTCATGTTGCCCCGTTTGTCCACGGCCACCACCCGGTACCAGTAGTCTTGGTGCTCTTGGAGGCCACTGTCACTCAGGACCATCTCCTCCCTGCATACATCCGGCGTCAGGATGTCGATCCGCTCCCACTCGTCCGGCCAGACGGCCAGGGCGCTCTTGGCCCGGTAGAGCTCGAAACGCTGCCAGTCCTCGTTGCCCTCCACCGCAGGGTCGAAGGTGAAGACCACTTGCACGTCCGCGGGGTTGCCCTTGCCGTTGTATACCGTCTCCACCCGTAGCAGGTCCGGCGCGCCAGGGGGCCGGTAATCCGGGGGTTGCAGACAGGTCTGAGGAGAGAGGCTCCCGTCCTGCTGGAGCAGGTCCAGGGAGGTGACGCTGTAGCAGTACATCCTGGATGTGTCCAGGTCGAAATCGGCCCAATGGTACTCGAACTCGTGGGCCTCCACGCCGTAGGCCAGGCGACCGCCGCTCACGTCCTCGGGGGCGCTGACGTCCTCAGGCTGGGGCTGAGGGAAGACAGGATACTCGTTGATCCGCTCCCAGCCGCTGCAGTTGACCGGGCCGGGATCGCAGGTGCGCCGGTAGACGTTGAAGCCGTTCTGCCAGACCGGGTCCGTCTCGGGCAGGTCCAGGTCCAAGTTCCAGGTGAGATAGATGTTGGCGTGGGCCTGCCGCAGGGCACGTAGGCGCACCGCGTCGTTCAGCGCGCCGCTCGAGGGAACAGGCAGATTGGCCTCGATCTTCGAGCCGGCGTCGAAGGCATTGACGCCACTGGGATTGGGCAGGCGAGTGGGCCGGGTCGTGTCCACCTCCACCGGCCCCAGGAGGATCTCGTCAGGTTGGCCTGCCCCCACCCGGATCCAGTAGCGGTGGACGCCTGTGCCGCTGAAGTCGGTGTCCAGATAGCCCAATCCGAAGACCTGGGCCACGCCGGGGTTCCGGCTGGCCAACCAGGAGACCAGCATGGGGTTGTCCCCAGCCTGGACGTAGGCGTGGATCTGGGAGATGCTGTTCAGGGGAATGGGGTTGCCGTCCCCGTCCCGCTCGTAGCCGTTGCGCAGGGTCTCCCAGTGCTCGTCCAGGAGGGGCAGAGCCGTGGCGTCGTCGGTGATGGGGGAGACGGTGGCCACGATGCCCGCGCTCCCCACACCGGCGCTGGGGGAGCCGGCCGGGGCCGGCTCCCGCAGGACCTCCACGGGGGTGGTGTAGAGGTCCACGGCGTCAGTGAGGGCCCAGCGCAGGAAGACATTTCCGGCCGAATCCACCCCGTAGCCGAAGCGGCCTTCCTCGGTGGCGGCCCGGGTGGCTCCTCGCCAACGCCGCCGGCCCTCCTGCAGGTCGGTCAGGTCCACCACACCGTCGCCGTTCAGGTCCAGGCGAGCCGGATCGGTCCGGGGCGTGGACTGGATGGCCCCCGCGATCTGCTGGAGGTCAGCTACGTCGATGCGGCCGTCGCAGTTCACGTCTCCCTGAACGCAGGGCTCCCCGGAGGACTGGGCGTAGGAGGTGGCCGCCACAAAGAGGACGAGCAGGAGCATTCCCGCAATGGGAAAGGCGTAACGAAGGCTGAGCAGATGGCGTCTCATGGCAGGCTCCTACGGATTGTTGCTGATGCTGGGCAGATAGAGGCGATGGCCGCCGGCGCCCAAGGTGAGTTCGGTGGATTCCAGGAGGGGCGTCACCGCCTGGCCCTGGCGATCTGTAACCAAGCCGTCGGTCAGGCCGATGGCGGTGGTCCCGGTGCGTCCGGTAGGCTGGAAGTGGAGCAAGGCGACCACGCCCTCCCCGTCCAGGCCTGAGGCCCGGCCGTAGGAGACGGCACCCAGGTTCACTCCGCCCAGGGTGGGCCGGGGTCCCAGGAGCAGCACGCAGCGCTTTCCGGACGGGTCACAGTCGGCCTGGTCGTTGCCCAGGCCTGGGGCCGCTTCCATGTCGGCCAGGGTCAGGAAACTTGGGTCGTAGGTCAAGGTGAGCTCCCAGGCGGCCAGAGCCGTGGCCTCCAGCGCGTGGAGTTCCACGGTCACCGGGGCCAGGGCGGGCAGGTCGTCCGTGGGGGCCACCAGGCGCAGGGTGGGTGCGGAGGCCGCGGATGGCCGAACACTCCCTAGGAAGGCGACCAGGGTCAGGGTCAAAAGGGCGGCCGCGAGGGCCAGAATGTGGGTGCGGTTCATGGGTTCCTCCGTCGGAGATCGCCTCGGGCCCTGTACGCTATCTGCTCACCAGGGGCAGGTGGATGGAGAGGGTGTCGTCGTCCTGGATGGTGCCGGTGGCCTGGCCGTCTGCCAGGATCCCGTTCACCGGGTTGCTCAGGGCGAGGGTGAAGGTCTCATCGGGTTCGTCCACCGCGTCGCCCAGCACGGGGACCTGGATGGTCCGGCGAGTCTCGCCGGGGTTGAAGGTGAGGGTGCCGCTGACCGGCGAGTAATCGCTGCTGGCGGTGGCCGTGCCATCGCGGGTGGTGTACTCCACGGTGGTGGTCTTCCCCGAGGCTGGGGAGAGGGTGACCGTGAAGACCGCGTCCACGCTGCCGGCATTTCCCTCCTCCAAGCTCACATCGGCCACGCTCAGGGAGGGAAGGCCGTCGTCATTCAGGATCGTGATGATCGCGCTGGTGGCCTTGATGGAGACCGGGTCCGGGTTCCGGAGACGCACGGAGAAATTCTCGTCCTCCTCGAACGCGATGTCCCCCAGGATGGTGACGGGGATCTGCTGCCCGGTCTGGCCCGGGGTGAAGGTCAAAGCGCCCGTGGCGGTGATGTAGTCCACGCCTGGAGTGGCGAAGTCAGGACCACAGCAGGCGCTCGCGGAAAGATACTCCACAGTGACGGTGAAGGATGCCGGTGTAGTCAGGGTCACTGTGAGCACGGTGGAGGTGTCGCCGCTGTCCCCTTCCTCCACCTGGATGCTGGCGCCCATGGACACCTGCGCGATGTCGTCGTCCTGGATGGTGCCGGTGGCTTGGCCGTCTGCCAGGATCCCGTTCACCGGGTTGCTCAGGCTGAGGAAAAAGGTCTCGTCGGACTCGTCCACCACGTCACCCATCACCGGGACCCGGACGGTCTGGCTGGTCTCGCCGGGGTTGAAGGTGAGGGCGCCGCTGACCGAGGCGTAGTCGCTGCCTGGGGTGGCCGTGCCGTCGCGGGTGGTGTAGTCCACGGTGACGGTCTTCCCAGAGGCTGGAGAGAGGATGACCGTGAACACCGCATCCACGCTACCGACATTTCCCTCCTCCAAGCTCACATCGGCCACGCTCAGGGCGGAGAGGCCATCGTCGTCCACGATGGTGGCCTGCCCGATGGCATCCTGCACATCCCCACCCTGGGGATTGCTCAACACCAGGCTGAAGTCCTCGTCCGGCTCCTCGTCCACATCGCCCAGGACGGGCACGCTGATCGTCCTGGTGGTCTCGCCGGGGTTGAAGGTGAGGATGCCGCTGACCGGTGTGTAGTCGCTGCCTGCGGTGGCGGTGCCGTCCTGGGTGGCATAGTCCACGGTGACCGTCTGGGCGGAGGCAGGCGCCAGGGTCACGGTGAAGACTGCGCTGCTCGTACCGCTGTCTCCCTCGTCCACCACCACGTCGGCCACACTCAGGCTGCTGCGCAGTTCGAAGGCGCCTTTGTCGCAGATGGCCGTGCCGCTGTTGTCCCCATCCACCGGCCGGGCCACGCCCCGCTGATCCGTGGCCGGACAGTTCGCGGGATCCCCGTTATCCACGGCAGCACTGCCCGGCATCAAGGCATGAGTCCAGGTGCTTCCGCCGTAGTCGCCCAGGGGCTCCAGCAGCGGATCGGCGTTCTGGAGATCGCCGGTGCCGGTGAACTGGCAGTACGTGTCGTCGGAGAGGTTGTACCCGGCAGAGGCCCAGGTGCCGCCGGCCAGGCAGTTGCGCCCTTCGTTGTTGGCCACGATGCTGTTGTGGATGGTCATGCTACCCGAGTTGTACACGCCGCCGTAGACGACGAAGCTCGACTTGCTGGACTGGTTGTGGACCACAGTGTTGCTCTCCAGCAGGGTCTCGGCGTTGGTGAGAGAGGCCAGGCCGCCTCCGGTATCCGCCTCGTTGTCGCTGAGGGTCACGTTGGTCAGGGTGAGGACGCCGGAGTAGTTTAAGAGGCCGCCCCCGTAGTAGCTAGGCGCCTGGTTGCCGACAAATGTGCTACGGAGCACTTCCACCGGACCGTTGAGCATGTTCAACCCGCCGCCGCCCTGGCTGGTGGCTTGATTGTCCCGGAATGTGGTGTCCACGATGTAGGCGGTCGCGTTGTTGTAGATCCCACCTCCGCCTGTGGCTTTGTTGCCAGCGAACAGACTATCCGTTACCGTCAGGTAGCGGGTGTAGCTGGGATGGCCAAAGCCATAGATGCCCCCGCCTAAGCTTGCAGAGACGTTGCTGATGACCTGACTCTCCTGGAGCACAAGTTGGTTGTTGTTGTAGATGCCGCCCCCGGAGGACTCGGCAGTGTTGCTCATCACCCGCACTCGCTGCAGGGTCATCTCGCCGAAGTTGAAGATGCCCCCCCCTTTGTCATTGCCGGTGGCCAGGCCGTTGCGCACGGTCAGGTCGGCCAGGGTGACAGCCAAGGTGCCGGTGATCACCCGGGCTCGCTGGCCCCCATCGAGGATGGTGGCTTCCATGCCGGCGCCCACCAGGGTGATGTCCTGGAGGTCCAGGTTGGCGTCGTAGATTCCGACGGCGATCTGGACGGTATCCCCCGCTCCAGCCCTGGTGACCGCCTCAGCCACCGTAGCGCAGGCGGTGGTTGGGGTCTGACAATCGTTGCTATCGCTGCCCGTGGCCCCATCCACGTACCAGGTGGCGGCTGTCGGCCCGGCCAGGACCAGGCTCATGTGCAGGACGGTTAGGAGCAGGGCGCTGAGGATAGCGATAGGAAACAGGCGGTCCAGGCGCCACGTTCGGCGAGGGGTGAACTCGTGCATGGTTGGGTCCTCTTCTCGTCTGTGGAATGGGTTGCCAGGATCAGTCATTCACGATTTGAGCCAAACAGAGGAGTGAGCAGCCTCAGATGCGGCATCGCCCCTCTGGGATCGGCATCTGAGGATGCCGACTCCGCTACGAATTCGTGAACTGCTGAGGATAGAAGCGTTCGTCCAGACGTCTGGTCTCAGTGTAGGGCCTCGGTGTCGGATGACTGTCGGAGGAGGGCGCTCCAGCCGGCCGGTAGGTCTTACCCCGGTGACATGTCCACCGTTCATGGCCAGGCGACGATTCTCTCGGGGAGTGTTGCCCGGTCCCTGTGTTCTTGTGGGTACTCGGTGGGCACGCGCCGGGGCGCGTCACGAGCCGCTACGGATGCGCGCGGAAGCGTGCACTACGAACCGTCCACTACGAACCGTCATCGTATTGCGATTTGCTGAGGGTCAAGATGTTCGGACTTTCGGAGTCACCTGGGGGTGCCCCGATCCTGCTGTAGCCAGTTCTCCAGCAATGCGAGAAGGCCGGCCAGGGACTGGAAATAGTGGATCTGGGAACTCCGCGTATCCTGCAGGGAGCCGCGGAGCACGGATTCACCTTCGGGCACGGGGTGTCCCTCATGCCATATGCGCAGCACAAACACTCGCCTTGGGGATGTTGTCACACGGGCTCCTTGGTGTTCTGGGTAGAGAACGATGTCGGAGATGTTCCCAGTCTATTGAGGAGCTGTCGGAGCAGTCTCGGAAGGAGGAGGCAGGAGGCCGAGAGGGGCAGGAGCTGGGTGACAGGTGGGAGTTTCCTACCTGTGGAGAGGGGCGTCTCTTCTCCCTATGGCATCTCTTTCGCGACCCGCGCGGGAAAGGAGATCCCCCGTTCGACCAGGGTCTGCATGTCCCGGAGGATGGTGCGACGGCTGACATCCAGGGCCTGGGCCAGGTCCGCGGCTGTGGGAGCTCCGCCTTGGGCCTGGGCTTCGACCAGGAGCCGGGCCAGGACGTTCCGTCGCCGTTCGGGGCCGCTGGCAAGGCGTAGATCCTCCGGCGTCTCCAGGGTCCAGGTGACGGAGATCCGGTCCGCGGGCGTGAGGGGGCGTCCTGTGGGGGCATCGGCCCGGGCGATCTGGGCAGTCGTTCGTCGGATGTGGCGTTCCCGGGCCTCCTGGAGCCGTTGGCAGTTGTCGATCTCCTGGGCGAAGCGTTCCCGTTCCTCGAGTTCCAGCGCGGCCATCTGTTCGTCCTCGGCCTCTTGGGCCTGGAGGAGGAACTCCAGGGCTTCCTCTGTTCGGCCCTGGATCCATCGGACCCAGTATCCAGCGACGTACAGCCCTATGCGGACATCCGGCGGGGGCAGGTCGGGGAGCTGGGCGAGGCTCTGGAGCATCTGGTCGAGGGCACTTTCGGCTGTCTGGGATGCTCCCTGTCGAGCCGCGACGTAGGCCAGATCGCTCGCGGTGAGCGCGGCGGTGAGGTGTTCTCCCAGCGAGCGCCGCACGTGCAACGAGGCCTCCAGAGCGGCCTGGGCATCGGCCAGGCGCCCCATGCGGAGGAAGGCCTGTCCTCGACAGTACTGGGCGAAGCCCTCCAGGCGCCTGAAGCCGATCTCCACGGCGATCTCCAGACATTCCTCCAGGCAGGTCAGAGCCTCCTTGAAACGGCGGAGGGAGAGATAGGCGCTGCCCAGGTTGTTGAGGTCCACCCCGATTCGGAGGCGGTGGCCCAGGGGACGGGAGATGGCCAGGGCCTGGCGGTAGCAGTCCAGGGACTGTTCCACCCGGCCCATGCGCATGGCAATGCCCCCCAGGCTGCTCAGGTTATGGCCTTCTTCGGCCCGATCGCCCAGCTCCCGGCAGAGGGCCAAGGCCCGCTCGTGGTTCTCCTGGGCCTTGGTGAAGCGGCCCAGTTCCAGGTAGACTCCGCCCAACAAAGTGAGGGTACGCACCTCACCGTGGAGGTCACCGATGCGGCGGTAGAGCGCGGCGGCCCGACGGTGCAGGGTGAGCCGCTTCTGGAGCTGTCCTGTGTTGTGGGCCACCATGGCCAGAAAGTTCAACGCCTCGGCGACGCCGGCCCGGTTCTGGGCCTGGGCGTAGAGGGCCTGGACCCGCTCGCCGTGGGTGCGGGCAGCCTCGTACCGCCCTCTCTGGTTCTCCAGACGCCCCAAAGCCAGGAGGAAGGCGGCCTCCAGGGCTGGATCTTGGGCGCGGCGGGCATGGCCCAAGCCGGTTTGGATCCGGTCTCGGGCAGCATCGAGCTGCCCCTGGGCCCGGAGATATCCTGTCCAGAGCAGGGTCACCTGGGCATGGCGGCGCCCGTCGCCCAGCTTTTCGGCCAGGCAGTCCAGTTCTTCCAAGGGTTCCACCAGCTCGGCCCAGCGCTCCAGGGCCTCTAGGCTCTGGGCCTGGCCATATCGAGCCTGAAAGCGGTCGATGGTCTGTTCTGGGGGCAGGACATCCAGGGCGCGCTGGAAATGGGCCTGGGCTTGGGCGAAGCTGGCCATGGCCAGAGCCCTCTTGCCAGCCTCCAGCGCGTGGAGGGCGATGGCCGGGAGATCCTCCGCGCCCTCCGCGTGGGAGAGGAGGACCTCTGGACCCTCCGCGGCTCGATTGCGGAGAACCCGGAGGGCCGCGGCGTGATAGGTGCGGCGACGCGGACGCGGAATCCGGGCGTACACCGCGGCCCGCAGGGTGTCGTGGACAAAGCGATAGAGTGTGTCCTCGGGGATCAGGAAGCGGGCCTGTTCCAGCTCCCCGGCCCAAACCGGCAGCTCCTGGGCCGGCAGGGCTGCCTGGATGCAGGTATCGTGCCAGTCCAGGTAGGCAAAGCGCTGGCCCAGGATCGCGGCCAACTCCACGGCGCGGAGGGCTTCGGGCGAGAGGTGCATCAGCCGCTGCTCGGTCAGATCTTCCAGGCCCAGGGTTTCGGCGTTCAGCAGACCGGGGGGGTTCAGGAATGTCAAGATGGCCAGAGGATTGCCGCCTCCTCGTTCGTGGAGGTAGGTCACCCATGCGTCCTTGTCCCCGGCGGGATCGGTCCCCGAGCCAGGAGGTGTTGTGGCGTGGCTGTGGCGGGCCAGTTCGGCCACCTCATCCCAGGTGAGGCCGGCCAGGTGGAGGACTGAAGCCTCTCTCCGGTCCCAGGAGAGCACCTGGGACCAGGCCGCTTCCTGGCGGCGGAGCGCCTGGGGACGCGCACTGAGAACCAGCAGCACGCCGATCTTCTGCAGCGCGGGCTCCACGGCCGCCAACACCGGCCACAGGGCCGGGTCCGCCCAGTGGACGTCCTCCAGGATCAGGAGGTGGGGAGCGATCTGGTGGAGGCCTTTCAACAGCCGGACCAGGGCCATGGACAGGTCCTGGTTCATTTCAGGAGGGCCTTTCCGCGGGGGCTCGGCGAGGTCTCGGTCCACCGGGATCTCCTGGGCCAGTCCGGGGAACAGGGGGCGCAGGGCCCGCAGCCAGTGCGGCCGGAGCAGTTGTTGGAGCTGTTGGACCCGGGGTCGGGAGAACAGGCTCTCCAGGGCCTGTGCCAACGGAGCGTACGGCGGTGGATGGAGGTAGGCCTGGCTGTGTCCCCAGCTCACCTGCCAGCCACGCCAGTCCGCCGCGCCGGCAAGTTCTTCCAGCAGGCGGCTTTTGCCGATCCCGGGTTCCCCCAGGAGGGTCACCAGCCCTCCGTGGCCCCGATAGGCTCGGTCCAGTCGGTCCAGAAGCCAACGGCGTTCCGTCACCCGCCCCACGAAAGGAGGGGGTGCTGAGGAGGTCGGGGCCGCATGGAGGGTCAGCTCACGCTGTAGGCGTTCGGCCAGTTGCCGGGTGTCCTGGCTCGGTGAGATGCCGAGCTCCTGGTTCAGGTGAGTGGCAAAGGCGCTGTACTCCTGCAACGCATCCGCGATGCGCCCCTCCCGGGCCAGGCAGCGCATGACCCCTTGACAGACCGTCTCCCGTAGGGGGTCCAGGGCCAGGAGGCATCGCCAACAGTGCAGGGCCTCTCGAGGGCATCCGGCCGCCTCCTCGTGTGTGGCCAGCCGTTCCAAGGCGTCCAGGAAACGCTCGTGGAGGTGGGTCCGTCGGGCCAGGATCCAGTCCACGTAGAGGCCTGGCAGAAGCTCGCCCCGATAGAGCTCGATGGCCTCGCGCAGAGCAGGAGCCGTGTCCTGGGCAACCCGTTGTTCGAAGCGCCATACATCGGTCCACAGGCTCTCCTCTGTCAGGGCCAGCGCAATGGAATGGCGGTCGATGGACAGCCAGTGCTCGCCCAACACGGTGTGCAGCCGATAGAGCACGTCGGAGAGCCGGCGGCGAACCCTTTCCGGGCTTCCTTCGGGCCACAACAGTTCGGCCAATATCTCCCGATCGTGCGCCACTCCGGGATGGAGGATCAGGTATGCGAAGAGTTGGAGGACGTGGCCCTTCGGGATCGTGAGCGCTCTCCCCGAATCCACCACCTGGAGATCCCCCAGCAGGTAGACATGGCGAGAGGGTGGCATGGCCTTCATTGGTCCGTTATCCTTGTTTCCTCGATCCGGCTTCTGTCGGAAGGGGGGTCCTGGGAGGTGAGGCCTGCGAGGCGATCCAGCTCACCCGGCCGCCATCCGATGAAGCGGCCTCCAGCGGCAGTAAAGGGTCTGGGGCTCTGGAGACCACTCTATCATCGCGCATCGAGCGCTGTCAAGACAACGAGATGATACAATGATGACAAAAATGACAAGATCGCAGCCGGGCTCCCCCGAACAACCCTGTTCCTGGACATGGGGATCGATTTTTTTCCTGAGGAAGGGGCGCCATCTCCGATGGAGGCGGTGTCATGGAAGTGTCGCCCTGGAGGGCGCTCTCCTGGGGGGGCATATTTCAGCACCTTCGGTAAGGGAAGGCTCTCTGTCCACGGTCGCCCCCCCTCTGGCCTTCCTGTGCGGGGGAACCGTGTAAGGGACCCCTCGCTCTCTCGGGGGGTCAACGCGTGCCCCCCCAGGACCGCATCTCTCAGGGCCCCCCTCTGCCGGGGGTATCGTTCAGGATCGTCGGTAAGGTGGGGGCTCCTGCGACGACTGGGAGGAAAGCGGGGTTTTTGTGGCAGAGCCCGACCATCGTGAAACATACACCACGGAGCTCTTCGAATTCCCCGGAGAGGACAGGATGGGGTACAATGCAGGGGCCCGTCTGTACAGAGGCATATCCCCGTCCTCGGTCGGCTGGACAGGCCGAGCCATCGCTGCCGAGCCCCAGCGGGCTTGCCTGGAGAAAGGAGCGAGATCCATGGCCATGACGCACCAGGAGGCACTGGACCTGATCCGGGAGCTGCTCAAGGCCCCAGATGAGGAGAAGTTGATGCAGATCGTGACCCTGAACCTCCCCCGGATCGACGGCACCTTCTTCGGGGTGCTCAACCAGTCGGTGGAGCAGCTCCGGCGGGAGGGCAAGGGACACATCGCGGATGCCCTGGAACGGCTGGGGGACAGGATCCTGCGCATGCGGACGCTGATCTGAGGGGCCTGGGGCGTCCATGTCCCGGCCAAAGCGGCCTGAAAGGGAAGCGGGGCGCCCCCTCCGGGGCGCCCCGCTGTTTCCAGGACCATGTGCCCGTCGCCGCGGCGCTAGGCATCCATGCGGAAGAAGTGCATGGCCGCGTTCCACAGGTTGCGCACGCTGAACTTCGTGGGATGGACCCGCCGGCTGATCATCCAGCCCTTGAACAGCTTGTGGATCCACCAGTAGACCGTGTCCACCACCTTGTTGTGGGGCAGCTTGATGAGCTGGCGGATCACCGGCTCCAGCCAGGGATACTCCACGCCGATGGCGAACCAGCGCTGCAGGTGCTCGATCTGGCGTTTCTCCTTCTCGTCCTCGAAGACGATGATGGAACGGTCCCAGGCGATGGAGGAGATGTCGTCGAAGGTGCCCACCATGAAGTTGTTGTCCTGCGCGTACTTGCCCAGCTCTGTGCCCGGGTAGGGTTGGAAGAGAAAGGCGTGGGCGTAGGAGATCCGGGCCTCCGCGTTCAGGCGCATGGTGTCCAGGTCGTCCTCCAGCCGGCCGGAGGGCAGCCCCAGGATGTTGGTGGAGGTGACGTGGATGCCCGCGTCCCGCAGCATGCGGCCGGCCAGGACGATGTCCTCCCGGGACATGTGGCGCTTGAGCACGTCCCGACGGATCCGGTCGTTGGCGGCCTCGATGCCCATGCTCACCGTGCCCGCGCCGGCCTTGGCCAGCAGATCCACCTTGTGGGGCCAGCGGACCAGCAGGTCGGCCCGGACGTTGCAGAAGAAGGGCAGCCCCACCTGTTGGGGCCACTTCTCCGCGAACTCCTCCAGCCAGTCGTCGAAGATGATGAACAGGTCGTCGATGAAGACCACCTGTTCCAGGGGCCACAGGGAGCGGACCCAGTTCACCTCGTCGATGATGGTGTCCACCGGACGCTGGTTGCCCCGCTTCTCCTTCTTGTAGATCTGGTAGTAGGCGTGGTTGAAACAGTAGGTGCACTGGTAGGGGCAGCCCCGGGAGCCCATGAAGTGCTTCACCGGCGCGTCCCGGCTGTACTCGTGTTTCTCGTAGATCAGGTGGCGATCCGGGTGGGGCAGGGAGCCCAGGTCGTGGATCAGGGGGCGGACCGGGTTCTTCACGATCTCGTCCTCCAGCTTGATCCACAGGTTGGGGATGTCCGGGCGGACGCGACCCTCCTCCAGGGAGTTGGCCAGGTCCACGATGGCCCCTTCCCCTTCGCCCACGCAGATCGCGTCCACCCCAGGCTCCTCGATCATCTCTGGGAAGAAGGTGGGATGGGGCCCCCCGAAGATGGAGAAGACCCCCTTGCCGTTCAGGGCTTCCCGGATGCGACGGTTTAGCTCGTAGTAGTACTGGTGGGAGCCGGTCATCACGCTGAACCCCAGGATGTCCGGCTCGAACTCCAGGGCCACCTGCACCGGATCCTCCTGGGCCGCGATGGCCAGCCCCACCTGGTGGCCGGCCTGCTTCAACACCGAGGAGAGCTGCATGATGCCCTGGGGCTCGTAGTCGATCTGCTTTTCCACAAAGAGAACGCGCATGGGCTGGTCTCCTCCTGCTCAGTGGGCTGTCATCCCCGGTGGGCGGCCACCTCCCTACAGGATACGACACCGTCGGATGGGGACACGGGCGCCACCGGGGGCAAGGGGGGGCCTCACAGGGTGCTCTTCTCTCGGCATGCGGCACCGGTTGCTGGGGTGTGGATGCTATTGTAGTCAAAAGGCCTGCCCTCGTCAAATTTATCTGAAACTTCTGCCAAAAATCCGTGTCCGGCCGGACCTCACACGGCCTGGGCCACCAGGATCAGCCGTTCGCTCCCGCTGTCCAGGGGCGCCCCGTGGAAGTCGCCCCACCGCTCCACCACCTGAAAGCCGCTTCCCTCCAGCAGCAGGGCCAGCTCGTCCGGCCACAGGTAGCGCAGCAGGAAGGGGAACTCGGTCCGGACCACCGCGCCATTCGGCCGGACCTCCTCGTAGATGAAGAGGACGTGGATCCGCTGGGTGGCCACGTCCACCCGGCGCACCACCCACTTGTGGACGGGATGGCCTGTCTCCGGATCGGTCCAGGTGTCGGCCAGCTCCTGGAGGCCGTCCACCCGGGCCAGCTCGGGAAGGTGTGGGAAGAAGAGGTCCACCAGGAGGGTGCCGCCCGGGCGGAGATGGCGGCGGGCGTTCGCCAGCACAGCCCGTTGGTCGGCCTGGGTGGCCAGGTGCATCAGGGTGTTGCTGACACAGCAGGCGAAGTCGTGGTCCCTGCGCGCCAGGTCCACCGTGCGCAGATCCGCCTGGACCAGCACCACCCGGTCCAGGTATCTCTGTTCCTGGAGCTTGCGCCGGGCCTGGGCCAACAGGCCTGGGCTGCTGTCCACCCCCGTCACCTCACACCCCACGGCCGCCAGGGGGAGCAACACCCGGCCGGTGCCACAGCCCAGCTCCAGGGCCCGTCCCCCGGCCTGTTGGGCCAGGTCCACGATCAGGGGCAGGTCCTCCGTGTGATCCCGGTAGTCCGCATCGTAGAACCGGGCGATGCGGCCGAAGGGGTCGGTTTCGGGTATCATATCCATGCGGGTACTCTAGCATGTGGAGACCGGATCCGGGAAATGGGATCGCCGCGGTGGACGCCCCCCGGCAGAGGCCCGAGGGAACGGTCTTCGAGTCTGCCAACGGTCGTGAGGTCGGTCACCATGTTCTCCTTTCCGGGATTGTCCGTCCAGACGGTGGGCTGGACCATGGCAGCGCTCCTGGCCATGGTCCTGGCCGGCTGCAGCCCCCGGGCCGACGCCCACCAGGCCTCCGCGGATGTGGTGGCCGAGCTGTCCGGGCCTTCGGACCCGGGATTCGCCCGGGCCCTGGCTCCCCGGCCCCTGGTCTTTCCCCAGGACCATGGCCCCCATCCGGAGTTCGCCACGGAGTGGTGGTACTACACGGGCAATCTCCAGGACCCGGAGGGACAGGACTACGGCTACCAGCTCACCTTCTTCCGGACGGCCCTGGCTCCCCAGGACCCGGACCGCCCCTCCCGCTGGGCCACCACCCAGGTCTACATGGCCCACTTCGCGTTGACCAGTGCCCCGGCCGGGCGCCATGTGGCCTTCGACCGTTTCAGCCGAGGCGCCGCAGGCCTGGCCGGTGCCCAGGGAGTTCCCACCTTTCAGGTCTGGCTGGAGGACTGGCAGGTCCAGCAGGTGGGACCGGGGCGATATCGGCTCCAGGCCCGGGAGCCCACGGCCGAGGGCCTCATGGCCCTGGACCTGGACCTCCGGGAGACCCGGCCTCCGGTCCTCCACGGCGACCGGGGCCTGAGCCAGAAGGGGCCCGAGCCGGGCAACGCCAGCTATTACTACAGCCTGGTCAACCTGGAGACCACGGGGGTCCTGACCTTTGCCGGCGAGGCGGTGTCCGTCCAGGGGCTGAGCTGGATGGACCACGAGTTCGGGACCAGCGCACTCAGCGGGGATGCTGTGGGCTGGGACTGGTTCAGTGCCCAGCTGGACAACGGGATGGTCCTGATGTTCGGCCGTATCCGCAACGCGGACGGCTCGTCACAGCCCCACTTCGAGGGCACCCTCCTCTACCCGGACGGACGTCAGGTCCGCCTGGCCCCGGAGGACTTCGAGCTGCGGGCCCTGGGGAGCTGGACCAGCCCCCAGACGGGCATCGTCTATCCCCAGGGGTGGCAGGTCCGTTTCCCTGCCCATGGCTTGGAGCTGCGGATCGAGCCCATCGTGGCCGACCAGGAGATGCGGGTGAGCTTCGTCTACTACGAGGGGGCCACCCGGATCTGGGGGACCTTCCAGGGGGCACCGGTGCGGGGGCGGGGCTTCGTGGAGCTGACCGGCTACGGGGGCCGCCGCAGCGCCCGCTGATCGGCCCCCCGGGATCGGCGATTGGGGAGGCCTGGGCCCCCGTGCTAGAATGAGGTGCTCTGACCGAGGTATGCCCAGCCCTGCTGGACGAGGCAAAGGCCATGACCGCTGAGCCCATACCGGTGGCGTTGCCCGAACCCTGGCGTCGGGCCGCGGTGACGGTGGTGATCCCCACCTACAACGAGGCCGACAACATCGGCCCCATCACTCGGGCCGTGTTGGGCCTGCCCCTGCCCAATCTGCGCCTGATCGTGGTGGACGACAACTCGCCCGACGGCACCGGGACCCTGGCCGAGGCCCTGGCCAACCGGGAGGATCCGAGCCGAATGGTGGTGATCCGCCGTCGGGGCAAGGCCGGCCTGGGCACCGCGTACATCGAGGGCATGCGCCGAGCCCTGCACCTGGGCGCGGAGTTCGTGGTCCAGATGGATGCGGACTTCAGCCATTCGCCGGACTACATCCCCCAGATGTTGGCCGTGAGCCTGATCACCGGCGCGGACGTGGTCATCGGCAGCCGTTACGTGCCCGGCGGCAGCCTGGACGAGCGCTGGAGCTGGTGGCGGCGTCTGTTGAGCTGGTGGGCCAACGCGTACAGCCGGGCCATCCTCCAGATCCGGGTGCGGGACATGACCGCGGGCTTCAAGCTGTGGCGTCGGGAGGCCCTCCTGGGCATTGGCCTGGACACGGTGCGCAGCAACGGCTACGTCTTCCAGGTGGAGATGGCCTACCTGAGCGAGAAACTCGGCTACCGGGTCATCGAGCTGCCCATCCACTTCGAGGACCGCCGGATCGGCCAGAGCAAGATGGACGTGCCGGTGAAGCTGGAGTCGGCCTGGCGGGTATGGGAGCTGCGGTGGCGCCACCGTCGGCGGATCCGGCGTGGGCGTCCAGCCCTGGCCTCGGAATCGGGCCATCCCCTCCTGTCGTCTGCCCCGGTGCCCAACGTGGAGCGCGAGGCGTGAGCCGTGGGCCGTGATGTGTGGAGCGTGGCGTGGTGAGGCGGATCTCCGGCCTGCGAAGGGAGCTGTGGCCGCTGGCGGTGCTCCTGGCCCTTGCCCTGCTCTGGTTTGCCCCGGTCCTCTTCCTGGGCCGGACTCTGCTGCCCTACGATAACCTCTACACCTTCGAGCCCTGGCGCAGCCTGCGGCCGGGCCTGGTGCCCCACAACGGCCTCCTCAGCGACCTGGTGTTGGAGAACGCGGTGTGGAAGCTCCACATCCGGCGGACCCTGGCCCAGGGCCAGCTTCCCCTCTGGAACCCCCAGATCTTCACCGGGCTGCCCTTCCTGGCCGCGGGCCAGTCCAGTGCCCTCTATCCCCTGAGCCTCCTGTTCTACGTGCTGCCCCTGGAGGCCGCCTACGGCTGGTTCACCGCGCTCCAACTGGCCCTGGCCGGATGCAACATGTACATCCTGGCCCGGGTCCTGGGGCTGCGGCCTCTCCCGGCCCTGTTCAGTGGCGTGGTCTACCAGTTCAGCGGCTTCATGGTGGTGAGCGTGGTCTTCACCATGGTGATCGCGGCCGTGGCCTGGCTTCCCCTGCTCCTGGCCATCGTGGAGCGGGTGATCCAGAAGCAGGAGGCCAAGGGGCTGACCCGTTTCCGGCCCGTGCCCTATGTGGTCCTGGGCGCGGGGGTCCTGGGGTTGGTGGCCCTGGCCGGCCACCCCGAGTTCTACTACTACACCCTCCTGGTCACGGGCTTCTACAGCGCAGCCCGTCTGCTCCTGGCCTGGCGCAGGCTGCGGGCCAGGAACCAGGGGGCTCCGTCCTCACGGGGTCGGTCTCCCCTGGGGCGTGTCCTGGCCCTGGCCCTTTGGCTCCTGGCCCTGGCCCTGCTGGGGGTGGCTGCCGGTGGGGTGCAGATCCTCCCCCTGTACGAGCTGGTGACCCTGAACTTCCGGGAGGGCTCCGCGAGCTATGCCCAGGTGGTGGGCTGGGCCTGGCCTGTCCGCCAGGTGTTGACCTTCTTCCTGCCGGACATCTTCGGCAACCCCAGCCACCATGCCTGGTTCGACCTGTGGAACCTGCGCTGGGAACCGGTTCGGGTCAACGCCCTGGGCGAGCCCATCGACACGGTCTTCTGGGGGATCAAGAACTACGTGGAGGGGGGCAACTACTTGGGCCTCCTCACCTGGTTGCTGGCCGCGGTGGCGGTGGTGACCGCGGCGAGGAGGGAGGACGGCAGCACCCGGTCGCGTCGTCCCCCTCACGGCCCGCCCACTGGTCAGCTCGTCCCCGCCACCTGGATCTTCGCGTCCCTGGCCGTCATCTCCCTCCTCTTCGCCTTTGGCACGCCCCTGTACGCCCTGCTCTACTATGGCCTGCCCGGCTGGAACCAGCTCCACAGCCCCTTCCGCTGGGTCTTTCCCTTTACCCTGAGCATGGCGGTGTTGGCAGGGATCGGGCTCCAGCAGATCCGCGCACGGCACGGGGGCTGGGGTCCGTGGCAGGGCCGGGCCCCTTTCTCGGTGCTCCCTGGGCTGATCCTGGGCTATCTGCCTCTGGCCGCCGTCCTGGCCGGCCTGGCCGCGCTCCTGGCCGTGGTGGCCAGCTATTTTCTCCCAGCCCCTTTCATCGCCCTGGGAGAGCGGGTCCTGGCTGCCAGCGACCTGGCCCGCCGTTCCTTCGCGGACGGCCGCATGTTCTGGGGGTACCAGAGCGTGAACCTGTTCAAGTTCGGGCTCTTCGCCCTCCTCAGCGGCGGGATCCTGTGGGCTCTGAGGAGGGGGCAAGGGGACGAGAGCCGCCTGGGGGGCTGGAGATGGGGGGGAGGCCTGCTCGTCCTCATCGTCTTCCTGGATCTCTACGCGGCCCACGGCCGTTTCAACCCGGCCACGGATCCCTCCCTTTCCCCCTTGGTGAACGTGCCGCCGGTGGTGGCGTTCCTGGAGACCCAGGGCCGTGAGCCGGCGGGGGATGGGAGCTCCCCGCCCGGGCCGCTCTCTCCCTGGCGTTTCACCACCTTCGACCTGCCCGGGGCCAAGACCTTCAACGCCAACGTGGGCATGTACTACGGCTGGCACGACATCCGGGGCTACGACTCCATTATCCCCCGCCAGTACGTGGCCCTCATGGAGCGGATCCAGGACCAGAGCGGGGAGCTCCTCTACAACCGCATCGCTCCCCTCTACGCCCAGGGCCCGCGGCCCCTGGAGGTGTTGGAGAACCCCCTGCTGGACCTGCTCAACGTGCGCTACCTCCTCACCGAGACGGAGCTCCCCGGGATCGCATCCTGGCGTCTGGTCTACCAGGACGGTTCCATCCGGGTGTACGAGAACCTGGAGGTCTTTCCCCGGGCCTTCCTGGTCCCCCGGGCAGAGGTGGTGCCTCCGGAGCAACAGCCCCTGGTGCAGGCGGATCTGCGCCGGGTGGTCTTCATCGAGGAGGCCCCGGCCGATCCCAACGGGCGGATATCCTCCAGCCCCCAGGTGGCCGAGGCCCGGATCAGCCGCTACACGGCCAACGATGTCTTCGTGGACGTGAACCTGAGCGATCGGGCCTGGCTGGTCCTCACCGATGCCTACTTCCCCGGCTGGAAGGCCTATGTGCGTCCCTTCGGCGGCGACGAGAGCCAGGAGGTGGAGCTGCCCATCTACCGGGCCTACGGCGCGTTTCGGGCAGTCTACCTGGCCGAACCCGGGCCGTGGACCGTCCGCTTCGTCTACAGCCCCATGAGCTTCAAGCTGGGCCTGTATCTCTCCTTCCTGGCCGGCATGGCCGGGTTGCTGCTGCTCCTGTGGTGGGGATGGGGCCGCTACTATCGGCCGGAGGTGGAGACGGACGAGGTGCGGACGGTGGCCAAGAACTCCCTGGTGCCCATGGGATTGAGCCTGGCCAACAAGGCCATCGACTTCGCCTTTGCCATGCTCTACGTGCGCATCCTGGGGCCCGAGGGCACCGGCAAGTACGCGTTCGTGGTGGCGGTCTACGGCTTCTTCGAGATCGTCAGCCGCTATGGCCTGGGCACCCTGTTGACCCGGGAGGTGGCCGCGGACCGGAACCAGTCCAGCCGCTACCTGACCAATGTGCTGGCCCTGCGAACCGGCCTGTGGCTGGCCAGCATGCCGGTGTTGGCCCTGGTCACCTACGGATACTGGGCCGTGGGCACGGTGGGAAGGGAGGAGATCTGGGCCATTGCCCTCTTCGGCCTGGCCATGCTCTTCGCCAACTGGGCCGATGCCTTCAGCGCGCTCTTCTACGCCTTCGAGAAGATGGAGTACCCCGCGGGCCTGAGCAGTGCCACGGCCCTGATGAAGGTGGCCCTGGGCGCGCTGGCGTTGCTCCTGGGGTGGGGCTTTGTGGGCCTGGCCGGGGTGAGCCTGGCCATGAACGTCCTGCAGGGGATCTGGCTCTACCTGCTGGTGCGGTCCACCCTGTTTCCGCCCCAGTGGCGGTGGGATGGCCGGCTGCAGCGCTGGATGCTGTCCACCAGCGGGCCGTTGATGATCAACCACCTGCTGGCCACCATCTTCTGGCGCATCGACCTGTGGATCCTGCGTCCTCTAGCCGGGGCCTTCAGTGTGGGGCTCTACAGCGCGGCCCTGAAGTACCTGGACGGGCTGAACATCATCCCCAGCACCTTCACCTTCGCGATCTTTCCCCTGATGAGCCGGTATGCCCGGCGAGAGCGGGAGGGACTGCTGCGGGCCTATGTCCTGAGCGTGCGGCTGCTCCTCATGGTGAGCCTGCCCCTGGCCATGACCATCGCCGTGTTGGCCGAGCCCCTGATCTACATCCTGGGCGGCGTGGAGTTCCTCCACGTGCCCGAGACCATCCAGGTCCTGGGGCGGACCCTCTCCTACCGGGGAGGCTCGGCCCTGGCCCTGCAGGTGATCATCTGGAGCATCCCCATCGGCTTCGTGAACAGCGTCACCCAATATGTGCTCATCGCGGTGGACCAGCAGCGCTACCTCACCAAGGCCTTTCTGCTGGGGGTGGCCTTCAACGTGGTGGGGAATCTCCTGTTCATCCCCACCTTCGGGTACCTGGGCGCGGCCGTGGTGACCATCCTCTCGGAGTTCAGCCTGCTGCTCCCCTTCTACTGGAGTGTCCGTCGCCATGTGGGGAAGGTGCCCTGGTGGGACCTGGCCTGGCGGCCGGCTGTCGCGGCCCTGGCCATGGGGGGCACCATGTTGGGCCTGCAGACCATGGGGATCTCCCCCTGGATGGCCCTGGTCCCAGGGTGGGGGATCTATGGGATGGCCCTCCTTGTGGTCGGGGGGTTCCGGGGCGAGGACATGGCCCTCCTGGCTCGGGCACTGCCGTTTGGCCCCCTGCGCCGCTTCCTGCCCGCGGTCGGGTGATCCGGGGAACAGACCTCAGGACAGGGGCCGTTTTCGGGGCAAGCCCTGTTGGCGGGGATACTGGCGGGGCGTGCGTCGAACCTTGTGGATGAGGAGGATGCGCCGTTCTTCGTCCAGGAAAGGGACCGTGACCGGCGCGAAGCGGACCGTCTCGCCGCCCAGCTTCTCGATGGCCCCCCGGGCCTCCATGAACTCCTGGGCCGCGCCGGGGCCCTTGTAGGCCACCACGTAGCCGCCTGTCCGGGCCAGGGGGAGCAGATACTCGGCCAGGGTGTTCAGCCGGGCCACGGCTCGGGCCACCACCAGGTCGAACTGGCCCCGAAAGGCCTCGGTGCGCCCCACCTCCTCGGCCCGGCCCTGGACCACCCGCACCCGTCTCAGCCCCAGCTCCTGGACCAACGTCTCCAGGAAGCGGACCTTCTTGGCCGTGCCGTCCAGCAAGGTCAGCCGCAGGGAGGGCCACACGATCTTGAGGGGGATCCCCGGGAAGCCGGCCCCGGTGCCCACATCGATGGCCTGGAGCGGCCGTTGCGGCGGCAGGGGTTCCCCCAACTCCTGGGCGATGACGGGCAGGCCGGCCAGGGAATCCAGGAAGTGTTTGGTCTGCACGGCCCGATATTCGGTGATGGCCGTCAGGTTCATGCGTCGGTTCCAGTCCACCAACAGCTCGTAGTAGCGTCGGAACTGGGCCACCTGTTCGTCCGAGAGGGGGATGCCCATCTGTTCACAGCCCTGGCGCAACAGCTCCATGGCTCGGTCCTCTGGGGATGTCTGGGGTTCGGGTTCCCGGTCGTCGACCGTCATTGTACCATCCCCACCCGGATCCACCACGCGGCGGCTCGACCCTGTCGGGCCTTTCCCGAGATAGCCGATATCCGCCGATATCCGATAGAACGTCGTGCCGGCCTGGGAGCCCCCGCTCCGGACACCGACCCATCCGCCATACCCCCCGGGAGATGCCCCTCTTTTGACAGGGGCCGCGTCTTGTCCGTATAATGCATCCAGGCTTTTTGTTGGCCCAATTTAGAAAAATTAGGGGCTGCCATGCGCACGTTCTGTGGTCTGACCACCGATGGAATGCTCGACTACCTGGCCGCTATCTACCGCCTGAGCGGCCAACATCCCAAGATCACCACCGGTCTGTTGGCCGACGAGATGCACGTGAGCCCTGCTGCAGCCAGCAGCATGCTGCGCCGCCTGGAGGAGGCCCACCTGATCCAGCGTTCTGGCTCGGGGGGCATTGTGCTCACGGAGCAGGGACGCCTGGCTGCCCTCCAGCTCATCCGCCGCCATCGCCTGTTGGAGGTCTTCCTCATCCAGGTGATGGGCTTCACCTGGGATCAGGTGGACGCGGAGGCCCATCGCATGGAACACGCCATCAGCACGGCCTTTGAGGATCGGATGGACGCCCTCTGTGGCTATCCCACCCGTTGCCCCCACGGGGATCCCATCCCGGCCAAGGACGGTACCATGCCGCCGGATCCCTCGGTGCCGTTGCTCTCTCTCCAGCCGGGGCAGCTGGGCATCATCCGCCGGGTGACGGCCCGGGATCCCCGGGTGCTGCGCTACCTGGCCCAACTCGAGCTGCTCCCGGGCCGATGGGTTCGTCTGGTAGAGGTGGCCCCGTTCAACGGGCCCGTGACCTTGGCCCACGTGGACGACGAGCTGGAGGACGACCGGGAACGGGAGCCCGTCATCCTGGGCCACGACCTGGCGGAGATGCTCCATGTGGAGCTGGCGCCGGCCCTCACCGCCGGGCCCCAGTCCCTGGCCGATTCCACTGATGTCCCCGATCCGCTGTCCCTCAGCCAGTCCTCCACCGCCTGAACCGAGCCATGGGCGTTCGTAGATACCGGGCCGCGGGCGGCGTGGTCATCGACGACCGCCCGACAGGCTCTCTCCCCGGTCCCCGGATGCTCCTCCTGGAGCGTCCCAGCCGGGGAGAGGTACGCCTTCCCAAGGGCCACATCGATCCGGGCGAGGAACCCCTCCAGGCTGCTCTGCGGGAGACCCGGGAGGAGACCGGGTACGCGGCGCTGGAGGTGCTGGACGACCTGGGCGCGCAGACCGTGGAGTTCGATCACCAGGGCGATCGGGTGATCCGCGACGAGCACTACTACCTCTTGCGCCTGCTCTCGGGACAGCAGATCCCTCGTCCTCCGGAGGACGAGGCCCAGTTCCGAGTGCGTTGGCTTCCCCTGGAGCAGGCCCCCCAGGCCCTCACCTTTGCGGCCGAACAGGAGGTCGCCCGGCGGGCCGTCCAGCGATACCGGGCCCTGCAGACCGGGAGCTGAGCCCGGCCACGGGGAAGTCGCTTCCCCGCGCTGGGCCTTCTCTGCCCCGGGTTGTTGCGCCCTCGTCTGCTTGGATGCCTTCGTGGGGGCGAGAACCCTCCCCTCTGGGTAGCCCCTTTGTCCCCATATCTGCTATAATGGCAGACGATGGTCGATCTCCTGCCCCCGCGCCCTGCCCATCCTCTTCGCCACGAGGTGGAGCTGAAGCTTCGCCTGGAGGACCCTGAGCTTCTGGAAACCCTCCGGGGCTCCCACGTGTTGTGGAGGCGGTTTCCTCGGGGCCCCCTGCATCGGGAGGTCCACGAGGATCTCTACCTGGACACCCCTTCCTGGGACCTGTGGCAGCGGGGCTGGGCTCTGCGGCTGCGTCGGAGAGGCGACGGCCCCCCCCGGCTGACGGCCAAGGCTCTCCAGCTTCCGGATGCCCGGGGGGTGGCCCGCCGCGCGGAGTGGGAGGCCTCTGTGCCGCCGGAATGGGCTTCCGGGATCTTCACCTGGGACCAGGTGGTCGCGTCTCTCCCGGAATGGGCCGCGACCCTGGAGGCGGTGACGTGGACTGGGGAGCTTCCGCTGCGTCCGTTGCTGACGTTGCGCCAGCTTCGAGAGCGGGCCACGGTCCATGGGGGGCCGGGGGGGGAGGCCTTCGCGGAGCTGAGCCTGGATCGGGTTCAGGTCGTGGCTCCAGAGGATCCCCACGGCCGCGTGGTGGCCGAGTTCCACGAGGTGGAGTTGGAGCTCCTGACCTCGGGAGAGGCCGCGCCCCCGTTCCACGCCCTGGTGGAGGGGTTGAGCCGCCTCCCTGGGGCTCTCCCGGTGCAGACCAGCAAGCTGGAGACCGGTCTCCAGGCCCTGGGGCTCCACCCACCCTCCCGATCCGGGCCGAAACGCCCCCGGTGGGAACCCCACAGCCCCCCCACGGCCGTGGCCCCGCGGAGAGGCGGAAGGCGCCTGGGGCCTGCCATGGTTCTGTTGTCCCTTCTGGGCCTGGTTGTGGCCGCGTGGCTCCTGGCCAGCGTGGCCGGGCTGCTGGTGGGCATGGCTGCCTCCACCGCGGCCTCCCCCGGGCCTTCCCCCGCTGCCCTGGCCCTGCTGGTGGTGCCGGGGGGCACGCCCGCGGCCACGCCGGCCTCCATGCCCTCTGCCGCGGAGCTGGTGGCGCTGGTGGAGCACACGCCCGTGGAGGGCGGAAGCTCCGAGCGGCCCTCCGCGGTGACGGAACCCGGGGCGCCCTTCGGCCGTCTTCAGAGCACCGCCCCGCGGGCGCGGACCTATCGGGATCTCTTCCAGGCCGTGGCTGCCGAGTTCGGCCTGGACTGGCGCCTGCTGGCTGCCCTGGCCTATCGGGAGAGCCGGCTCAACCCCTGGGCCCTGGGACAGGACAACGACATGGGCCTCATGCAGATCATCCCGGAGACCTGGGCCGAGTTTGCCCCGCTGTTCCAGGCCACGGATCCCTTCGACCCGCAGGACAACGTCCGCGTGGGGGCGGCGTATCTGGTCCATGTCCGGGGTCTCCTGAGCGACATGGGGTACCCGGAATGGCCCTGGGCTCTGGCCGCGTACAACTGGGGGCCCGAGAACGTGGCCCGGGTGTTGCGCAACGGCGCGGATTGGAACCGGATCCCCGGGCCCCAGCGTCGATACGTGGACGACATTCTGCGGGCGGCTTTCGGCATGGGAGCGATGGGCCCATGAGGATGGATTGGGAACGCTTCGAGGAGCTGGTGGTGGAGGCCATCGAGGGATTGCCCCAGCCCTTCCTGGATGCCCTGGAGAACGTGGCCGTGGTGGTGGAGGACTGGCCCGATAGAGAGGCCCTGGCCTCGGTGGGCGTCCACCGTCGGGAGGACCTGTTGGGGCTCTACCAAGGGATCCCCCAGACCGGGCGCACCACGGGCTACACCCTGGTGCCCCCCGACAAGATCAGCATCTATCGGTACCCGATCCTCATGCGTTGTTGGACGGAGGACCAGGTCCGGGACCTGGTGGGCCGGGTGGTGCGGCACGAGATCGCCCACCATTTCGGCATCGACGACGATCGGCTGATAGAGCTGGGCGCGTACTGAACGCCCCGCACCACCGGGGCCACAGCCCCGGTCCGCATGAAAGGCAGGCGAGCATGGACGAGGTGAACCCCTGTTCCCGTTCCTGGCGGGTGTTGGTGAGCGGCCTGTTCCTCTCCCTGGTCCTGTTGGCCGGATGCTCTCTGCCCTTCCTGCCTCGGACCCCCCAGTTGCCCCAGATCCCCGGGATGCCCGACCTGCCCGATCTGGGCCAGCTCCCCGATCTGCTCCGGGATCTGGGGCTGCCGGACCTGAGCGGCATTCCGGGGTTGCCCCAGCTCGCGGATCTTCCCGGGGTGGACCTGGGGCCGAACGCCATGGCGTTCGCGGGCCCCACCGAACGACGCCTGGCCATCGGCGACCGGATACCCGGGACGGACATCCAGCTGGTGGCCGTGGGCGATCAGGGCGCGGAGTTCCGCATCGCGGGGCTGCGGAGCGTGCGCACGGTGGGCGACTCCCTGGATTTCGACGGCGACTGGCCTGGGATCCAGGGGGTGCGCTACAGCCTGCGCCTGCGCATCTATCGGGTGGGCGAGGACAGCGTCCGGGTTGCCGGCGTCCATCGTCTGGTGGTGGAGGGGATCCAGCCTCAGGCCATGCCGGTGACCCTGTCCGGCACGGTGCTCAAGGTGCCCTACACCGGGAGCGCACGGGTAGGCGAGACCTTGAAAGGCCTCACGTATGGGTACGGCGGCCAGGAGGAGCGGGGAGCCCGGGTCACCGGCATGCCCCAAGAGGAGTACCCCTATCGCAAGGTGGGCGACAGCCTGCGGTGGAGCGGCTACTTGCGCCCGGACATTCCCATTGAGTACAATCTGCGTGTGGCCTTCGTGGGGCAAGAGCGCTTCCAGGTCGTCGGGGTGGCCAGCCTCCAGCTCCCGTGACCGGCGGGTCGGCTCCCCATCCCCCGTGTTCGCCACATTGGCCGACCGACAGGATGACCATGACCACCCATTCCGACAAGCCCGCATCTGCCGAGCCCATTCTGGAGCCCACCGCTCCCTACACCCTGAGCCCCATCCGGCTGGAAGGCCCTGGCAAGCTGGTCCGGGCCGTGCCCGCGGAGTACTACAACATCGTGGACACCGGGGGCACCCCCTTGGCAGGCCTCCTGATCCTGTTCGACCGTCAGGGCGAACCCGTTCGCGCGGAGGTCCAGCTCCACGACACCACCGCGGGGAGCGCCCAGGAGCTGGCCCTGCGCCAGGCCGAGACCCTGTTGCGTACCCGCTACCACGCGCGGCACGCGCTGCCCATGTACGTTACCCGGCTCCAGGTGGAACAGCCCCACATCCCGGTGACCCTGGAGGGCCCACCGCCCTCCCGATCCCTGCCCTCCTGGCTCCGTTCGACGGCGATCCTGGTGTTGGTGGCCCTGGTCTCCCTGGGGGCAGGGTGGTTTGCCCGGGGCAGCACCGCGCCGTCCGCCCCGGTGTCGGCCGAGGCTCCGTCCCAGCCAGAGGAGGATTTCGCCTCGGGCGCGGTGGCGGAGAGATCGCTGGGTCAGGGGGCCGAGGCGCCAGCCCAGCCCGACGCGATCTTCCCGGCCCAGGACCTGACCCCGATCGCGCAGAGGTTCTCGCCGGGGGGAACCCGGATCGTGGAGACCAACGATCTGCCGCCCAGCCGCAACGCCATTCCCATGGAGGTGGGCCAGCGGGCCCAGGTGTGTGGCGGCTGTACGGTGTACGTCCGCAGCCAGCCCGGCGCGAACGATGGGGAGGTCCTGGGCTACCTGGAGGGCGGTGACATCGTGGAGATCCTGAACGGACCGGTGTGGCGGGCCGGCGAGAGCGATACCATCGTCTGGTGGTATGTGCACCGTCTCCGCGACGGTCTGGAGGGGTGGACCCCGGCCAACACCAGCCGGCTCACCCTGCTGTTCCCCCTGGAGTAGGCCCCTCCAGGAACACCAGTTGGTCCGTGTGGATCCCCAGGCGTACCCGGGTTCCCACCTGGAGCGGCCACGCCCCCCCTCGACGGCCCAGGTGGGTGGGCAGGATGAAGGCCAGCCGGTAGTCCTGGCCGCCCTCTCCGTGGACCTCCAGCTCCATGTGGTAGTCGCTTCCCCGGAAGGAGAGAGCCGCCACCCTTCCCCAGATCGCGCCGGCCTCCCCTTCCTGGCCCAGATGCTCCGGGTCCACCTCCGGCCGGATCAGGAGGAGCCCCTCTCCGGGGTGGGCCGATTCCGGCAGCCGAAAGGTGCCCAGGGGAGTGAGGGCCTGGCGAGGATGTTCTGACGGCACCCGGGCGGGGACCAGGTTGTTCAGCCCCAGGAAACGGGCCACGAAGGGGGTGGCCGGTCGGGCATAGACCGCCTCTGGAGTCCCGATCTGGACGAACTCTCCTCGGTGCATCACCGCGATCCGATCGGCCACCGCGAAGGCCTCCTGTTGGTCGTGGGTCACGTAGAGGGCCGTCACCCCGACCTCTTTCAGGATGGCCCGCAGCTCCACCATGAGCCGTTCCCGCAGGGTCCGGTCCAGGCTGCCCAGGGGCTCGTCCAGCATGAGCAGCCGAGGGCTGGGGGCCAGGCTGCGGGCCAGGGCCACCCGCTGGCGCTCGCCGCCGCTCAGCTCGAAGACGGTGCGTCCCGCGTAGCCTTCCAGGTTCACCAGGGCCAGCATCTCCGCGACCCGGCCGCGGACGGCGGCCTCCTTCCAGCCGGCCATGCGCAGGCCGTAGGCCACGTTGTCGTACACGTTCAGGTGGGGAAAGAGCGCGAAGTCCTGGAACATGAGGCCGAAACGGCGCCGATGCACGGGGACCTGGGCCAGGTCCTGGGAGCCGAAGTGGAGGGTGCCGCCGTCCGGCTCCTCCAGTCCGGCCACCACCCGCAGGAACGTGGTCTTGCCGCAGCCGCTGGGACCCAACAGGCACACCAGCTCGCCGGCTTCCACGTCCAGGCTGACCCCCCGCAGCACCGGCTGGCTGCCGAAGGACTTGCGGAGTCCACGCACGCGCAGCAGGGCCATGGCCGCCTCAGAGCTCGGAGACCGCGTCCAGGCGGAAGCGTTCGATGACCACGATGCCCGCCGCGGCCACGGCCATGAGCAGGGTGCTCATGGCCAGGGCCTTGCCGTAGTTGAGCAGGCCCGGCTGGCCCAGGGCCCGGTAGATGACCACGGGCATGGTGGGGAAGTCCGGCCGGGAGAGGAGCAGGGTGGCGCCGAACTCCCCCAGGCTGATGGTGAACGCGAAGACCGCGGCCACGATGGCCGCGCTTCGGAGCAGGGGCACGTCCACGGTCCACCAGACCCGGGCCGGCGACGCGCCCAGCACCGCGGCCGCCTCCCGGAGCCGCGGGTCCAGGCCTCGGAGTGCCGGGAGCAGGGCCCGGACCACGAAGGGCGCGGCGATGAGGGTGTGGGCCATGGGCACCAGCCACAGGCTGGCCCGCCAGGGGCCCATGGCCACGATGTAGCCGAATCCCAGGGTGACCGCGGAGGTGCCCAGGGGCAGCAGGAACACCGGGTCCAGAAGGGCGGCCAGCCGGCTCCGGGGACGGGCCAGCAGGTAGGCGCTGGCCGTGCCCAGGAAGAGGCCGAGGACCACCACTCCGGCCGCTACCAGCAAGGAGTTGCCCACGGCCGTCATCGGCGGCACGAAGAAAGCGCTGCCGTAGCGGTTCACGGCCAGCTCTCGGTAGTACTGGAGGGTGAACCCCTGATCCCCTAGGGTGAAGCTCCGCCAGGCCAGGGCCAGCAGGGGGGCCAGGAGAAAGGCCAGCCCGGCCACCAGGCCCCCGGATACCAGAAGCCACTCCCCCCGCTGCCGGGGCGCCCGGGCCACGCCCTGGGCGGGGCGGAATTCCAGGGGCAGGCTGGCCCGCCGCTGGATCCGGGTGTAGAGGGCCATGATGGCAAAGGTGAGGAGGATCTGGACCAGGGAGAGGAACGCGGCCACCGGGAGGTTGAACAGGCTCACCGCCTGTCGGTAGATCTCCACCTCCAGGGTCGCGTAGCGGAGCCCGCCCAGGATGAGGACCACGCCGAAGCTGGTGAAGCAGAAGAGGAAGACCAGCAGGCCCGCGGCCACCGTGCTGGGCACCAGCAGGGGAAAGGTGACGGTCCACCATCGGCGGGCCGGATCCGCGCCCAAGACCGCGGCGGCCTCCTCCAGATGGGGGTTCAGGTGGGCCCAGAAGCTCCCCACCAGGCGGACGACCACGCCCACGTTGTAGAAGACATGGGCCAGGAGGATGATCCACACGGTGCCCAGCAGGCGGAGGGGCGGTCGGGGCAGGTCGAACAGGGCCTGGAGCCAGATGTTGAGCAGGCCACTGGGCCCCACCAGGGCGGTGAACGCGGTGGCCACCACCACGGTGGGCATGACGAAGGGGAGGGTGGTCAGCGCCCGGAGGAGGGGCTTGCCCGGGAACTCGTAGCGGGCGAAGATGTAGGCCAGGGGAAGGCCGGCCACCAAGGTGAGCCCCGCGGACGCGGCCGCCTGCCAGGTGGTGAACCAGAGGACCTGCCAGAAGAGGGGCCGCTGGACCGTCTCCGCGATGCCGGTCAGGGTCCAGCGTCCTTCCGGCGCGAAGCTGATCCGGAAGATGGCCAGGAGCGGGTAGAAGTAGAAGGCCGCCAGGAAGAGCAGGGGCAGGAGGTAGAGCAGGTAGAGGAGTGGATGGGTGCGTCGCATCTCGCCAAGCCGTTCCGTGGAGATATCCGGGGGGTGGTCGGCGGCCCACCGACCACCCCCTTCCAGGCCGCTCACTCACGCATGACGTCGGTCCAGGCCTGGATCCACCTCTCCCGGTTCGCGTCGATCTGCTCCGGGGGCAGCTCCACGGGGTCCTGGGGGATCTCCGCGAACTGCACGAACAGCTCGGGCAGGGCCGCGTCTGGGTTCACCGGGTACACGAACATCTGGAGGGGGATGTCCTCCTGGAAGGTCCGATCCAGCATGAAGTCCACCCAGGCCTGGGCCAGTTCCAGTTTCTGGGTGCCCTTCACAATGCCCACGAACTCGATCTGGTGGAAGGTGCCCCTGGGCGGGTTGATGTTCACGTTCTGGGGCTCGGTGCGGCCGTCCGTGGCGAAGAGGACATCGGCCGGCGGGCTGGTGGTGTAGCTCACCACCAGGGGACGATCTCCGGTGCCGCCGGAGCCCACGGTGAAGTGTTCGAAGTAGGCCTCGCTCCAGCCGTCGGTCACCAGGACATCATTCTCGCGCAGGGCGCGCCAGAAGTCCAGGTAGCCGGGGTCGCCGAAGTAGCCCACGGTGGTCAGCAGGAAGGCCAGCCCGGGCGAGGAGGTGGCCGGGTTCTGGACCACCAGAAGCCCCCGGTACTCGGGCCGGATCAGGTCCTCCAGGGTCTGGGGGAGGGGGATGCCCTGCTCCTGGAACCAGAGCCGGTCCGCGTTGATGTTGACGAAGCCGTGGTCCACGGGCAGCAGCCGGTGTTCCGGGTCCAGCTTGAACTCGTCCGGGATCTTGGCCAGGAGGGGCGACTCGTAGGGCAGGAAGATGTCTGCCTGCAGGGCCCGGCTCAGGAAGGTGTTGTCCACGCCGAAGAAGACGTCGGCCAGGGGCGCGTCCCGGCTCAGGATCATCTTGTTCAGGGCCTCCCCCGCGTCGCCCAGGCCCAGGTACTGGAACTTCACGTTGTACATCTCCTCGAACTGGGCGATGACCTCCTGGCTCACGTTGAAGGAGTCGTGGCTGGCCAGGACCAAGGTCACCGGCTCCTCCGGGGCCGGGGCCTCCGCGGCCTGCTGGCCGGCCAAGGGCGGAGGGCCCGGGATGGACTGACATCCGCCCAACATCAGCCCGGCCAACGACAGGAGCCACAACAGGGACAAGGTGTATCGTCGCATGGTCGACCTCCTGGATGCTCGGTTTGGTCCACGAAAAAAGGGCCACCCGACCGGGGTAGCCCTTTCCCACACCTACCTCCCTTCGCTGGCATTACCCAGATCAGGTTCACGGGTCGGCAACAGACCGGTTGCCCTCTCAGCCTGGCGCTTCCAAGCTCCCCGGGTGGCTATGCAGTTGTCCGCCGGCGGTCAGGAAGCCGGAGCCGGCCTCTCCGTCGCCGGGGCGGCATGGATCCCACCGCCGTGCAGGGCTATCATAGCACAGGATCGGGCCCTCGGGCAACATCGGTGGGAAGAGAAAGGAGACAGTCGGCAATGTGCCCGGATGACGGCACCGAATTGCCACAGGGGCCGTTCTGAGGCAAAATGGAGGCGGATCCAGGAGAGAGAGCCATGCGTGTCTCCGTGGTCGTCACCGTCTACAACGAGAGCACCAGCATCCGCACCCTGCTGGACTCCCTCTGCGCCCAGACCCGTCGGCCAGACCAGGTGGTGATCTGCGACGGCGGCAGCACGGACGACACAGTGGCCCAGATCCAGGCCTACGCAGGCCGGTTGCCCGGCCTGCGGGTGTTGGTGGAGCCCGGCGCGAACATCAGCCAGGGACGCAACCGGGCCATCCAGATCGCGGACGGCCCCATCATTGCGGTGACCGACGCCGGCGTGCGCCTGGACCCCCGCTGGCTGGAACGTCTGGTGGCGCCCTTCGAGTCCTCCCCTGCCCCAGGGGAGACGCCTCTGGCCGTGGCCGGCTTCTTCCTTCCCGATGCGGACGGGGTCTTCCAGACGGCCATGGCGGCCACGGTCCTCCCCCTCCACGGGGACATCCGCCCCGAGGGCTTCCTGCCCAGCAGCCGTTCGGTGGCCTTCCTGAAGCGGACCTGGGAGCAGGTCGGCGGTTACCCCGAATGGCTGGACTACTGCGAGGATCTGGTCTTCGACCTCCAGGTGAATCGGCTGGCCCCGGGCCGGGCCACGGCCTTCCAGTGGGCCCCGGATGCGGTGGTCTACTTCCGCCCTCGGGCCACCCTGGGCGCGTTCTGGCGTCAGTACTACCGATACGCCCGAGGAGACGGCAAGGCCGATCTCTGGCGGTGGCGACACGCGATCCGATACCTCACCTATCTGGTCCTCCTGCCGGCCCTGGTAGGCCATGGCCTGTGGGCCCGGAAGGGCCGGGCCTTGGGATGGGTGGGGCTGGCCGCGGGGGGCGTCGCGTACTGTGCCCGCCCCTGGCAGCGGCTGTCCGTGGTGGGGCGCGCGCTCTCTCCGGGAGAGCGGTGGCAGGCAGCCCTCTGGGTGCCCGTGCTCCGGGCTGTGGGGGACCTGGCCAAGATGGTGGGCTATCCGGTGGGCCTGTGGTGGCGTTGGCGGAACCGGGCTCGGGCCGAGATCCACTGGCGTCGGCCCCGGGAGGAGGTCCATGCCCCTGTTGATTGACGGCCACAACGTCATCGGCGCCGGCGTGTTCGAGGACATCCGGCTCCAGGACGAGGACGACGAGCGGCGCCTGGTGGACCGGCTTCGGGTGTGGAAGAGCCGTTACCCCGGCACCATCACGGTGGTCTTCGACCACGGCATCACCGAGGGGGTCTCCGGGGACCTGAGCGGCGGTGGGGTGCGGGTGATCTTTGCCCGCACCCCACAGGAGGCGGATGACCTGATCCGGCAGCGGCTCCGGCGTCCTGCCCGGGGCCTGGTGTTGGTCACCGGCGACGCGGCCCTGCGCCGAGAGGCCGCGGCCCACCGGGTCCCTGTGTGGCGGCCCCACGAGCTGGTGGAGCGCCTGGGACGCCCCCGACCTGTCCGTCGGCCCCCGGCCCGAGAGCCCGGCACGGAGGAAGCGCCTCTCCTCTCGGAGCAGGAGGTGGCGGAGTGGGAGCGGCTGTTCGCGGCCCGGGCCCGGAAGCGGCGACGCCGCGCCCAGGGGCGGGGTCCCTCCCGTTCCGCTCCAAGGAGGCCATAGCGGTGGAACAGCCCCGGCCAGAGTCCACGGAGGAACCCGCGTCCATGGGGGACGGGCGGCAGACGGTTCGGGCCTTCCTGGTGGAGGCAGAGCCCCGGCTGGGGGGGCTGGGCCATTGGATCCTGGCCTCTCCCCTCCTGATCTACCTGGGCTGGCTGTGGGTGGATCTCTTCATCTACTTCAGCCCCATCCCCTGGGCCTGGGTGGAACGCTTCGTCGGGGTGGCGGCCTACCTGCTCCTGGTGGTGTTGCCCTTGGGGAACCTGGCCTTTTGGGGGGTCACCTCCCTTCCCCACCTCTTCCAGCACGCAGGCTGGGATGTGCAGCTCCTGGAGCCGGTTCCCCCGGAGAAGATCTACCTGGTTCGCTACGCGTACCAGGGGCGGGAGCGGGCTCCCCTGACCTGGCATCGGGCCTGGGTGCGCGCGGCCCAGGGGTGGGTCTACCTGGAGATCGCCGCGGTTTTCCTCGGCTTCGTGGCCATGGTCCTCCTCTTCTTCAGTGCCGTGGAGTTCGGTTTTGGGCGACGATAGCAGCGATCATGTCCGGATCTCGGCTCTTCCTTCGGCAGATCTCCCTGGTGGCCCTGGCCCTGTACCTGGTCGGATGCGTGAGCCTGGTGCCCGAGGCGTTGCAGACTCCCTCGCGCGGGGATCCGGGAGATACCTCTCCGGTCGGGCCTGGGGCCGTCCCACCGGGGGAGCCTCTGGTGGACGCGGAGGGCCTGGACTTCGCGGAGCGTCGGGTGGTGGCGGTCTACGAGCGGGTGGCCCCCTCGGTGGTGAACATCAACACCCAGATCCTCCGTCGCGGTTTCTTCTTCCAGGTGTTCCCGGAGGAGGGCGCGGGTTCGGGCTTCGTGTTGGACCGGGAAGGACACATCCTGACCAACTTCCACGTGGTGAAAGGGGCGGCCAGCATCGAGGTCACCTTGGGCGAGGATCGGATCTTTCCTGCCCAGCTGGTGGGCGCGGATCCCCGGACGGATCTGGCCGTGTTGCGCATCGACGCGCCCCGGGAGCTGCTGGTGCCGGTGGAGCTGGGCAGCTCGGCCAATCTCCGAGTGGGCCAGCGGGCCATCGCCATCGGCAACCCCTTCGGCCAGTTCAGCCGGACGCTCACCATCGGGGCGATCAGCGCGCTGAACCGTACCCTGGAAGGCCAGGACGGTCGGCCCATCAGCGGCATCATCCAGACGGACGCGGCCATCAACCGGGGCAACTCCGGAGGCCCCTTGCTGGACAGCTCCGGCCGGGTCATCGGCATCACCACCGCGATCTTCAGCCCCACCGGGGGCAATGTGGGCGTGGGCTTTGCCGTGCCGGTGGACACCATCAAGCGGGTGCTGCCGGATCTCCTGGCCCTGGGCTACTATCGGCACCCCTTCCTGGGGGTGCGCTACGCGTACCGCATCACCCCCACCCTGGCCCAGGCCCTGGATCTGCCGGTGGACTCGGGGTTGCTCCTGGTGCAGCTCTACCCGGACAGCCCCTTGGATCGCGCGGGGGTGCGAGGCGCCCAACACCAGGTGGTCCTCCGGGGGCAGCGGTTCTACGTGGGCGGCGACATCCTGGTGGCCATCGATGGCCAGCCGGTGCGGAGCCTGGAGGAGCTCCAGATCCAGATCGAGGAATATCGGGTGGGGGACTCGGTAACTGTGGCGTTGCTCCGGGGAGACGAGCCCTTCCAGGTGGTGGTGACCCTGGACCCGGAGCCCCGGCCGTGAGGGGAGCCCGGGGTGAGGGCCCGGGAGACAGGAGGCCATGAACATGGAAGAGCCCAGCCCGGCGCCGTCTGCCTGGCTGTTGGCGCTCATCTGGCTGGCCCTGGCCGCCTTCAGCGCCTACGTGGCCTGGCAGCTCTACGCGGCCCTGGTGGTGTTGGCCGCGGTGTGGCTGGACAGCTCCCTGCCTCGCCCCTTTGGGTGGAACAGCGAGGTGTTGGTGGGCATCGGCAAACTGGCGGTCCTGGGGTTGGGGGCCCTGTGGTTGGCCTTCACCGTCCACGCCGAGCGGGTGTTGTTCCGGGCAGACGGCTGGCCGCCGCTGTTCCGCCGGCTGTTCGTCTGGTCCGCGGTTCTGGCCTGCCTGCTGGGGGTGGCCTTCGCCGCGGTGGCCGCGGTGGGGTGAGCCCTCAGCGCAGGTAGTAGGTCATGTGCTGGAAGTGGATTACGGGATCGATGTACTCCACCCGCACGGACGGGGGGACCTTCAGGGTGGTGGGCGCGTAGCAGAGGATGGCCCGGATCCCGGCCTCCACCAGCATGTCGGCCACCCGTTGCGCGGCATGGGCCGGCACCGCGATGACCGCGATCTTCACCCCCTCTTCCCGGATCCGAGCACTCAGCCGGGCACAGTCCTCCACCACCAGGCCCGGAGCCACCTCCTTGCCGATCTTCCCTGGGTCCTCGTCGCAGATAGCCACGATCTGGAACCCTCGCTTGGCGAAACCCTGGTAGTTGGCGATGGCTGTGCCCAGGGAGCCGGCTCCCACCACCACCACCGGCCAGGTGTGATCCACGTTGAGGATCTTCTCCAGTTGGCGACAGAGATAGGTCACGTTGTACCCGGTCCCCTGTTTGCCGAACTCGCCGAAGTGGCTCAGGTCCTTTCGGATCTGCGCGGAGCTGATGCCCAGGATCTGGCCCAACTCCTGGCTGGAGGTGATCTCCTTGCCCTCCGCGGTCATCTGGCGCAGGGTTCGCAGGTAGATGGGCAGGCGCCCGATCACGATGTCGGGGATCTCGTCCCTGCGGGGTTTCTTCCGGTTCCGGGTTCGGTTGTTTCGGGCCGGGGGATATGAAGTCGAGGACATAGCGGGCTCCTCGGGTCGGGTGAGAGGCTCGGCTCAGCGGCTGTCTCCAGATGTCGTATGGGATCCATTTCGTACATTTTATCACAATTCAAGGTGCCACCCAATCCGCGGGCAGTGCCGATGCCCTGGGTGGGGCTCTCGGACCGGCTCCAAGGCCATTCCCGAGATCGTGGAGATGGAGGTGGTCCTGTCTCATCAAGGGATACGGACCCCTCCTCTATGGGGAATGTCGACGGGGATGTCGACCATGAAGGGCCGATCACCTTGTAGTATAATGGGGGGAATTCGTCCGAGCAGGGAGGCCCCGAGCCCCAGAGGCTCGGGGAAGGAGTGAGGCCCGACATGGCGCAGGGAGAGGCCCCCGCAGCCCAGGTGGACCGCCCCGGTCCGACGCCTGGTTTCTCCGGCCACATGGGCGAGGACGAGGCCACCGAGGGCCGGTCGTTGTCGGCCTTCACCGTGGCCTTCTTCGCCACCTTCGGCGCGCACACGGAGTGGCTCCACACCCCTGGGGGGCCGGTGTTGGCCGTGGACCTCCCGCAGGAGCTCCAGGAGCACTTCGGGCGCCCTCACCTGCGCCTGGTCTTCCACAACGCGGAGGTCACCCGGGAGACGGAGCTGGTGGCCTATGGCAGCCGCCTCTTCGACCGGATGATGGACTACCTGGTCCACCGGGGCTCGGCCACGGTGCTGCGGCTGCCGGTCCGCCACCCGGGCGCGGAGGAGCTCCTCCAGGGGCTCCGACCCCGGAACGGATGGATCGGGGATCTCCGGCTTCGGGAGCGGACTCGGCTTCTCTGCCTCTTCAACTGGCACATCGCCTACCGGGCGGACGAGAAGTGGGAGGAGCTGGTCGCGGTCCTGGTGGACCAGGAGGGACGACGGCTGGGCCTGTGGGGGGCGGAGGGCGGTCCAACCGTGGAGCGTGAGCCCTTCTCGCCGGAGAGGCTGCTGGCCGATGGGCAGCCCATGGGACCGGAGGCCCCTGGCCCTCCTCCACTTCCGCCCATGGCCCATCTGGCCCGGTTGGCCCGCGAGGCCCGGAAGCACGCGCTGTACTACGCGGACGTCCGCTCGGTGGAATACGAGGCTGCCGTTCTCCCTCGGCTGCACAAGGTCCTGGCCCGGCTGACGAGCTACTACCAGCAGCAGATCCAGGAGATCCGCGCGGACCACGACCCGGACGGCACCCAACGGCGGCATCTGGCCGAGGACCTGGAGCGGAAGGTCGCGGAGGAGGTGGAGAACCACCGGCTGCGGGTGCGGGTGACCCTGGTGAGCTACGCTCTGTTCCACGTGCCGGTAGCCGAGGCCCGGATGCGGCTGGAGGACGGGACCCAGTCCGTCTCCGTGGAGGTCCGGCTGGACCGCTACACCGGCGTGTTGGAGCCGCCTCCCTGCCATGCCTGTGGCACGGCTCTGGACACGGCCTGGCTCTGTCGAAACGGCCACCTGGCCTGCGACGGGTGTGTGGAGACGTGTGCGATCTGCGCGCGGACCGTGTGCCGAGGCTGCGGGATCCACCGGTGTCCCGTCTGCACTCGGGGGCACTGTGATGCGTGTAGTCATCTCTGTTGGGCCTGCGGCGAGCAGATCTGCCCGGACCATGTAGGACACTGCCCGGTCTGCCGCGATCCGGTGTGCCATGGTTGCCAGGAGCGCTGTCGGGCCTGTGGGGTCCGCCAATGTCGCAGCCACCTGGTGGTGGATGGGGTGAGCGGGGCCTACCTCTGCACCGACTGCGCGGTCCGGTGTCCGGGGTGCGGAGACTACGTCCTGGAGGTGGACACATGCCAGGTGAGCGGCCAGCGGTTCTGTCGTCGCTGCGGGGACGCCTGTGTCCGTTGTGGGCGTTGGGTGGGGCTTGGCTTGACTCTGCCCGACGAGGCAGGGCGTCCCGTGTGTCCCCACTGCCTGGTCACGTGCTCTGGGTGTGGTCAGCGGGTGGTCCACGGTCTCGCCTGTCGGGTCTGTGGGCAGGCGGGGTGCGAACACTGTCTGTCCTCCTGCATGACCTGCGGTGAACGTCTCTGTCCCGACCATGCCCCGGGGTGTGGGGTCTGCGGTCGGGAGGTGTGCGAGCGCCATGCGCTCTGGGTGGGCGATCCGGCCCAACGTCTGTGTGACGCGTGCGCTGCCGCCTGCGCCATCTGTGGCTCCGGCCACGCCCTGGAGGATGCTCGGACCTGCGCCGTGTGCCACGAATCCTATGGGCCCTGTTGTGTGGAGGGCGGGGTGTGTCATACCTGTCGGGAGCTGGCCGCGCGCGGCGAACCGGTGGCCATCCTGGAGGAGCCGGTGGTGCAGGACCCACGGGTGGCCCACGTGGCCGGGCGCTACCGCTGGGTCAGGGCGGCCAACCGCCGGGTGCGCCTCTATCTGGGGCGTTTGCCCCAGGACGAGCTCGGGATCCTGCCCGCGGTGCTGGTGGTGGCCGCCGGGGAGAAGGTCCACCTGGTCCGGCGGCTGTTGGTGCGCCATCTGCTGGGACGGGAGGGAGAGAGGTGAGCCCTGGAACTCCGGCGGCGAGCGCCCTGGAGCTGTCCGCGGCGGCGGCCCGGGCCCGACACCACCTGGAGGACTGTCTCCTGTGTCCGTTTCGCTGCGGCGCGGTCCGGTCCACGGGCCAGGGGGTCTGCCGGGTCTCGTCGGTGAGCTACATCGCCCGGGAGATGTTGCACCTGGGGGAGGAGACGCCTCTGCGGCCGGCCCACGCCATCTTCTTCAGCGGCTGCACGGCCACCTGCCGTTTCTGTGTCGCGGCCTCCTTCGCCTTTCGCCCCACCTATGGCGTGCCGAGCACGCCGGCGCAGTTGGCCCAGCGGATCCGCCTGCGCCAGGAGCAGGGGGCCCGCTCCATCTGCTTCATCGGCGGGGATCCGGTGCCCCACATTCCCTTCATCCTGGAGACGTTGGCGGTGTTGGGGCCGGATCGTCGGGTGCCGGTGGTCTTCAACAGCAACTTCTACATGAGCCCCCAGGCCCTGGAGCTGTTGGCCCCGGCTGTGGACATCTACCTGCCCGATCTGAAGTTCGGCCCGGGGTCGGGTCTGGAGAGCTGTGGCGAGCGGCTCGGCGGCATGCCCAACTACTGGGCGGTGGTCACGGGGTGCATTCAGGAGGTATGGGCTCGGGGGGCTCGGGTCATGGTGCGCCATCTGCTCATGCCGGGCCATTGGAGCTGCTGCACAGAGCCGGTGCTCCACTGGCTGGCGGAGCGTCCGGGATTGGAGGTGAGCCTGCTGGACCAGTACGTCCCTCCTGTCCGGGCCCAGGGCCGTCTGGCCGGGTTCCTCGCCCCGGAGGAAGGCGCTCGGGCCAGGGCCCTGGCCCGTCGGCTGCGGCTGTCGTTGGTGGGGTGAGCGCTCCCGGGACCTCAGCCGGCCTGGGCCTCGGACTCCTCCAGCTGACGGCGGGCCGCCTCGGTCAGAGGCAGGGGACGGAAGCTTGCGATGGGCCGGCGACGGCCGTTCTGCAGCCCCTGGGACTCCTCGCAGATCGCGCCGGATCCGGTGGCCACCACCGTCTCATCCACAGGCAGGGTGGTGTCCACAACGCTGTTCACCGATCCGTACGGGTTCTCGACCCAGCCGTCCGCGTGGTAGTCCGTCTGCCATTCGCCGTCCACCAGGTAACGGAACTGGTACTGTCGGCCAGCGGGCAGTTCCAGCACAGCCCGCCAGACACCGTCTCGTCCCTGGATGAAGGGCGTGACATGGGTCTGCCAGTCGTTGAAATCGCCGACCAAGAAGATCCGATCGGCCCAGATGCAGGCGGGGAGCTCGAAGACCACGGTGACGTACCCGGGTTTGCGGGATGGCATCTTGTGGATCATGGAAGCGGGCCTCCTGGAACCGACTACCTCCCTCCACATGCCATCATAGCACATCGCGAAGCGCCATTTCAAGAAGATTTGTATGCATTTCAGTATAAGTTCTGTCGGCCATCTTCCCTGGGCCGATCGGCATAGGGCGATCGCCCGAGAGGGCCGTTTCGGGGAGAGGGCTCCTGGCTCCAGGGATGGGCGTCTCCGGGTGACCCTGGACATCGGTCCCGCGGTCCACCAGGGGGCGGGGTTGGCCCGGTATGCGGCCCGGTTGGCCCTGTACCTGGCCCGGGAGCACGCCCATCGGCTCCAGGTGCACCTGTTCTTCAACGCCCACAGCGGCCATGGGCCGCCGGATGCCCTGGGCCACCTCCCACGGACCGCCGTGCAGATGGGCCAGCACGCCTGGCGTCTGGGCGCCCTGGCCAGCCAACTCCTCGGCCGGCCGTGGCTGGAGCGGCACCTGCCCTCGGGGCATCTCTACCACGCCACCGAACACCTGTTGCCCTGTCTGAGGCGGCCCACGGTCCTCACCGTCCACGATCTGATCTTCGAGGCCTACCCCCAGCATCACACCTGGACCAACCGGGCCTTTCTGCGGGTGGCCATGCCCCTCTTCGTGCGGCGGGCCACGGCCATCCTGGCGGTGAGCCGGCACACCCGGCGGGATCTGGTGGAGCGTTACCGCACGCCTTCCACCAAGATCCACGTGGTGTACGAGGGGGTGGACAGCCGCTTCGCCCCTGTAGGCCTGGCAGGAGTCCGGGCCCTGCGACAACGGTACAGCCCGGACCGTCCCTACCTGCTCATGGTGGGCACCCTGGAACCCCGGAAGAACCACATCACGGCCTTTCGGGCCTTGGCCCGGCTGAAGGCCCAGGGCTTTCCCCATCGGCTGCTGGTGGTGGGCGGCCGGGGTTGGCTGTTCGAACCGGTGCAGCGCCAGGTGGAGGCCCTGGGCCTCCAGGGGGATGTGGCCTTTGTGGGCCGTGTGGCGGACGCGGAGCTCCCCGGTCTCTACACGGGGGCCGATTGTTTCCTGCTCCCCAGCCTCTACGAGGGGTTTGGCCTGCCCCTCCTGGAGGCCATGGCCTGCGGTGCCCCTGTGGTCTGTTCCAATGTGAGCAGCCTGCCGGAGATCGCGGGCTCTGCAGCCCTGTTGGTGGCACCGCAGGACGACGAGGCCTTGGCTGAGGCCGTTCGACGTGTCCTGACCGAGCCCGGATTGGCCGAACACCTGCGCCAGGCCGGTCGGCTGCGGGCCGCTCCGTTCCGCTGGGAGCGGACTGCAGCCGAGACCCTGGCCGTGTACCAGGAGGTGGTGGACCGAGCCCGGACCAGGGCGCCACGTTGACATTGGACCGGGCTTGTGTTACTTTCCCAGGGTCGACCCCAGGTACATCTTGTTCCGGTAACTCGTTGTTCCGGTATCTCGACAACGGAGTCCCATGGCATCCCCCGTGATCCAGGTCCACGACCTGCGCAAGATCTACATGGTGGGCGAGCGGGAGGCCGGCGTGCTGGCCGCGGTCCGCAGCCTGGTCCGGCGTCGCACCCGTGCCATCCGGGCGGTGGACGGCATCACCTTTCACGTGGATGCGGGGGAGATCGTGGGCTTCCTGGGGCCCAACGGCGCGGGCAAGACCACCACCCTGAAGATGTTGGCCGGCCTGCTCCACCCCACGGAGGGCGACGCCCGGGTCCTGGGCTTTCGCCCCTGGGAACGAGACCGGGAGTACCTGCGCCGCATGACTCTGGTCATGGGCCAGCGCAACCAGCTCATCTGGGACATCCCGGTCGTTGACTCCTTCGAGCTGAACCGGGCCATCTACAACATCCCCCCGGAGGCGTATCGGCAGACGGTGGAGGAGCTGGTGGCCCTGTTGGAGCTGGGGCCTCTGCTCCACAAGCCCGTACGCAATCTCTCCCTGGGCGAGCGGATGAAATGCGAGATCGCGGCCTCCCTCCTCCATCGGCCCCGGGTGCTCTTCCTGGACGAGCCCACCATCGGCCTGGACGTGACCATGCAGCGGCGCATCCGGGGCTTTGTGGCCGAGTACAACCGGCGCACCGGGGCCACGGTCCTGCTCACCAGCCACTACATGGCCGACGTGGAGGCGCTGTGCAGGCGGGTCATCGTCATCCATCACGGCGTGCTCCTCTTCGATGGGGCCCTGGAGGCCCTGGTGGAGCGCTTCTCCCCGTTCAAGCTCATCACCGTGGAGCTGGCGGACCTCCCGGCCCGGGATCTCTCGGCCTACGGCCAGGTGGTGCGCCAGGACGAGGGAACCGTGACCCTGCGGGTCCCCAAGGCCATCACGCCCGAGGTCACCGGCCGCCTCCTGGCCGATCTGGAGGTCCTGGACCTGACCGTGCAGGATCCACCCATTGAGGAGGTCATCGAACAGGTCTTTGCCCAGCCCGAGGAGACGACCTTGGCGACGGGCAACGGGGAGCTCCGGCCGGAGCTCCTGTAGGGAGGGTTCTTTCGGGGCCACGTGTCCTTCCATCGCCGACCATGACCGCCATCCTGACCCCGTTCCAGAACCTCTGCGCGATCTACCGGGGCTTCTTCCGCACCTCCCTGGCCGTCCAGTTCCAGTACCGGGTGGCCATGCTCATCTGGCTGTTGGGCGGGATCATGGAGCCCCTGGTCTACCTGGTGGTGTGGACCACAGTGGCCCAGCAGCAGGGCGGGGCCGTGGGCGGCTTCACGGTCCAGGAGTTCGCGGCCTACTACATCGGTGCCATGCTGGTGAACCACGCGGTCTTCACCTGGATCATGTGGGAGTACGACTACCGCATTCGCAGCGGGGAGTTCTCCGCCACCCTGCTCCGGCCCATCCACCCCATCCACCGGGACATCGCGGAGAACCTGGCCTACAAGGTGCTCACCCTGGCGGTCATGCTGCCGGCCGCGCTGCTCCTGGCCTGGATCTTCCAACCCCGCTGGGCACCCCAGCCCTGGGCCCTGGCCCTCTTCCCCCTGGCCCTGGTCCTGGCCTTCTTCACCCGTTTCTTCCTGGACTGGAGCCTGGCCATGGCCGCCTTCTGGACCACCCGGATCAATGCCATCAACCAGGCCTACTTCGTGGTGCTCATCTTCTTCGCCGGGCGGGTGGCCCCCCTGGATCTCTTCCCAGAGGCGGTGCAACGGCTGGCCCTGGTCCTGCCCTTTCGTTGGATGTTGGCCTTCCCGGTGGAGCTGATCCTGGGGCGGCTCACCCTGGCCGAGGCCCTGGGCGGGATGGTCGCCCAGCTCATCTGGATCGGCCTGGGCCTGATCCTGGCCCGCACGATCTACCGGGCGGGCATTCGCCGCTACGCGGCCTTCGGCGCGTAGGGCGAACGAGGAGGGGACGAGCCCTGCACGCTTTCCCATTTCACGCTTCACGTCTCACGTCTCACGTTTCACGCTTCACGTCTCACGTCTCACGTTTCACGCTTCACGTTTCACGTTTCACGTTTCCCGCATCACTCGACCATGCACTACCTGCGTCTCTTCCTCACCTACCTGAAGCTGGGCCTCCTGGCCGAGCTGGAGTACCGGGCCAACTTCTGGATCCAGTTGGTGCAGACGGCCATGGAGCTGGCCCTGGCCCTGGGGGGGCTGGCGGTGGTCTTCCGCCACACCGGGGATCTGGGCGGCTGGCGTCCCGCGGAGCTCCTGGCCCTGTTGGGGGTCTATTTCCTCATCGGCGGCCTGATCCGCACCATGGTGCGTCCCTCCATGCAGAAGTTCATGGAGGACATCCGCAAGGGCACCCTGGACTTCACCCTGACCAAGCCCGCGGATGCCCAGGTGTTGGTGAGCATCCAGCGGTTCGAGCTCTGGAAGATCACCGATGTGGGGGTGGGGATTGCCCTGCTGGCCATCGCCCTGGGTCGTCTGAGCGACAGCGTGGGGCCTCTCCAGGCAGCCATGTTCGGGCTCACCCTGCTCAGCGGTGGCCTCATCGTCTACAGCGTCTGGCTGATCCTGGCCACCTTCTCCTTCTGGTTCGTGAAGGTGGAGAACATCCTGGTCATCTTCATGACCATGTACGAGGCGGCCCGCTGGCCGGTGACCATCTATCCCCCATGGCTGCGTTGGATCCTGACCTTCCTCATCCCGGTGGCCTTCGCCACCACCGTGCCGGCCCAGGCGGTCACCGGCCGGATGGATCCGACCACTTTGGGCATCGCGGCCGGCATGGCCGGGATCCTGTTGGTGGTCTCCCGGGCCTTCTGGCTCTACGGCCTGCGTTTCTACTCCGGCGCCTCTGCGTGATGGGGGGGCGACAGCCGCCTGGGAGCCGTATCCTGTCCATCCAAGGAGTCCTGCAGATGCCACGGATCGTCTCGTTGATCGCCAGCGCCACGGAGATCGTCCATGCCCTGGGCTTCGGCCCCGACCTGGTGGGGCGCAGCCACGAGTGCGACCACCCGCCCTCGGTCCAGGAGCTTCCGGTGTGTACCGAGCCCCGCTTCGATGTCCAGGGCTCCAGCGCGGAGATCGACCGCAGGGTCAAGGCCGTCCTCCAGGACGCGATCTCGGTCTACCGGGTCCACAGCCATGTCCTGGATGCCCTCCGCCCCGACGTGATCGTCACCCAATCCCAGTGCGAGGTCTGTGCGGTGAGCTTGAGGGACGTGGAGGAGGCTCTGTGCCGGATGGTCTCCTCCCGGCCCCGGGTGGTGGCCCTGGAGCCCCACAGCCTGGCCGATGTGTGGGATGACATCCGGCGGGTGGCCCAGGCCTTGGGCGCTCGATCCCAGGGCGAGGCCCTGGTCGCCCGGCTCCAGGAGCGGATGGAGGCCGTTGCCCGTCGGGCCCGGGGGCTGCCGGAACGTCCTCGGGTGGCCTGCATCGAGTGGCTGGATCCTCTGATGGCGGCGGGGAACTGGGTGCCGGAACTGGTGGAACGGGCCGGCGGCCGGGATCTCTTCGGCCGGCCCGGGCACCATTCTCCCTGGATGACCTGGGAACAGCTCCTGGACGCGGATCCGGACATCATCGTCTGCATGCCCTGTGGATTCGACATCCCCCGTACCCTGGAGGAGCTGCCCGTTCTCGCCCGGCGTCCGGGCTGGTCTCGGCTTCGGGCCGTGCAGACCGGGCGGGTCTATGTCACCGATGGCAACGCCTACTTCAACCGGCCGGGGCCCCGGCTGGTGGAGTCCCTGGAGATCCTGGCCGAGCTGCTCCATCCCCAGGTCTTCGCCTTTGGACACCAGGGGAGCGGCTGGGTCCGGGTCGACGGAACCGCCCGGGCCCCTGTGGACGTGGAAGGCGGTGTGATGTGACGGAGGAGGTGAGCATGCGCATCGCGGTGAGCGCCGATGAGTACACCCATCTGACCCGGGTGGTGTTGGAGGAGCTGGAGGCCCGGGGGCATGAGGTCCGATACTTCGGGCCGGAACCGGGCCAGGAGGCGGACTGGCCGGATGTGACCGCGGAGGCCGTGCGCCAGGTGGTCCGTGGAGAGGCCGACGAGGCCATCGTCATGTGTTGGACCGGGACCGGCGCCACCATCGCGGCGAACAAGGTCCGGGGCGTCCGCGCGGCCCTGTGCCACGACGCGGAGACGGCCAAGGGGGCTCGTATCTGGAACCACGCCAACGTCCTGGCCTTGAGCATGCGGGCCACCTCGGGCCCTATTGCCCGGGAGATCCTGGACGCGTGGTTCGACACCCCCTACAGCACGGACGAGTGGAACCGGACCCAGATGGCCAAACTGGCCCACATCGAGGCCCAGGAGGCCGGGGGAACCCCCTAGCCTGGGCCTTCCTTCTGGGGGGCGTGCCCGGGGAAGGGGCCCCGGCTCGACGTCCCCCGCTGGCCACAGCCCACCTCCAACGCGACGAGGGGCACGGCTTTCCGTGCCCCTCGTCCGGTCTTCCTGAGGACGGCGATCTGCCTATCCCCGAGCCCTGTCCCGGGCTGCCTTGAGGGCCCGCTTGCCCAGGGCCTTGGCCAGCTCCTGGCGGTAGCTCGCGGAGGCGTGGATGTCGCCCACCGGATCGGGGACGCGCAGATGGTCCTCCACCGCGGCGTCGATGGCCCCGTCGCTCAGGTCCGAGCCCACCAGGGCCTGGGCCACCGCGGCCGCGTCCACGGGCCGGGCCGAGACACCGTTGAAGCAGAGCCGAGCCTGGGCGCAGGAGCCGTCGGGGTTCAGGGAGACGATGGCCGCGGCGCCGCACAGGGCGTACCCGGAGGCCGGGTGTTCGAATTTCAGATAGCAGGAGCCCGTGCCCTGGCCCAGGGCGGGCACCCGGATCTGGGTGAGGATCTCGCCGGGCTGGAGGGTGGTGGTCATCAGATCCACGAAGAACTCGGCCGCGGGGATGGAGCGGCTGCCCTGGGGGCCTTCGGCCTGGAGGGTGGCGTTCAGGGCCACCACCACCGCGGGCAGGTCCGAGGCCGGGTCTGCGTGGGCCAGGTTGCCGCCGATGGTCCCCCGGTAGCGGACCTGCCGATCGCCGATCTGGGCCGCGGCCTCGGCCAAGAGCGGAGCTGCCCGTTGTACGGCCTGGGAGGTGGCGATCTCGTGGTGGGTGGTGCACGCGCCGATGCGGAGCTCCCCGCTGTCCAGGGCCTGGATGCCCCGGAGATCGGGGATGCGGCCGATGTCGATCACCGCGGCGGGCGCGGCCAGGCGCAGCTTCATCAGCGGGATCAGGCTGTGGCCACCGGCCAGGACCTTGGCCTCGGGGCTGGACTGGAGCAGTTGGACCGCCTCCTGCACCGAGGTGGGGCGGTGGTAGTCGAATTTGGGCGGGATCATGGCGTCTCCTCCTAGGCTCCGTGGATGGCTTTCCAGACCTTCTCGGCGGTCACCGGCGGGTTCAGGTGGGTGACGCCAAAGGGACGCAGCGCGTCCACCACCGCGTTGACCACCGCCGCGGTGGAGGCGATGGTGCCGGCCTCGCCCACGCCCTTGACGCCCAGAGGGTTGTGGGGGCAGGGGGTCACCGTCCGATCCGTCTCGAAGGCCGGCAGGAAGTGGGCCTTGGGCACCGCGTAGTCCAGCATGGTGCCGGTGACCAGGTTGCCCGACTCGTCGTAGACCGCGCCCTCGTAGAGGGCCTGGCCCACGCCCTGGGCGATGCCGCCGTGGATCTGCCCGTCCACGATCAGGGGGTTGATCACGTTGCCCACGTCGTCCACGGCCACGTAGCGCTTCAGCTCCACCTGGCCGGTCTCCGGGTCCACCTCCACGATGGCCACGTGGGTGCCGAAGGGGAAGACGAAGTTGGCCGGATCGTAGAACGCGGTGGCCTCCAGGGCTGGCTCCAGCCCCTTGGGCAGGTTGTGGGCCAGATAGGCCTGGAGGGAGACCTCGGCCAGGGTCTTGGCCTGGTCTGGGGAGCCCTTCACGTAGAACTTGCCGTCCTCGAAGACGATGTCCTCCTCCGCGGCCTCCAACAGGTGGGCCGCGATCTTCTTGGCCTTGTCCACCACCCGGCGGGCCGCGGTGGCGATGGCGCTGCCGCCCACCGCGGCGCTGCGGCTGCCGTAGGTGCCCCAGCCGTGGGGGATGGCCTCGGTGTCCCCCTCCACGATCTCCACATCCTCGTAGGGCACACCCAGCTCCGCGGCCACGATCTGGGCGAAGGTGGTCTCGTGGCCCTGGCCGTGGCCCGAGGAGCCGCTGTAGACCGTCACCTTGCCCGTGGGGTGGACCCGGACCACCGCGCTCTCCCACTGGCCGGCCTGGGCCCCCAGCTGCCCCACCAGCGCGGAGGGAGCCAGGCCGCAGGCCTCGATGTAGGTGGAGAAGCCGATGCCCAGGTAGCGGCCCTGTCGACGGGCCTCCTCCTGTTCCCGGCGGAACTGCTGGTAGTCCACCTTCTCCAGGGCCTTCTCCAGCGCGGCCTCGTAGTTGCCGCTGTCGTAGACCAGGGCCACCTGGGTCTGGTAGGGGAACTTGTCCGGCGGCACGAAGTTCCGCCGGCGGAGCTCCACCGGGTCCATCCCGGCCAGGTGGGCACACTCGTCCACCAGCCGCTCGATGACCAGTGTGGCCTCGGGCCGGCCGGCGCCCCGGTACGCGTCCACCGGGGTGGTGTGGGTGAAGACCCCGGTCACGTGGCAGTAGATGTGGGGGATGTCGTACTCGCCGGAGAGGAGGGTGCCGTAGAGGTAGGTGGGCACCGCGGGGGCAAAGGTGGAGAGGTACGCGCCCATGGCCGCGTAGGTGTTCACCCGGACGCCCAGGATCTTGCCCTCCCCATCGATGGCCATCTCCGCGGTGGTCACGTGATCTCGGCCGTGGGCGTCGGTCTGGTAGGTCTCGGTTCGGGTCGCGGTCCACTTCACCGGTCGGCCCAGCTTCATGGAGGCGAAGGAGACGATGGCCTCGTCCACGTAGTGGTGGATCTTGCTGCCGAAGCCGCCGCCCACCTCCGGCGCGACCACCCGGATCTTGTGTTCCGGCAGGCCGATGGAGGCCAGGCTCATGAGCAGCCGGTGGATGTGGGGGTTCTGGGTGGTCATGTAGAGGGTCAGCTCCCCGGTGGCCGGGTCGAAATCGGCCAGCGCAGCCCGGGGCTCCATGGCGTTGGGGATCAGGCGGTTGTTCACGATGTCCAGCTTGGCCACGTGCGCGGCCTGTTGGAAGGCCGTGTCCGTGCCCTCCCGGTCTCCGATCTCCCAGGTGAAGGCCACGTTGTCCGGGGCCTCTTCATGTACGGCGGGCGCACCGGGCTCCACGGCCTGGCGGACGTCCGCGACCGCGGCCAGGGGCTCGTAGTCCACCTGGATGGCCTCCAGCGCGTCGTGGGCCGTGTAGCGGTCCTCGGCCACCACCACGGCCACCGCGTCCCCCACGTAGCGGACCCGGTCCTTGGCCAGGATGGGGTGGGCCGGGGTCTTCAGGGTGGGGAGCAGCCAGCCCACGGGCACCACGCCGGGGATGCCCGCCTCCTCCACGTCCTGGGCGGTGAAGACGGCCAACACCCCTTCCAGGGCCAGGGCCTGGCTGGTGTCGATGTGGCGGATACGGGCGTGGGCGAAGGGGCTGCGCAGGATGGCCGCGTAGGCCATGCCCGGGAGCTGCAGGTCGTCCGTGTACTTGGCCCGTCCGGTGATGAGCTTGGGGTCCTCTCGGCGCTTGATGGCGGAGCCGAAGATGCCTCGGGTACCGTTTCCGTGGGTCATGGCTCAGCTCCTTTCACTTTCCCATGGCTTCGGCCGCGATCTGGACGGCCCGGACGATGTTGTGGTAGCCGGTGCAGCGGCACAGGTTCCCCTCCAGCCCCTCCCGGATCTCCGCCTCGCTGGGGGATGGATGGCTCTCCAGCAGGTCCACCACCGAGAGGATCATGCCCGGCGTGCAGTAGCCACACTGCAGGCCGTGGGCCTCCCAGAAGGCTTCCTGCACCGGGTGGTACTTGCCGTCCTGGGCCAGCCCCTCGATGGTGGTGATGGAGCTGCCGTCGGCCTGGACGGCCAGCACGGTGCACGATTTCACCGCGTGGCCGTCCATGAGGACCGTGCAGGCACCGCATTGGCTGGTGTCGCACCCGATCTTGGTCCCCGTGAGGCCCAACACGTCCCGCAGGAAGTGGACCAACAGCAGCCGGGGCTCCACCTCCTGGCGGACGGTCTGGCCGTTGACCTCCAGTTGGATCGGTACTCCCATGGCGCATCTCCTTTCGGTGGATGGGCAAACACGGCATCACGGTAGAGCGGTAGGGATGGGGACCGGCCTGGACGCCGGTGCCGACCCGAGGTTCGACGGGGGGCCCTGGAGCCGCCCCGGCCAGGGGGATCATCGGAAGAGCAGCCACCAGAGGAGCAGCACCGCGATGACAGCCAGAAGCACCAGGATGGCCGTCTGCGGGGTGATCCGGCTCTCCCGCACCACGTCCTTGACCACGTCCTTGGCCACCTCGGTGGCCACCTGGGTGACGGTGGGCGCCTCCACCTCCGGCATGGGGGGGGCCTCCTCGCCGGCTGTCTCCGCGCGCACCCGGGCCTGGATGATCCGGTCCAGGTTCTCCAGGGCCTGGCGGGTGAGAGAACGGGCCGTGCTGTCGATGAGCCGTTGGCCCACGCTCGCGATACGCCCGCTGAGCTGGGCCTGGCCGCTGTAGTGCATCACCGTCCTGCCGTCGGAGGCGCTCTCCAGGCGGATGTCCCCCTCGCCCCGCACGTAGCCGGGCCGTCCCTGGCCTTCCATCTCCATATGGTAGCCGTTGGGCGGGTCCACCTCCGTGAGATTGATCCGGCCCTGGAAGGTGCCCTGGACCGGGCCCACTCGGATGTCGATCACCCCGGCGTACTCGTTCTCCGCGACCTGTTCCAGCTTCTCGGCACCGGGGAGGACCTTGGTGAGGACCGCGGGATCCAGGATGGCCTCCCACACGGCCTGTTGAGGGGCGTCGAACGTATAGGATCCTTCAAGTCGAACCATGGGTATGGCACCTCGTGTACGGTGGACTGTGGATGATGGAACTGCCGTGCGCGCTGGGCTGCCCGTGGAAACAAGAGGCAGCGCGATGAGGGTGTTCAAGGATCTGGGACATGCAGCAGGCTCACGGACGCCGCTGCTCCGACGTCCACCCAGGGCGTTGGACGCTCCCGGCCCTGGGCCGCCTGCCCACCACGTTTCTCGGGGGCCCATCCATTATAGCGTCGGGGTTTCTGAACGTCAAAATTACCTGAAGGAACTCGGCCGAGCCGGAGGGACAGGGGCCCTGGATGGCCGGTGCCTACCCGGGGCCGGAAAGGAGGGGTGCGCCTCGGGAACGCGCGCGGGAGCGTCTCCATGGCCTCTTTCCTGTGGTACAATAGGGGCACCTGCCGCGCACGTCCGCCCAGTTCGCTTCTCCGCCGGGCTCGGGAGCCAACAGGAGTCCACACCATGGAAGCTCGACCTCTTCCCGGACGTTTTCCGCCCGTCCCCACATGGCTCTGGATCGGGGCTCTGGCCCTGGTGTTGGTGGCAGGGTGTGGGGGCCGGGCTGAGGAGGTGGCACAGGAGGCCACCCCCACCCCCTCACCCCCTCAGACACTCCAGGTCGAGCCCTCTCCGCCCCTCTCCCCCACGGGGGAGACGCCCGTTCTGCCTCCCACTCCTGGGCCTGACACGGCCCCACCGACTCCGGAGACCCAGACGCCCCAGGCCGAGACTCCGGCGGCGGTCGCGTCGCCCACGCCCGTGCCGCCCACCGCCACGCCCACCCCAACCCGGACCCGGCCCTGGGTGGTGGGCACACCCACCCCGACCCCGACACCCACCCCATCCGTGGAGCCCGGGACCCCTGTGCCCACCGTGGCCGGGACCGCCACCCCCACCGCCACACCGACGGCCACCTCCACCCCTGGGATGGGCA
>Ga0256839_1000329_pt1 | contig 60980 bp, 65 predicted proteins | sample 354166metaG_FD_185968 | JGI IMG/M metagenome (GOLD analysis project Ga0256839, IMG submission 185968) | Hydrothermal vent microbial communities from Mid Atlantic Ridge, Atlantic Ocean - 354-166 | ecosystem: Environmental > Aquatic > Marine > Hydrothermal vents | place: Atlantic Ocean: Mid...
TTAGAGTGTTGGGGTGGACACCGAGCATCTTTGAAGCCTGTCCTATCTTGTAAGCTCTCACGGAGGATAAACTAACACCATAAGCACAAATTGTCAAGTATTGTTAGAAAAGTGGTTAACAGTTAACTACCCGACAGCCTAAAGGAAACCATCATTAATGCCCTGAAAGAGGGAGGTGAAGAAGTTAAAGAAATGCTGAGAAGTTTTCTCTCCCAGATAGACCTTGAGGATCGCCCGATCCTCTAAGAAGAATTTTTGAAAAAATTTACCACTCTTGTTCAAAAAAATTTACCACCCAAACATTAGAATATTCTAAGCTTCTTATAGTCTTTGATTTTCAACCATTTCCTCTGACACGGAATTTCACGCTATGTCACGCAAAAACACGGAATGTTAACATAATGGGTGGTAAATTATTTTTTAAAATTACATGGGAGCTACAATGTGTTCTTATACAAACGACGCTGACGGTGACCGTGTGCCGGGTATAAATAGATGTTGGAATGCTGGTGGTGGACAGTATCAAACATTAGGTATAGGCATACAACTGGGTGCTTCTTTTAACTTTGGTAATTTTCTCTACGCAGGTATAACGTATCAGTCTCCCGTTTCCATGACGTATAAAAGGGTTTTTGATTCCAATGGTGATGGTCAGTTTGAAGATCTTAAACTTACCCAGCCTCAGGAAGCTGCTCTTGGTATAGGTGCTCTCCCGTTGGATAATTTCAAAGTCGGTTTTGATCTTAGATGGATAAATTGGAAAAATGCTGATGGCTATGGGGATTTCAAATGGGATAACCAGCTTGTATTTGCTTTGGGTGCTGAATATAAGCCTATAAAAGAGCTTGCTCTGCGAGCAGGTTACAACTACGGTAGATCTCCCATAAGCGGTGGTGAGAAAAGTGCTGTAAATTCAAATACTATACCTAACTTTAGAGCTACGTTTTCTGATTATAGTATAGCGTGGTTTAACCTTGTTGGTTTTCCAGCTATTTCAGAACAACACGTAACCTTCGGTGTAGGATACAATTTCAGTAATACCTTTGGTATAGACGTTTCTTATGTAAGAGCCTTCAAAAAATCCGTCAAAGCCTGTATGCAGGGCAACTGTAATGGAAGCTATGTGGAAGCGAGTAACACTCAAGATTCCATCTCCGTAGGTGCTAATTGGAAGTTTTAATAAAGACACTTATTCTACGGTTCTTAAACTCTCGTAGAGAGTGTTTCTCTCTACTGGTATCTTACCAGCGTTCTTAATCAGTTTTATAAGTTTGTTTACACTGTGTCCATAAGCGGATTCCGCACCAGCAGAGTGTATAATCTTCTCTTCCTCCAAAGTTCCATCTAAATCATCAGCTCCGAAGTTAAGAGCTATTTCCGCAGTTCTTTCTCCCAAAGCTACCCAATAGGCTTTTATGTGTTCAAAGTTATCTAAGAAGAGACGGGATATTGCTATTGTTTTGAGATCATCTACGGAAGATGTTCTTTTTCCTCCTAAGCGTGTTCCGTTAGGCCAATAAGGTAAGGGAATAAAGACTTGAAATCCACCTGTTTCATCTTGTAGAGTTCTTAGCTTTAAAAGATGATCAACTCTTTCTTCATAGGTTTCTACGTGTCCGTATAGCATTGTAGCATTTGTGGGAATTCCCAACATATGTGCTGTTCTGTGTATCTCAAGATACTCTTCTGCCTTTGCTTTGTGGGGAGCTATTATTTTTCTTACTCTTTCAGAAAATATCTCCGCCCCACCTCCGGGAAGAACAGAAACTCCTGCTTCCTTTAAATCGGTGAGAACTTCTCTGTATGTTTTTTTAGAAATAAATGTTAAGCGGTGTATTTCCACTGCGGTCCAAGCTTTTATGTATATATCGGGAAAGCTTTCTTTTATCCTTCTTACAGTACTTATGTATTTTTCATAAGTCCAGTGAGGAGGAACTCCACCCACCATGTGAACTTCTCGTCCACCTACTCTGTAAACCTTTTCAATCTTGTTTAGTATCTGTTCAAGATCCATTTCGTAAGCTGTTGGATCTCCTTTGCTCACTCCGAAAGCGCAAAAGGGACATCTGTAAATACATATATTGGTAGGGTTTATCTGGACGTTGACAATGAAGTAAGCTTTTTCACCGTTTTTTAGTCTGTTCCTAAATTCTGCTAAAATACCTATAAGCGAAAGCTCTCTACTGCGAAAAAGGTGAAGAGCTTCTTCAGGAGAAAGCCGTTTGTCTTCCAAAACCTTTTCCGCTATACTCCACAAAGCTTTATCCGATGTCAGTTTAAAAATGTGATCTTCTATCAGTTCTCTCATTGGTGTTTAAATTTAATATTTACTATTGTATTTCCGAAGAAGGAGGTTGCAAGATGGAGGAAAAAGAAGAGCTTAAGGAGATAAAAAGGGAACTTGAGCAAGAGGAAGAAGAAGTAGAGTCTCTTAGAAAAAGAGTCAATGAACTTGAAGAAAAAGTGCAGAAACTTGAAAGGATAGCAAAGAATTCCAATATAAGGGCTGCCGAGCTTCAAAGGGAATTAGAGTATATGAAGGAAAGATACCGTAGGGATTTGGAAGAGCAGAGAAAATACGGTCATGAAACCTTTGTGCTTGATGTTCTCTCTGTGCTTGATGACTTTGAAAGGGCGCTTTCTGTTTCCAGAAATACAAAGGATTTTGATTCCCTTCTGAAGGGAGTAGAGATGATCTACAACGAATTCAAAAGGATTTTAGAGAAACACAACGTTATAGAGCTTGATGTAGAGGGAAAGGAGTTTGATCCTTACACTGCAGAGGCAGTGGAGACAATCAGTGATCAAAACTGTATGCCGAATACAGTTGTAAAAGTTATCCAAAAGGGTTACAAACTTCACGATAAAATTATAAGACCTGCGAAGGTTATTGTTTCTATCCAAAGAGAGGAAATAACTTGAGAAAGATTTCTGTTCTTCCCTTTGAGAGAATTCTTAATCTTGAAGAATCTAATCTTCTAAAGGAAGCTGTGTTGAAGGCTATTCGTGTTTTTGAAAGTTGGGGTTATAACTACCTGAAACTACCTTACTTTGAATTTTACGAATCCCAGAAGAAGACATTGGGGGATAGAATTAAGGATTCTATAACTTTTAAAGATCCTTTTACAGGCGAGTTGATATGTTTAAGAGAAGACTTTACGGTGCAGGTAGTAAAAAGTGTAAGTTTTTTAAGAACGTGCCAATTTCCCCTTAGAATTTATTACTTTGGCACAGTGTTCTCAGTAGGAGATGTTTTAGAGAGATTCCAAACAGGAATTGAGTTAATAGGTGTTCCTCAAGTGGAAGGAGATGCGGAAGTCATATCAGCTATATACACCTATTTAAAATCCTTAGGGTTTTCAAATCTTAAAGTAAGTGTGGGTCACATAGGGGTTGTAGAAAAAGTTTTACTCAGCGTGAACAACTCAAAAAGGGAAATAGTAAGGAAAGCTTTTAAGGAAAAGAATCTTTCTTTGCTCAGAGGTATATTCGGTAAAGACAAACGAGCGGAACTTCCCCTATTGCAGGGGGGTTATGAAATTCTAAACGTCTTAGCGGATATAGGTTTTGAGGAAGAAAGAGAACTTCTGGAAATGCTGGGTAAACTTTTAGATCAAGCTGATGTTAACTTCAGCTATGATCTGGCTGAGGTGAGAGAATTTCCCTATTACACTGGAATTGTCTTTGAAATTTTTACTCCTGATACGGGATTTCCCATAGCGGGAGGTGGTAGATACGATCGCCTCTCGGAAGTATACGGAGAAAGCTTCGCCGCCACGGGGGGAACAGTCTATCTTGATAGAGTCCTCAGCGTTACTAAGCCTGAGTTGTGCAAGAAAGACTTTTTTATACTGGATACTACAGAAGGTAAGAAATACGGCTTTAAAGTAGCCTCTTATTTAAGAAGCAAGGGTTATAAGGTGGGTAGAGATATAGTAAAAAGATCCCTTAAGCACTCCTTAGAATACGCTTTCTCCGAAGGATATAATAGGGTTGTAGTAATTGAAGATAAAGGAAAAGTAAGCATTTACACTAATACAAATGAATTTATATCAGTAAACTTAAAGGAATTCCTTAAGCTCTTCTAAATATGTTAGTCTTTCCCATGGAAAGATATCTCTACCAAAGTGACCGTAAACGGCGGTTTTTCTATAAAGAGGTTTCCTTAAATCAAGAAAATCTATAATATCCGCAGGTTTTAGTGGAAATATTTCTTGCAAAGCTTCTTCTATTTTTTGTTTGGGAATCTTTTCTGTTCCGAAAGTTTCTATATCAAAAGCAACAGGCTCTGCTAAACCGAAAGCGTAACCTATCTGCACAACACATTTCTCAGCGAGATCTGCGGCAACCACGTGCTTAGCTATCATTCTTGCCAAATAAGAACCTGATCTATCAGTTTTGGTGGGATCTTTACCTGAGAAAGCACTTCCTCCAGAAAATCCTATATCCCCGTAAGCATCGGATACTATCTTTCTTCCTGTTAGTCCTGTGTCGGCAACAGGACCTCCTATAACAAACCTACCGGAGGGATTAACTTTTACAGTGGTTATATTTTTCATAAAGTGAGAAGGAACTTCTCTGTGGATTACTTCTTCAACTACGAGTTCTCGTAAATCTTCAGCTGATACTTCTGGATCGTGGTGAAGATAAACCACTATATCCTTTACCGCCTCAGGTTTGCTGTTCTCGTAAACCATGGTAACAAGAACCTTACCGTCAGGTCTTAGAAAGGGGTATTTTCCCGTTTTGCGAAGATCGGAAAGTTTTTTAGTTATTCTGTGAGCCAAAGTTATGGGCCAAGGCATTAGGGTTTCTGTTTCTTTTACCGCATAACCTACAACAATTGCTGTATCCCCTGCGCCTTCTCTTGATACTCCCAAATTTATTTCTGGACTTTGTTCGTCAATTGAAGTTATAACGGCACAAGTATCTGCATCAAAACCGAGTTCGGGTTTAGTGTAACCTATATCTTTAACAACTCCTCTTACTACCTTGGGTATGTCTACATACCCTTCCGTAGAAAGCTCTCCTCCTACGATTACAAGTCCTGTAGTTACCATTATTTCAAGAGAAACTTTACTGTAGGGATCTTTTTTTAAAAACTCATCAAGTAAAGCGTCCGCTATTTGATCTGCAATTTTATCAGGGTGCCCTTCTGTAACAGATTCCGCCATTCTCAGAGAATACATGATTCCTATTTTAACCTTAAAAAACTTATACTTTCTATATGATAGGTTTGGGGAAACATATCAATAAGCTTTAGTTTTTCCAAAACATAACCGTTTTTTAAGAGAATTTTAAGATCTCTTGCAAGGGTTGTAGGGTTGCAGGATATATACACAATCCTGTCTGGCTTGTTTTTTACAAGAACTTCTATTTCTCCCTCCTCAAGTCCACTGCGGGGAGGATCCATAACCACAAGATCCAAAACCTCACCCGCACGACTTTTTAGATGCCTCAGAGCATCAGCTTTTACAAAGATAACATTATCTCTGTTGTTGATTTTAGTATTATACTGAGCATCGTTTATGGCATAGCTGTTGGTATCAGAACCTTCTATAAAATTTCCCCTTTCCGAAAGGGGGATAGTGAAAAATCCAACACCGCAGTGAAGATCAAGGGCTTTTCTAAAGCTCAGTGGTGAAACCACAGCTTTTATGAAACTTTCCCAAAGTGTAAAGTTAACTTGGAAGAAAGAATCTCCGCTAACTCTGTAAAGCCATTTATCCACCTTCATGTATAAGTGTTCTTGTCCTATCCAGTAACGTCGGTTTAGAACCGTTCTGAGTTTTGAATAGGAGCCTATACCAACAACTTCAGGAGGAAGAAAATCTTCTTTAAGAGCTTTTAGCAGTTCTCTTTCTATCTCTACGGGAGCGACGAATTTGACAAGAAACTTATCCTCTGTAGGTGAGTAGGTAACATGAATTTCCTTAAGTTCTTTTATATAACGGCTACACTCTTTAAGGGGTTTTATAAGTTCATTTATACGGTTATGAGATATAACACACTCTTCTATATCTACAACTTCCCTTTCACCTGTTTTAAAGAAACCAAGTTTTCCACTGTGAACCTTAAACTGAACTCTTATTCTGTATCTTAATTCATACTCTGAGGAAATGGATTCTATATCAGGAAGGTTCTCCACGCCACCCAGTCTTTTGAGACTTTCTATGAGAATTTCTTTTTTAATTTTTATCTGTGAGGGATAATCTATGTGCTGTAATTGACATCCTCCGCATATTCCAAAATAAGGACATATAGCTTCTCTTCTTACAGGGGAAGGTAGAATAACTCTCTTTACCTGAGCGTAGCTGTAATCTTTTTTCTCCTCCAATAGATCTGCTTCAACTATTTCCCGAGGTGCAGCATACCTTACCATAAACACTTTCCTTCCTTGCCTTGCTATCCCGTATCCGCCGTAAACGAGTTTTTCTATGTTCAGTTTTAGTTTTTTTTCTTTCACCTTATTCTGATTCTCTAAGCTCTGTAAGTCTTTCAAAGTCTTCCTCCGACATAACATCAATATGCCAGCCTGTTAAACGATGTGCTAACTTGACATTTGTTCCTTTTTTCCCTATAGCAAGGGAGAGTTGATCTTGTGGAACTGCTACCTCCGCTCTGTCTTCTTCCGGAATAAGTCTTACCGCAGTAGGTTTTGCAGGAGATAAAGCTCTTTTTATAAATTCCTCTTCTTCTTCCGTCCACTTTATAACGTCTATTTTCTCTCCACAGAGTTCTTCTGAAATAGGTTGTATTCTGGAACCTCTGAGACCCACCACTATACCTACAGGATCCATTTTAAGATCCTTAGCGTAAACTGCTACTTTTGCTCTTTCACCCGGTATTCTTGCAACAGCTTTTATGTCTATATCCTTTTCTCCCACTTCCGGTATTTCCGTTTCAAGAAGTCTTTTCAAGAATAAAGGGTGTGTTCGCGAAAGGATAAGTCGCGGTTCACCGTGAACTTTTTTAACCTCTAAAAGTAGAGCCTTAACTTTTTCTCCGATACTGTATTTTTCCACAGATATCTGTTCTCTGCGGGGAAGAACCGCTTCTACTTTTCCGAGATCTACAAGGATATCACCTGTATCGTAAATTTTCCTTACTATTCCTGTTACTATTTCCCCTTCAAGTTCTTTATATTCCAGAAAACCTCTTTCCCTTTCCGCTCTTTCAAGTTCGTTGAGGAATTCTTCTTTCGCAGCGTAAGCTGCAATTCTGTTTATATCCTCAGGAGAAATCTCCAGAGGGAAACGGATTTTATCTCTTCCCTTTTTTCTGACAATGTAAACCCTTATACCTTCTTCCGAAAACTCTATATCCAGTGTATCTTTTATACGTTTTGCTTTTTTAACCGCAATGGCTATAGCGTTTTTCAACGCATACTCCACAACTCTTTCCGGAAGATCTTTTTCCTTAGCTACATGTTCTATAAGTTTTTTTATATTTTTTACCATTTTTCCGGCTCCAACCTTCCCCTTGCAATAACTGAAAAGGGTATATGGAAGACCTCCTCCTTTTCTTTATTCCTGATAGTTATTATACCTTCTCTTACCTCTTCTATATATCCTGTCACTTCTCTTTTACCTTCTATAGGTTCTTTTAGTATAAGTTTTGCAAGCCTCCCTTTAAAAAACTCATAATGTTCCGGTTTGTTAAGTTCACGTGTAAGTCCCGGTGATGATATCTCAAGAGTATAGGAGAAAGGAATAAGATCTTCCACATCAAGAAGAGCGCTTATTTTCCTACTGACTTCTTCGCAGTCTCCTATGGTAACGCCTCCTTCCTTATCAATTATTATTCTTAAAACCCAACCTCTTTCAGATTTAAATTCCACATCAAAAAGTTTGTAGCCAAGACTTTTTACTATAGGTTCTACAAGTTCTTTAACTCTTTCAGAAATATCTTTACCGTTAACATTCATTCCTATTATTTTATAATCCTCTGTTATGAACTTGAGTGAAGCTATTCTTTCCATACCTGCTCTTATGATAGCGGTTATACTTCACGAAGTAGCTCATGGTTGGGTTGCTTATAAAATGGGAGATCCGACGGCAAAAATGGCGGGAAGACTAACTCTTAACCCTATTCCTCATGTGGATCCCTTTGGAACAATCCTTTTACCGGGTATGTTTATAATTCTCGGCTCTCCTATAATATTCGGTTGGGCAAAACCTGTTCCTATAAATCCTTTGAATTTCAGGGATTTGAGAAAAGGCACTTTTCTTACTTCAATAGCGGGAGTGGTTACAAACCTCTGTCTTGCAATTTTTTTCGGTATTACTTACAGAATACTATACGAGATGGTGGGTAATGTAGATCCCTTTATATCCAAAAGTGTGCTTATCCCCCTTATGATATTCAGCGCAAAGTCTGTGCTTATTAATCTAATACTCGCTCTTTTCAATATAATACCGATTCCACCTCTTGACGGTAGTAAGGCTCTTATGAGTTTCCTTTCTTTCAAATACTGGGAACTTTTTCAGAAATACGAAATTTACGGCTTTTTTATCATAGCACTGCTTTTGTTTTCTGGAGTCCTTGGCAAAATAATATACCCGCCTCTTATATTCCTGTATCATCTCATTTTAGGAGGAGTTTAAAAGGAGTATATTTAATTTGATTATGAAAACAGTTTTTGATAAGGAGCTTATAAGAAAATACGATAGACCGGGACCGAGATATACCAGCTATCCGCCTGCTACGGAGTTTACGGAAAAGGTAGGAGAAGAAGATTACAGGAGAAAACTAATTGAGAGTAATTCTAGGAAAACTCCTCTTTCTCTTTATTTTCATATACCTTTTTGTGAAAGTGGTTGCTATTACTGTGGTTGTAACATCATCATATCCCATCGCAAGGGAATAGAAAAACCCTACTTAGAGAGAGTTTACAAAGAAATGAATTTCCTTACTGAGTTGTTAGACAGAGAAAGAAAGGTTGTTCAGCTTCACTGGGGAGGCGGAACACCTAACTATTTGGATTCGGAAGAAATAGAAGAATTTATGGAGGAGATAAAGAAAAGGTTTGATTTCTCAGAGGACGCGGAGATAAGTATAGAAATAGATCCACGTTTTGCAACGGACCATCAACTTGAAACTATTAAAAGAGTAGGGTTTAACCGTATAAGTATGGGATTACAAGATTTAGATGAAAAAGTTCAAAAGGCTATAAACAGAATCCAACCTTATTCTCTTATGGTAGAAACTATGGAAAAACTCAGAAGTCTTGGTTTTCAAAGTATAAACATAGATCTGATATACGGCTTACCCTATCAAAGCCGTAGTAGTTTTGAGAGAACTGTAGAGAAAGTCATAGAACTCAATCCGGATAGAATAGCTGTTTACAGCTTTGCTTACGTCCCTTGGGTAAAGCCTATTCAGAAACGCATAGATCCGCACACCTTACCCTCAGCGGAGGAAAAGCTCAGTATTTTAGAAATGGTGGTGAATAAATTTCAAGAAGCGGGATACGTCTATATAGGTATGGATCACTTTGCAAAACCGCAAGATGAACTTGCCATAGCTCAGCGAAAAGGTGAACTGTGGAGAAACTTTCAAGGTTATACAACCCGTAAAGGGGTGGAACTTATAGGTGTAGGTGCTACTTCAATAGGCATGCTTTACGATTCTTATTTTCAAAATTACAAAACTCTTAGAGAATACAACTTGGCTATAGATGAGAACAGGTTACCTGTTTACAGAGGTTATATACTTAACAGAGACGATTTTATAAGAAGGGAGGTGATAATGGATGTAATGTGTAATTTGGGAGTAAACTTTGAAAAGATAGAGCGTATGTTCAATATAAGTTTCACCGATTACTTTAGCTCAGAGTTGGAGAATCTGAAGGAATTAGAAGCAGATGGACTTATAAAAGTGTCAAATCGTAGAATAAACATACTCCCGCCGGGTAGAATGCTTATAAGAAACGTAGCTATGGTTTTTGACGCCTATCTTAAAACAAAAAAAGATCTTAAATTTTCTAAAACTATATGAAGACCCTTCTGAGGATTGAGGAGTTGACCAAGATATACAAAGTAAGAAAAGGTATCTTCAAAAAGGATCTCCTTTACGCTTTGAAGAGCGTATCGCTGAATGTAGTAAAAGGAGAAATTCTCGGAATTGTAGGGGAATCCGGTTCAGGAAAATCCACTTTGGGTAAAATAGTGCTTAGACTTGAAAGGCCCACTTACGGGAGGGTTCTGTTTGAAAATAGGGATATATTCAGTGTGGGAAAGGATTATACGAAGAAGGTATCAGTTATATTCCAAGATCCGAGGGCTTCTCTTAATCCTAGAATGAGTGTGAAATCCATAGTAGAGGAGCCTCTTGTGGTTCACAAAGTCAGTGATCGGGAAAAGATTGTGAACGAAGCCATGGAAAAAGTTCAACTGGATCACTCTTTACTGGAGAGAAAACCTGAAAACCTATCAGGTGGACAAAGACAAAGAGTTGCTATAGCCAGGGCAATAGTTTTAAAACCGATGCTCATTGTAGCAGATGAACCCACCGCTTCCTTAGATGTTTCTGTTCAAAAGGAAATACTTAATCTTTTCCTTTCCCTAAGAAGAGAAGGGATAGCCTTTATATTTATAACCCATGATATAAGAACAGTGGAGAAAATAGCGGATAGGGTAGCAGTAATCTACGGAGGCATACTTATGGAAGTTGGGAGTAAGGAAGAAGTTCTTTCTGAACCTCTTAATCCTTATACACGTTTTCTTTTGAGTAACGTTCCCGTTAAGCATCCAAAAATGAGGGAATACAGAGACTACACGGAAGCTGAATACGAAATTCCTTTGAAAGGTTGTCCTTTTTATCCAAGATGCCCCCAGAGAAAAGACGAGTGCTTTGTAAATATCAGGAGGGTAAGTGTAAATGGAAGGATCGTTAGCTGCAATCTATACTGACATACTCATCATCTTCTTTCTACTTTTAGCTTCTGGTTTTTTCGCCTCTTCAGAAGTGGTTTTTTTCAGTGTGAGTAAACCCTTCCTTCTTAAGTATTCCAAGAGCAGGGTTTACAGAATTTTAATGGGTTTGCTTTCCAGACCCAAGGAGGTGTTGATATCTATACTCATAGGCAACGAGATAGTAAATGTTCTTATATCCTCTTACGGAACAAAACTCTTTACAGATTTATACGGCACAGAAGGAGCGCTTATATCAGCTCTTCTTATATCAGCTCTTATATTTATATTCGGTGAAACTTTACCGAAAAACGCAGTTCTTCCTTTGGCAGACCGACTTTCCCTTGTTTATACTCCCTTTTTTTATATATTCCATACTCTTATCTCCCCTTTAAGGTGTGTATTCCTACTTCCTCTGCAAACGCTTCTGAAAAAGTTCGGTATAGAACCGAAAGAAGAAACCTTTGAGCTTTCGGAAGAAAAATTGCTCGGAATTCTTGAAGTGGGAATAGCCTCGGGTGAATTTTCCGAAGAAGAAAGGAAGACTGTTGAAAAGGTTTTTCAGATGGATAAAGTTCTTGTAAGGGAAATAATGACACCCAGACCAGATATTTTCGCACTTCCCGAAAACAGTAAGGTAAAAGAAGTTATAGGAGAAATCAGAAAAAGAGGACATAGCCGTATACCTATTTACAGGGAAAAACTAGACGATATAACCGGTGTAGTAAATGTTAAAGATCTTCTTCCTATTCATAAAAACAAGGAAAGGGAAATCTCTGAATTCAGAAGGGAAGCTCTTTTAGTACCAGAGGTGATGAGTATAAGTAGTCTTCTGCAAGAGCTAAGGAAAGCACGCACTCAAATTGCCATAGTAGTGGACGAACACGGAGCTGTATCTGGACTTATCACTATGTATGATATTCTGCGTTGGCTTGTTGGAGAAGTTCCCGAAGAATGGGAAGAGGAAAGAGATATAGAAAAAATCTCCTATGATGTGTATAAAGTAGACGGTTCCGCTGATATAGAGGAAGTGGCTCAAACTCTTGGCTTTGAACTACCCGAAGAATACGATTACGATACTGTAAGTGGTTTTGTTATGGCGAATTTGAAAAGAGTTCCGGAAAAGGGAGACGAGTTTGAATACGAAGGTTTTAAGTTTATGGTGGGAGAAGTGGAAAAAAACCGAGTTAAGGAAGTTATAGTTAAAATTATGAAAAAAGCAGAGGAAAAAACTTAAGGCATACTATACACTTAGGATAAACTTCCTAAGTTCTCTAAAATGCTTATTAATTTAAAAACAACAGCTTTGCAAAGTATTTTTAATATCCTAATCTATGGCAGATTTTGTTCACCTCCATCTTCATACGCAGTATTCACTCTTAGACGGTGCTATAAAAATAGAAGACTTGGTAAGGAAAGCAAAAGCTTACGGATACAAAGCGGTAGGAATATCCGATCACGGTAATCTCTTTGGTTCACTTCAATTTTACAGAGTTATGAAAGAAGCAGGGATAAAACCTATCATAGGAATAGAAGCCTATTTCACAACGGGATCTCGGTTTGATAGAAAAGCAAAAGGAAGTGAGGACAATATAACTGATAAGCACAATCATCACATCATACTTATAGCAAAAGATGATGAAGGCATTAAAAATCTCATGAAACTTTCTACTCTTTCTTACAGGGAAGGTTTTTACTATAAACCCCGTATAGATTACGAGCTTTTACAAAAATACTCCCAAGGGCTTATTGCGTTGACCGCTTGCCTCAAAGGAGTTCCCACTTATTACGCTTCTCTTAACGAAACGGAAAAAGCAGCACACTGGATAAAGAAATTTAAAGACATTTTTGGAGAAGATCTTTACCTAGAAATCCAGTGTAACGACATAGAAGAACAAGAAATTGCTAATAAAAATCTCATCTCTTTAGCACACCGTTATGGTATTAAACTCGTAGCGACTAACGACTCTCACTATTTAAATCCGGAAGATAGAGAAGCTCATACAGTTCTAATGGCTATTCAAATGAAGAAAACTGTTCATGAAATAGAAACAGGCTCTTTTTATTGCAATAACAACGGACTGCATTTTACAAGTCCTGAAGAAATGGTAAGTAAGTTCAAGGGAAAGTTTGAAGGGTGGAAGGAAGCTCTTTACAATACTCTTGAAATTGCGGAGAAAGTAGCTGATAGTTTTAAAGTATTTGAGAACAAAAATCTCTTACTACCTTATTACAAAGTTCCTCACGATTCTACATTGGAAAAACACCTTAGGGATTTAGCCTTCAGGGGATTAGAGCAGAGAATAAAGAAAGGACAAGCAAAGAACTCTCCCGAATACTGGAACAGACTTGAGTATGAGCTGGAAATCGTGAACAAAATGGGATTCGCTGGTTATTTCCTTATAGTTCAGGACTTTATAAACTGGGCTAAGAACAACGGTGTGCCTGTAGGTCCTGGTAGAGGATCCGCTGCAGGTTCTTTGATTGCTTACGCTATAGGAATAACCGATGTGGATCCTATAAAGCACGGGTTGCTTTTTGAAAGATTCCTAAATCCTGAAAGGATTTCTATGCCTGATATAGATGTTGACTTCTGCCAAGAAGGAAGAGATAAGGTAATAGACTACGTCAAGAACCGTTACGGTGAAGAGAACGTAGCTCAGATAATAACCTACAATGTAATGAAAGCACGTCAAACTCTCAGAGACGTTGCTCGTGCTTTAGGAGTTTCTTACTCTACAGCAGATCAACTTGCGAAACTAATTCCTCAAGGAGATGTTCAAGGAACATGGCTTTCCTTAGAGGAGATGTATTCAACTCCCTTAGAGGTTTTAAAAGAGCGTTACGGGAGCCATAGAAGTGACATAGAAGATAACGTATTAAAATTCCGCAAGCTCTGCAGGGATAATCCTCAAATAGATAAGCTTGTAAAAATAGCTCTTAAGTTGGAAGGGCTGACACGACATACTTCCCTTCACGCGGCGGGTGTTGTTATAGCTCCCGAACCTCTCAGTAACTTAGTCCCCCTTTATTACGATAGAGATGGAGCTGTTGCTACTCAATACGACATGGTAAGACTAGAAGATCTCGGCTTATTGAAAATGGACTTCTTAGGATTGAAAACCCTTACAGAACTCAAATACATGAAGAATCTAATAAAAGAAAGAAGGAACTTAGAAATAGACCTTTTAAACCTTCCTATGAACGATCCAGCTGTTTTTACCCTGCTTCAGGAAGGAAATACTACAGGAGTCTTTCAGTTAGAGAGTAGAGGAATGAAAGATCTCCTCAGAAGACTTAAACCCGATAATTTTGAAGATATCGTAGCGGTATTGGCTCTTTACAGACCGGGACCACTTAAAAGTGGGCTGGTGGACAAATACATAAACAGAAAACACGGTAGAGAAGATATAGATTACCCTTTTCCAGAACTTGAGGAAATTTTAAAGGAAACCTATGGAATAATTGTTTATCAAGAACAAGTAATGAAAATGTCCCAAGTGCTTGCAGGATTTACCCCCGGCGAGGCAGACACTCTTAGGAAAGCCATAGGAAAGAAGAAAAAAGATTTAATGGAAGAGATGAAAGAAAAGTTTATTAAAGGAGCAGTGGAAAGAGGCTTTTCCGAAAGTAAAATTCGTAAATTATGGGAAGATATAGAAAAATTTGCCTCTTATTCTTTTAACAAATCCCATTCCGTTGCTTACGGTTATATTTCTTACTGGACAGCTTATATGAAAGTGCATTTCCCACAAGAATTTTTTGCGGTAAAGCTTACAATGGAAAAAAACGATAATAAATTTATTAATCTTATAAAAGATGCTGGACTTATGGGATTTAAAATTCTTCCACCTCATATAAATAAAAGCAATGTGGAATTTAAAATAGAAGGAGATAAAAGTATAAGATTCGGTTTGGGAAGGATAAAAGGAGTGGGTGAAGACACAGCGCAATCCATAGTAAGCTCGCGGGGGAAAAAACCTTTTAAAGATTTTAGAGATTTTGTAAGGAGAGTAGACGGAAGAAAAGTAAATAAGAAGGTCTTAGAAGCTCTTATAAAAGCCGGAGCTTTTGATTTCGTAGGTGAGAACAGGGAAAATCTTCTTAAACTCGTTGATAACGGGGGAAAAAGTTTGTCTTCTTTAAGTCAAAATTCCTTATTCGGCACAGAAAAAGAGAAAAAACCGGACAGAAACGAAATACTGCATCTTGAAAAAGAGGTTATAGGATTTTACATATCAGGACATCCTCTGGATAAATACGAGAATATACTAAGGAATAAGTATACACCAGTGGAAAAACTTGAAGATTTAAAAACTGGCACAGAAGTAACCCTTGCAGGTGTAATTTCTTCTCTAAAAGAAAGAAAAACTAAAAGTGGAGAATACATGGTTATTTTTAACTTGATAGACAAAACAGGTGTGGTTGAAGTTATAATCTTTCCAGATTTATACAAAGATTGTAAACGAAAGATAAAGGAAGATAGAGTTGTAATATGTAAAGGCACATTGGAGGAAGACATAGAGGTTGAAAATTTCCGCTTGATTGCGCGTGATATTTACATACCAGAGGAGTTTATTCAGAATAACGGTAACAGTATAACCATAGTTATTAAAAGGGAAGATACATTTAACGGTAGAGTTGAAAAACTAAAACAACTTCTAGATCAATTTAAAAGCAGTGAAGGAATACAGATAGTATTTCATCTTTACGGTGATAATTTCAAAGCCCTCCTACAGCCTCCTCCTGATTACAGGATAAAGCCTTCCGCGGAAGTATTTCGCAAGATTTCAGAGGAAGCAGGTTTCAAAGTTCTGATGTGAAATTTTCACTTTAATTAGGAAATCATTAGCTAAAATAATTAGGTAAAAAGGAGGGTGGCAAAATGAAAAAGGTAGTTGCTATTCCCTTAGTAGGGTTGGCAGGCTTAATTTTTGTAACTTCCTGTGGAAAAAAACAGGAAGCTACTGGATTTGAAGAAGATCCTTGTCTTAAAGGAGCGCCCGATTGGGTTTTAAATCCACAGGTAGAGGGATCTAAGATAGCTGCTGTAGGTTCTGCAAGAATAGGAAAAGCTGGATTTCAGTTTGCAAGAACAGAAGCTCTTTCAAATGCAAGGGACGAACTTGCAAGAATGATAGAAGTGCGTGTGAAAAATATGGTGAAAAACTTCATGCAAGTTACCGGTGTGGGAGACGCGGAAACAGTTGATAGAGTTTCAGTGCAGGTTTCAAAGCAAGTAGCTTATCAAACAATAAGGGGATCAAGACAGGTGGCTATGTGGAGATCACCTTGTGGAGAGTTATTTGTTCTCTTGGGAGTAGATCCTCAAATGGTAAAGGATTTTATAAAAACACAAGTGGAAACCAGCTTACGTAATGAGCAAGCTCTGTGGCAGCTCTATCAAGCAAAGAAAGCACATGAAGAGTTGGAGAAAGAAATAGAGAAAGAGTTTAAAGGTGCTCAATGATTGCCTTAGGTGCAGGGGGAAGGCTCTTGCCTCTCCTTCTGCTTATAATATCCTGTGCTAAGAAATCAGATTTGCCTGAGTGGGTAATTCACTTTAAACCTAAAAGAGGTGAAATTTGTGGTGTTGGAATTGCAGGTATTCACATGAAGGGGTTTGCATACCAAAGAGCAACCGCAATAGCAAGGGCTGTTGATGAAATAGCTCGTCAAAAGGGAGTAACTGTAAATACCCAAGTTGAGTATTTTATGAAAGGAACAACAGCAGGATCTGAAGCCTATCTTTCCGTTTACAGCGTCCAGACAACGGAGGGGCAAACCATAAGGGCTGTGTTGAAGGAAGCTTATCACGATAGAGAAAAAGGAACTTTTTATGTGCTAATGTGTGAAGAAAAATGAGGAAATTGTTGATATTTTTAATAGCTTTTAGCTTTTCTTTTTCTCAAGAAAGCTTTGAAGAGTTTCTTCAAAGAGAACAAGAGGGATTTTTACAAGAAAAAGAGGAATTCAGAAGATATATTGAAGAAGTAAACAGAGAATTTGAAGAATATAAACGCATAGTTCAAAAAGAATTTAAAAAATTCAAGGAAGAAGTGATAAGACATTGGGGAGTTTTTGAAGGAAGCGATAGAAAAAAATGGGTTGAGTATTCTTCAGATTACAAGGTGAAAAGAGTTTTTGATTTTGAAAAAGGAGAACTGAGGATAGAAGTAAAAGGTGAAGTTAAAAATGTAAAGGAATTTATAAAGGAACAGCTCAAAGATTTTATAACGGAAACAAAAAGAGAAGCCTTTCTCAAAGACAGGGTTATGTCCGCTGTAGAGAAAAAAATAAAAGGAAAACTAAAGCATGTAAAAACAGCACCCTTAGAAGATACGCCTGTTCTTCTACCTATAGTATTTGGCAAGGAAAAGGTAAGTAAAAGTGAACTTGAAAAAGGAGTAGAAAGGCTTTTAAAAAAAGGGAAATTTTATAAAAAAAACTCCAGCACTGTTGTAAACACCTTTAAAATAGAATTTCCTTCCAAGAGAATTTTAGCAAAGGCTAAACGCTACAAACCTTACGTAATAGAAGAATCCAGAAAAAGAAAGATATCTCACCCTCTTGTATTTGCCATAATTCACACAGAGAGTCACTTTAACCCGTTTGCCCGATCCCATATTCCCGCTTACGGACTCATGCAGATAGTTCCCCATACAGCAGGTAGAGATGCAACTAAGTTTCTTTTTGGAAAACCCGTTTTACTTTCTCCTTCTTATCTTTACAACGCTAAAAACAACATAAAAATAGGAACAGCTTATTTGTATTTACTTTACTACAAGTATTTTAAGGATATAAAAGATCCGGAAAGCAGACTCTACTGCACCATAGCTGCTTACAATACCGGACCCGGAAACGTTGCAAGAGCCTTTACAAGAAAGAGGGACTTAAAACAAGCTGTTAGGATAATAAACAGAATGTCTCCAGATGAAGTTTACAGAACTCTCTTGAGAAGACTTCCTTATAGGGAAACTAGGGACTACTTGCAAAAGGTATCTCGTAGAATTTCCTTTTATAAAGACTTTTAAAAGATTCAGGCATCAGCGACATGGGTAACCTTTCAAGTTTTCTTTTTACAATTTGTTGGAAGTATTTTTTAACGTAGTAATCTATAGTTTCTACTCTTATACGAACACTGCCGGTGGGTTTTGTTTCATCAAGATCTCCGAACTTAAAGTATAAAGTTCCTGAGTATTCCACTATTCTCTGAACAGGTGTATAAGTAGGCTGATCCATTCCACACTCGTAGCTTGAAAGCCTTATTACCGCAGTTATCCAAGGAAAACGTGCTGCAAATTTAGCCGCCCATACTATTTCATTTGTATTGGCACTGTAGGAAGAGATCCATACATCAGATATATCAAAGGGACTTTTTATAATACCTTCTGAAATCTCCTGAGAAAATAGCCAATTCATAATATCGGAATCCGTAGGAAGGTATTGACTCCAAAGAATAGGATACCCACATCTTTGAAATTCCACATCTATCTCGTGTCCTATTCCCGGATCCATGTGATAGGGTCTGCCTAGAATAAGCAAACAGGGAGAATTTTTCTCTATACACTCTTCAAGAATTTTCCGAGCTTGAATGCGCATTTCTCTGTCAAAAGAATTCAATTCTTCCATTCCTATTTTGACAGCTTCCTTTGTCTCTTCATAACTCAGTCCCAATAAAGAGCCTAAGCTCTTGTGAAGTTGTTTGGGGAGAAGGTGTGGTTCTGCAAAACTGACAAAGGGAGAAACATAAATCACACCGTGTTTTAGAAATTCATCTTGTTCCTTTATGAATCCCGCTTTTATATTTTCTGGTCCCATCATTACTCTTGTGCAACTAAGGCAGTCAAGAACGTGTCCTTTGAGAAAGGAAGGAAGAGAATAGATCTGAGGTACTAAGAGAATATCTACTTTTTTTGTGAAGATTAGCTCTCCTATATGTCCTGCCATTGACTTTACAGGATAACAAGAGTCCATTCCTATTCTTCCTTTACCGAATTCCCTGAACTGTTCTTCCGAGGTGTTAGAACTGAAGATTATATTTCTATCCGGCACTCCAAGTGCTTTGAAAAAGCCTATCCAAAATCTATGGGTTGACCAAATGTTTAAAACCTTAGGAATGCCTATTTTTATATTCTTTCTTCTTCCTGTATAATCACCGCCTAAGGCGGTTCTTTTGAGTATTTTCAGAATAGGCATCTTACAAAGCCTCCCTTTAATTGATTTTACCGCTTAAGAGATTGATTTATAAGGTTTCTAAGAAGAAAAGGATCATCGGTGGTTATGCCCCAAAAACCTATTTTCAGAAGTCTTACAAGTTCTTCTCTTCTTTCTTCGTGCCAACAGACAACTTTGTATCCTGCGGAGTTCATAGTAGTTATATTTTCTCTGTCTATAAGAACATGAGGATACGGGTGCTTTCTCTCCCAGCAAGGGTGGATTATATCCGCTTTGTATTTATTTGCAAGGCGGATCATTTCTTCGGAGGGAAGAATATTTCTGAAAAGCAGAGCTGTTAGGATATGTTCATTTTTTTCTTTAAACTTTTTTAAAAATGTAAAGTCATCAGAAGAAACTATTACGTCTATTTTCCCTTTGACAAAATCTTTGAGTATCTCTGTAAGGGGGTTGATCATGTCTCTATCTTTAACATCAAGATAAAGCCCTATCCTTCTCCTTTCTGCCCAAAGTAGAACTTCCTCCAAGGAAACGGAGCCGGGGATAAGGTTTTTAATCTCTTTTAGTTTTACAGTGCGAATTAAATACCTTCCTACAGTAAGATCGTGATTTACAAATACTCTGCCGTCTGCGGTTAAAACCAGATCAAGCTCTACAAAATCAGCACCAGCTCGGAAAGCTGCTTCAAAAGCAGGCAGGGTGTTTTCTCTGTAAAGAAGACTGTATCCACGATGAGCTATAATCTTAGGCTTATACATGTGAGCTTTGCTATTATACAATTCATGGATCTTAGTTTGAGTAAGAAAAAGATAAAGTCTCTTGCTGATCACTTCAATGTTATTCCGATATACGCGGAACTGTTAGCGGACGTAGAAACTCCTCTTTCTGTTTTTCTTAAGGTTAAGGAAAAGGGTGATTTTAACTTTCTTTTAGAGAGTGCAGAGGGTAGTGAAAAGTGGGGAAGATACTCCTTTGTTATTCTGGGATCTTCTTTTTACTTAAGAACAAAGGGTAAGTATGGAGAAATTTACGATAGAGGGAAAGTTCACTTTTTTGAAAGTAAAGATCCACTTAGAGTTTTAAAGGAAATTATAAAAAAATACAAACCTTTTGAAGATTCGCGACTGCCGAGGTTTTGGGGAGGGCTTGTAGGTTACGTAGCTTACGACATAATAAGTTTCTACGAACCCGTTACAAGTTCTACGGAAGATCCCGTAGGAACTTACGATCTTTATTTTGTTTTAACGGATATGGTTATTATTTGTGATAACTTGACCGGAAAGATAAAGATTGTCTATCCGATACTTACCCAAAGGGGGGTAGAAAGGGAATACGCAGAAGCTGAAAGGAAAATAGGAGAAACAGTGGATAGATTGAAAGAAAAAGTAGCTCTACATATAAGTGTAAAGGAAAAAGAGCCTGAAATATCTCAATGGCGTTCAAATTTTAGTAAAATTGAGTTTTTAGAAGCGGTTAAAAAAGCTAAGGAATATATACGTAAAGGAGATATTATTCAGGTAGTTCTGTCTCAGCGTTTTTACAGAGATTTTAAAGGTGATACGCAAGATATATACAGAATTCTAAGATACTTAAATCCTTCTCCCTATATGTTTTACCTTGATTTTGGAGAACTCAAAGTTATCGGTTCATCTCCTGAAGTTCTCGTTAGAGTTGAAGGTGGTAGGATAGAAACAAGACCTATAGCGGGAACAAGGCGTAGAGGAAGAGATCAAGAGGAGGATAAAAGATTAGAAGAGGATCTCCTCTCTGATAAAAAGGAGAGAGCGGAACATCTTATGCTTGTTGATCTTGCCAGAAATGATATAGGAAGAGTTGCGAAGCCGGGAACCGTAAGAGTTGAGGATTTTATGAGAATAGAGAAATACTCCCACGTTATACACATGGTAAGTGATGTATCAGGTATCCTTAAAGAAAACTTAAGTGCTTTAGAAGTTTTAAAGGCTACTTTCCCTGCAGGAACAGTTTCGGGAGCGCCAAAGGTTCGTGCTATGCAGATAATAAGTGAACTGGAAAAAGAAAGAAGAGGAATCTACGCGGGATCTGTTGGATATTTATCTTTTCAGGGAAACATGGATATGGCAATTGCTATAAGAACAGCTGTATTCAGGGATAGAGAAGTGTTTGTTCAAGCGGGAGCTGGAATAGTAGCGGATTCTATTCCGGAGAAGGAATGGGAAGAGACCCTCAACAAAGCTAAAGCACTTATGAAAGCTGTGGATACAGCGGTTCAATCAACGTAAAGGGAAAGATTTGGTATTTTGAATTTTTTTCTGATTTCACTTTTTATAAATTCCCTAAAAATCTCTCTGTTCTTTTTGAACTCTTTGTATTTATTTATTATTTCTTTTTTTTCCTCTTCGGTTAGCTTGTTCCAAAACAGACGTAAGATTTTCTCCTCTACGGATTTGAGGGTTTTCCAAGCCTCTTCTTCTGAAGAAGGGGGGTTTACTTTTATACTGATCAGTTCTTTAACAAGCTCTAACTTTCTGTAAAAGCGTGCTCGCCAGTCTATTTTTTGTATTTGGGCGTTTAATCTTATATACCTTTCGTAGGAAGTCATTATCTCTTTAAAACTCAGGAAAACAGGTTTAACGGATCGCTTGCGGGGATTGAGCGCTGTGTAGTATTTTTCTATACCTTCTTTTACAATATCTTCAGGAATACCCATTTCCGCAAGAAGTTCAAGGAAAATTCTTTCCCTAGGAGATAGGAAGAAATCTTCTCCCTTTAGCTTAATTATAAAATTCTCAAGTCTTTCTGTATAGCTCATCTTATCAAAGCCACTGCGGTGGAGTAATCCTTTTCATGAGACAAGGATACTTCTATATGTCTGCCTTTGAGTATGTCATTTATATCTTCTCTTTTTATTATTACTTTTGCGGGTTTTCCTCTGTTTCCGATAACTTCTATTTCTCTGAATCTTAAAAGGATTCCGAATTCCTTATAAAAAGCCTTAAGAACAGCTTCTTTACACGCCCAGCGGGCGGATAAGCAGGGAATTTTTGCTTCTTGTGATAGGCAGTATTCAAGCTCCTTTTCTGTAAATACTCTTTTGAGAAAGCGGTCGCCGAATCTCTCCAAAGCCGCTTCTATTCTGCTGTTCTGAACTATATCTATCCCTATCATTCAAGTTTTCTATTATAAATCTAGCTATCCCTACTCCACCTGCTGAAGCTAACTTTTTACTGATACTGTCAAGGAACATATCGTAATACATTCTTTGATAAAAGCTCTTTTTTTCCGTTAAAGGTTTAAAAGCAACTTTTAGAATTTCTTTGAGAAGTATCGCTTCAAAATCTGAAGCTATTTTTTTTATTTTTATATCTTTTTCTATACTGTTATAAGATACGTTGCCAAGGGAAATTCCTATCATAAAACCTCCAACTTTGCCCTAAGTGCTCCTGCGGATTTTATAGCTTGGAGCACTGAAATTATTTCTCTGGGAGTAGCTCCTATACTGTTAAGAGAATCAACTAAATCTTTAACAGTAGTTCCTTTTAGTGGAACTACTCTTCGTTCTTCTTCAATAACTTCAATTTCTGTTCTTGGAACTTCCTTAGTTTCTCCTTTTCCAAAAGGTTTGGGTTGAACTACTTGAGGTTTTTCTTTTACTTTAACCACTAAACTTCCTACTGCAACAGCGACGGGACCTATTCTTACATTTCCTCCAAGGACTATTGTTCCCGTTCTTCCGTCTATAACAACTCTTGCAGTTTGTGAGACGGAAACTTCAAGGTTTTCTACTTCTGCCAGGAAATCCACCGGATTCATTTTCTCGGGAATCTTGACTCTCACAGTAGCACTATCAAGAGCAAAAGCTGTGCCTTCACCGAAACGTTGGTTTATTATATCCTGAATCCGTTTTGCGGTGGTAAAGTCTGGATAATCAAGTATTATGTTAACTTCCGAAGAATCCATACGAAAAGGTAGATCTCTTTCCAAAACAGCACCGTTAGGAATTCTACCTGCGGTGGGAACGTTTTTAACTTGAGTTGCTCCTCTTCCACGTGCTTCATATCCTCCTACTATAACCTGTCCTTGTGCTAGAGCGTAAATCTGTCCATCTGGTCCTCTGAGAGGTGTTAAAATCAGAGTTCCTCCTTCTAAACTTTTAGCGTCTCCTATGGAAGAGACACTCACATCAAACCTCATACCAGCCTTTGCGTAAGGAGGTACTTTTGCAGTTACCATAACTGCTGCTACATTCCTTACAGTTAATCTGTTAGGATCTACAACTATACCCAATTTCTGAAGCATATTGGCAAGACTCTTTACAGTAAACTGGGTAGCTTTACCATCTCCTGTTCCCTTTAACCCTACTACAAGACCGTATCCTTGTAAGTAGTTTATTCTGTTGCCCTCTATCTGAGCTATATCCTTTATCCTCTCCGCACTGGATATGTTAACGATAAGCAAAACTAAAAGGGAAAGATAACGGCAAATATTCTTGCCAGCCATCCCGGTTTTCCTCCTTCCGCTATGTAGCCTTTGCCGTCAAAAAATATCTCCATGTTGGCGATTCTATCGCTTGGAACAGTGTTGTTACTATCTATGTCTTCAGGTCTTATTATTCCCATAAGAACAAACTCCCTTTTAACACCGTTTACCATGATATACTTTTTAGCTTCTATTAACATCGTCCTATTTGGATAAACTTTTACCACTCTACCTGCCAATCTGGTGGTAAGAACTCCTCTTTGCTGAATTTTGCTTCCTCCTTTTGTATCAAACTCCCCTTCAGCTCCAGCTCCTAAGTTTCGGAGTGTGCTGGCTGGAACTCCGAAAAAGGAACTTATAGCACTTGAAAAAGAAGTGGATCTTCCTATTTGACTGGAAACACTTTCAACAGCGTTGATACTTTCAACTACTCGGATAAATATAACGTCCCCCGGCTGGGAAGCTCTGTTTTCTCCGTATAAATCCGCCCAAGTTCCCTCTGCAAAAAGGCTTCCTTTTGTTTTTCCCCGCTTATACGTTTCGGGAAAAGGATTTTCTCTTTCATAAGTTTTAATATCCTTGGGTTTATCGGAACAGGCAAACAGAAATACAAGGAGACTTAGCCAAAAAAGCAAAAACCTCCCCATCTTCACTAATATAGCAATTTGCTATCAAATCTGCTATAATTTGTAGGCAACTATGATACACCTCTCAGGAAAAACAGCATTAGTAACAGGTTCAACTCGTGGTATAGGTAAAGCAATAGCCTTTAAGCTGGCGGAGGCTGGTGCTACTGTTGTAATAACCGGCAGGACAGAAGATAGAGCTAAGGAAGTGGCAAAGGATATTAAAGCTAAAACCGGTGCGGATACCTTTGCTGTTGAATTAGACTTAAGCTTTAAGGAGTCAATAGAAAGAGCTGTATCCCGTATAACGGAAGAATTGGGAGCTGTTGATATACTTGTAAACAACGCAGGTTCTAACAGAGATGCGCTTTTTATCCGTATGAAATACGAAGATTGGGAAGAAATTTTAAAAGTAAATCTCACAGGAACGTTTTTAATTACCCAACTTCTGGTAAAGGGTATGCTTAGAAAAAAGTGGGGAAGAATTATAAACATATCTTCAGTAGTAGCTTTTATAGGCAATCTCGGACAGGCTAACTACTCTACTGCGAAAGCGGGATTAATAGGTTTTACTAAAACCTTAGCAAAAGAGTTGGCAACGAGGAATATAACGGTGAACGCTGTAGCTCCCGGCTTCATAGAAACCGATATGACAGAAAACCTTTCGGAAGATATAAAACAAGGATTTTTAAGTCAGATACCCATGGGACGGTTTGGTAAACCTGAAGACGTGGCGGGAGTGGTTTTGTTTTTAGCTTCTGATCTTTCAAACTATATAACGGGAGAGGTTATTCACGTTAACGGGGGTCTCTTTTGAGATAAATTCAGCTGGAGGTGAAGGCATGGCACTTGAAGAGAGAATCAGAGAGATCATAGCGGATCAACTTGGAGTTGAAACGGAAAAAATAGTCCCAGAGGCTAAATTTGTTGAGGATCTGGGAGCGGACTCTTTGGACGTAGTAGAACTTATAATGGCATTTGAAGAGGAGTTCGGGATTGAAATTCCCGATGAAGATGCAGAAAAAATTCAAACAGTAGGAGATGTTATCAGTTACCTCAAAGAAAAGGTAGATAAATGAGGAGGCGAGTTGTCGTTACTGGTCTGGGTGTTGTAACACCCATCGGAACAGGAGTCTCCAAGTTCTGGAACAGCCTTACAAAAGGCGTAAGTGGAATTGATCACATAAAGAGCTTTGATCCAGATGAATTTGGACTTAATGTGAAAATAGCGGGAGAGGTAAAAGATTTTGATCCCTTGGACTTTATGGATAAAAAAGACGCTTCCCGTTTGTCTTTGTTCATTCAGTTTGCTGTCGGAGCAGCAGAAGAAGCCATAGAAGACAGCGGGATAAAGGAAGCGGGATACGATCCTTTTAGGATAGGTGTAATTATAGGAACAGGTATAGGAGGATTAAGGGATATAGAAAGAGAACACACTGTTATAACCAGCAAAGGAGCTAGAAGGGTTTCCCCCTTCTTTATACCTTACGGTATATCCAACATGGGTGCAGGATACATAGCTATAAGGCACGGTTTTAAAGGTCCGAATTACTGTGTGGTTTCCGCTTGTGCTACTGGAAATCACGCTATAGGAGATGCTTTCAGACTCATACAAATGGGTGATGCAGACGCGGTAATAGCAGGTGGAGCTGAAGCCTCCATCACTCCATTGGGAGTAGCTGGCTTTGCTGTAATGAGAGCGCTCTCTACAAGAAATGATGAACCTCAAAAAGCTTCACGTCCCTTTGATAAAGATCGTGATGGTTTTGTAGTAGGGGAAGGTGCGGGTGTTTTGATTTTAGAAGAATACGAAAGAGCAAAAGCAAGGGGTGCAAAAATATACGCGGAAATAGTGGGATACGGAGCTACAGATGATGCTTTTCATATAACAGCTCCCCACGAATGTGGTGAAGGAGCTTACTACTGTATGAAACTTGCTCTTGAAGACGCTGGAATAAATCCCGAAGAGGTGGATTACATAAACGCTCATGGAACTTCTACACCTCTTAACGATGTCATAGAAACACAAGCTATAAAACAACTGTTCGGTGAACACGCTTATAAGTTGAAAATAAGTTCCAACAAATCTATGATAGGACATTTGTTGGGAGCAGCAGGTGCTGTTGAGGCGATTGCTTCTGTAAAGACAATAGAAACAGGTATAATTCCACCTACCGTCAACCTTGAGAATCCGGATCCTCAATGCGATTTAGATTACGTTCCTCAAAAAGCAGTTTCCGCTGATGTAAAGGTGGCTCTTTCAAATTCCTTTGGTTTCGGAGGAACGAACGCTTGCTTAGTTTTCAAGAAAGTAGAAGATGTATGAGGAGATTGAGGAGAAGATAAACTACACTTTTAGGAATAAGGATTTACTCAAGCAAGCCTTTACTCACATATCTTATGCACGGGAAAAGGGAACGTCTCATTATGAAACCTTGGAGTTTCTGGGAGATGCACTGCTTAACTTCTTTATAGTAGATATTTTAGTAGAAGAGTTTCCAGATAAAAGAGAAGGAACACTTGCAGCTCTTAAAGCGTATCTTATAAGCGAAGAGTTTTTTAATGAACTGGCGAAGGATTTGGACATAGTAGATTACATACTAATAAGCAGGGGGAGAAAAAATGTGTCCATAGTAGGTGATGTTTTTGAAGCTCTATGGGCAGCTGTTTACATAGACAGCGGTAGGGACTGTGGTCGGGTTAAAGAGATCTTTAACAAATTATTCAAAAAAAGAATTTTAGAAACCGTTAGAAATCGTAAAATAAGAAAAGACTATAAAACAATGCTCCAAGAAGTAACCCAGAAAAGATGGAAGGAAAGGCCTACTTATAGAGTAGTAGAGGTTGAAGGTCCAGAGCATGCCAAAATATTCACTGTGGAAGGATCTATAAAGGGATTATCCGCACTGGGCAAGGGCAAAACCAAAAAGGAAGCTGAGCAAGAAGCAGCGCGACGTCTTTACGAAATTCTGCGGGAAGAAGTATAAACGTGTTCTTTCAACTCCGAGAAGTATTCTTCAATAAGTTCCCTGCTTCCCTCTTCTATTTTCTTTCCCTTTTCCATTAGGAAAACTTTATCTGCCAAAAGAAGGGCTTCAAAAGGATCATGGGTTACTACAATTGTAAGCTTTTGAGTCATTTTATCCTTTATAAATTCTATAATTTCCAATTTTATTTTGAAATCTAAAGAGGAAAACGGTTCGTCCATTAAAAGGACAGGAGGATCAAACGCCAAAGCTCTAATAATAGCTACCCTTTGCCTCTCCCCAGTGGAAAGCTGATGAGGTTTTCTGCTCTCAAAAGCCTCTAATCCTAAATTTCTCACAAGTTCTACAGGATACTTAGGATCTTTTGCCTTTTTAACAGCAAATTCTATGTTTTCCTTTACACTCAAGTGAGGAAGCAAGTTGTTTTCTTGAAAAACAAAACCAAAACCCCTTTGTTGAGGTGGTATAAAAATCCCTTCAGAGGTATCCATAAGGACTCTATCCTTCCAAAAAAGAAACCCCTCTTCCGGTTTTAAAAGTCCTCCGATGATTCTAAGAACCGTTGTTTTCCCACTACCTGAAGGACCTAAGATGACGTTAAACCCTTCTTCAAAAGTAAAATCACCTTCTACTGTAAAACTGCGGTATCTTTTCCTAAATGAAAGCTTTATAAAGTTTCTTCCTTCCATCTTCTAAGCAAGGATACCACACTAAGAGCTACTAAGGATACAGCGAATAGCAAAAGGGAAGCTCTGTTAGCCTCTGAGTAATTAAGCGCTTGAACCTCGTCGTATATATATATGGACAAAGTCTTAGTTTCTCCGGGTATATTCCCTCCTACCATTAAAATTACACCGAATTCTCCCATTGTATGGGCAAAAACAAGAGCGCAAGAGGTGAGGATTCCTCCCCAACTTAGTGGAAGTATAACCTTTACAAAGGATTCAAGCTTTGAATAGCCGAAAATATAGGATATCTCAACGTATCTGTGATCAACTGCTTGGAAAGCGTCTCTTATGGGAAAAACTCCAAAAGGTAAAGAGTATATAACAGAAGCAAGTAAAATAGCTTCAAAAGAAAAAAGTAGAGATTTATGGCAAAAGTAGTTAAACAATTTACCCAGCGGTGATTCAGGATTGAAAAGATATATAAGATAAAAACCTAACACAGTAGGAGGAAGAAGAATTGGCATAAATATAATGGCTTCTACAATAGACTTCCCTTTGAAACTATAGAAAGCCAAAATATAACCGATTATAAGTGAAAAAAATAAAAGAATTAACGTAGTAAGAGATGCTAATTTTAAGCTTATTATAAGAGCTTCTTTCATTATAGAGCCTCAAACCCGTGTCTTTTTATAAGACTTTTGACTTCCGGTTCTCTTAGAAAGTGAAAAAATTTTAAAACTTCTTTCTTTTTACTACCTTTAACACTTATCATCAGCACGTGTTTTACAGGCGGGTAAAGATCCGAAGGAATTATAAAATACTTGCCTTTTCCATACGACAACGCCAAGGAGAGAGAAACTATGGCAATCTCCGCACCACCCATAACGGCAAACTGGAAAGCCTGAGCTACATTAGAGCCGTAAACGAGTCTATCTCTCAACTTTTTATAAAGATCTGTTCTCTTAAGAAAAATAACAGCAGCTTTTCCGTAAGGAGCATAACGAGGGCTTGCTATAGCTATCCTTTTGCTGTTTTCAAGAGATTTTATACTGGGGTTTTTATGAAGAGAAAAGAGAATAAGTTTTCCTACCGCGAACTCCCTGTAAAGGAAACCTTTACCTTCTTCCATTAGTTTTTTTACATAAAGCGGATCAGCTGAAATAAAGATGTCATAAGGTGCTCCTCCTGAGAGTTGTCTATACAGATTTCCCGATGAGCCAAAGGAAAGCTTTACCTTGATCCTTCCGTATTTCTTCTCAAAAGCATGCGTTAACTCTTCAAAAAGAGGTCTCATACTTGAAGCAACTGCTACGTATATCTCTGTCCCGTAGGAGAGTGAAAAAATCAGCAATAAAGCGGGAATGAATACCATAAAATTAATTATATGACATAAATGTCATATAAGATTTCTTTCCCTAAGAGAGGTGTAGGAATCTTTACTTAAGATTATATGATCTACAAGCTCAAAACCCATTATACTGCAAGCTTTTTTCAATCTCTGGGTAAAGGCTATGTCTTCTTGGGAAGGTTCAGCATTGCCCTGGGGGTGATTGTGTGCCACGAGTATACCGTAAGCGGAAATAACAAGAGCAGTTCTTAAAATTTCTTTGGGTTCTGCGAACACTCTATTAAGAGATCCTATTGCTATTGTTTCCATTTCCATTACCCTGTGGGAAAGATCTAAATACAGAGCTATTAGGCTCTCCCTTTTTGAATTGAATTTATCTTTCAAAAATTCGTAAGCGCTTTCTGGAGTCAGAACAGATATGTGAGCAAAGGGTTCTCTTATACGACGGGATAGCTCTATAAGGGCTTTTATCTGTAAAGCCTTTACTTTGCCTACTCCTTTAACTGCTGTAAGTTCGGAAAGGGACATTTCTTCCAGTTTTTTCCAACCTATTTCTGTGAGCTTGCTGGAAAGGGATAAAACATCAAAATCTTTTGTTCCAGTCCCCAATATTACAGCTAAAAGTTCTTCATCGGAGAGAGCTTGTGCTCCCATTTTGGATAGCTTTTCACGAGGTTTAAGTTCTTGGGGTATGTCCTTAATGTTTTTATACTTGTAAAACCTTTTTTTCACCTTTTGTTTCCCTTTATCTTTTCCACAAGAATCTTTCTTACCCTTCTTTCGCTAACAGAAACTACCTTGAACCTATAACCGTTTAGATCAAAGATTTCTCCCTCATGCGGTATCCTTCCCGCTAAGAAGGACAGCAATCCTCCTACAGTGTTGTAATTGCCTTCTGCAACTTTTATACCCGTTATCCTTATAAGTTCGTTCAATTCCAATTTACCGTCCACTATCCACTTGTCTTTGCTTATCTCCTTTATCAGTTCTTCCTCTCCTTTTTCGGAGTATATGTTCCCTACGATTTCTCTTAGAATATCCTCAAGAGTTACTATACCTATTATTACTCCTCTTTCATCAACTACCACCGCTATATGTTCCCTTCTCTCCCTGAACTCTTTGATTACCTCGGGTAGGGGCATGTATTCGGAAAAGACAGGAATTCTCCTTATATATTTTTTTACGGGCTCTTCTGGTTGAGCGCTTAAGAGATCGTAAGCACTTACATAACCTACAATGTCATCTACTCTTATTCTGTAAACGGGAATACGAGAGTAGCCACTTTCCTTAGCTTTCTCTACAGCTTGAGCTACACTTGCGTTTTCGGAAATCATGACTATTTCGTAAAGAGGTTTTACTATTTCACCTACTCTTCTATCTTTAAAGGAGAGTATATTGGAAACAATAAGTCCTTCGTATTCCGCGAAGGTTTTTTTATCACGTAGCAGTTCTATTATATCCTCCCTTCTTACACTTATTTTCCCACGAGCAAATCTTTCCGATATAAATCTACTTATAATTTTGGAAAGAATAAGAAAAGGTTTTAAAGGAAATCTTATTTTATCTAAGATAAAAAGACTTGGTATAATAATCCTATTGGCGTAATGCTGAAAAAGACTCTTGGGAATTATTTCACCAAGGGTTATTGTAAAAATAACCAAGGTTTCAGCTAAGAGAACTTCATAACCTGAAATCTGAGGGAAATACTTTGTCAAGGATATGAGCATAAGTGTGTAAAGTGTTGCAGCAAAAACTATGCTGACAGTGTATCCTAACATCGTAAGGGTTATATACTCTTCCGGATTTTCAAGAAAATGTGCAATGTATTTGTATTTTCTCTTCCTTAAAACAGCTTTCAGTGTCCCTTTATCTGCACTAAGTAAAGCTATTTCTGAACCCGCAAAGAATCCCTCTAAGGCTATAAAAAATAAAACTCCTATAGCGAAACCTATCAGTTCCATGCTAAAACTACTCTGTCTTGTCCTGCATAATCTTTATATATCATAACTTTAAAATTCCTCTCTTCAAGGAACCTTTTGACTATTGCCCCTTGATCGTGACCTATCTCAAGGGCTAAAATTCCTCCTTTTTTCAAGTAATCTTTAACCTTTCGTGAAAGTCTTTCGTGGAACTCGTATCCTTTTTTACCCGCTATTAGAGACGTATATCCTTCGTATTTTACTTCAGGGGGAAGGTATTTCCATTTAGAAGCGGGTATATAAGGAGGATTTGACACTATGAAGTCAAACTTCTTTCCCTTCACAGGTTCAAACATATCTCCCTTAAGAAGAGTTAGTCTACTTTCTACGCTGTAGCGTTTTGCATTTTCAAGGCTAAGTTCTAAGGAAGCTGGATTTATATCTACAGCTGTAATCCTTATAGAAGGTTTTTCTAACAGTAAGGTGATTGAAATACAACCACTACCGCACCCTATTTCAAGTCCCTCCGCATTTTCAGGTATTAACGGAAGAACTTTCTCCACAAGTATTTCCGTTTCCGGTCTAGGAATAAAAACTCCTTCCCTGACTTTGAACTCTCTACCAAAAAAATCCCATACACCTAATAAATAGGGAACGGGAATGTTCTCTTTAAGTCTTTTATCCATAAGCTTATGGAATTTAGCTCTTACAAGAGGTGGAATTTCACTTTCCAGAAGGAGCGGGAGCTGGTTCGTTTTTACCTTTAACAGGTGGGATAGTATTATCTCCGCTTCCCTTCTCAGGGAGGGGGGCAGGTTCAACAGGAGCTGTTTTGCTTTCATCTTTTAATTCCTTTTCCAATATAGATCCTTTCTTCTCTTTTGGAACAACGGACAGTAGAAGGGCAAGGAGAAGAAAAATTCCCCCTAACCAGTAAGTAGCCTTTGTAAGAACGGTATCCACACCTCCGACACCGAATATGGACTGTCCCATACCACCACCGAAGGCAGCTCCTACATCTGATCTTCCCTTTTGAAGCAGTGAAAGAATTATAAGGAGAATTGCCACCATAAGAAAAAGAGCCAGCAGAGCGTAATACATAAGTTAAATAATAAAATAAAATTGTGTCTTTTGTATCTGGGAAAGTTCTCTTAGAGAAAGCTCACGAGTTCGGTTTTGCACTAGCAACCTTTTACACTTCTGATTTAAAATCCTTAAAAACTGTGCTTTCCGTAGCTCAGGAATTAGAATCTCCGATTGTTGTTTACACACCTGAGAGCTTCCCAAGGAATTACATCAAAGAAACCAGTAGAATTCCTCTGGGCTTTTACAGTAGAGTAAAGGATTTCTCTTCGGTTTTTTCAGCTCTGAGAAGTGAACACACTGTGTTGAGTATTGAACCTTCTTTAAATTATGAAGAAAGTATTGAATTTATACGTAAAGTGGTTTCTTTATGTGTTCCCTTTGGCATAGCTGTAGAGGCGGTGTTGAACAAATCCTCTTTAGCGGAAGATTTCGCTCTAAGAACGGGTGTGGACGCTTTAGTTTTAAAATATCCAATAAGATTGGAAATTCTTAGGGAAATAAAGAAAAACACCTGCATGCCTCTTGTTCTTGAAGGAATAGGAAAGAAAGTGTCCAAGGAATACTTAAAAGATGCACTTGAACTGGGTGTAAACAAGTTGAACGTGGAAATGGACCTTTCTCACAAAAAAACTTCTGAAATAGCAAGATTAGTAGAGAGCAGTATAAAGCTTTGCGGAAGTGAAGGTAAAGCTTCACTTTTTTGGTAAAATATCCTCTCATGGCTGAGAGAATAGATATTAACAGACTTCAAAAAGATATGTTTATAGAGCATAAAGAAGAACCCTATCGGGTTTTGGATTATGAACACGTAAAACCCGGTAAAGGGCAGGCTTTTGTGCGGATAAAAGCAAAAAACATGCTTACGGGCAACGTTACCGAAATAACTTACAAGGCTTCAGATACTATAGATCTTGCGGATTTTGAACAAGTCTTTGCTGACTATTCTTACAGTGATGGAGAAAACTACTACTTTATGAACTCACAAACTTATGAGATGATAGCTATTCCAAAGGAAAGGATAAAGGAAGAATCTCGCTTTCTTAAAGAGGGTATGCAGGTTGTTGTGTTTATTTACGAAGGACAACCGACAGGTATAGAACTGCCTAAGCATGTAGAATTAAAAGTAGTAGAAACAGAACCTACTTTTAAAGGAGACACCGCCGCGGGAGGAACAAAACCCGCAAAGCTGGAAACGGGAGCGGTGGTTCAAGTTCCCTTTTTTATAACGGAAGGAGATATAGTAAAGGTGGATACGAGAACAGGCACTTATGTGGAAAGGGTAAAATGATGGAAAAGGAGTTTATCCGAGAATTAATCAATCTTATTAGAAACTCCAACATTCGTCTGTTGAAAGTGGAAAGTGGAGATTTCAAGGTGGAAATAGAAACCCATCAACCTATGACAAATACTACTTCAGAGGAACAAAGAATTCAGCAGGAGATCAGACATCAGGAGATACTTCCGCCTTCAGAGGATATAAAAGAAGAGGAAAAAAAATTTCATGTTATAAAAAGTCCTCTGGTGGGAACTTTTTACAGATCTCCGTCGCCAGATGCACCTCCTTTTGTTGAAGTAGGAGACATAGTTTCACCGGGTCAAGTTCTGTGTATAGTAGAAGCTTTGAAAGTCATGAACGAGATAGAAAGCGATGTAAGAGGTAAAGTAGAAAAAATATTGGTAGAAAACGGAGAAACTGTAGAATACGGACAGCCCCTTTTCCTGATAGATACAACTGTATAACTTCAGGAAACACTGTGTCTTATAAGAGTTATACTAATGACAACCATTAAAAACCCTAAGAAGGAAAGAAGAGACAACTGTGAAGGTTTAAGCCCCTTTACAAGGTTTAAATGAGTGAGGATTGCGTAGTATATCCAAAGAACAAGCGTCAGAATAAGTTTAGGATCGTTTATCCAATGCTTTCCCAGAAAGCTCTTAGCCCAAAGACTTCCGAATATAAGTGTAAAGGTGAGAGCTAAAAAGCCTATGTTGAGGAATCCCCGTTCTATCCTTCTTAGGAGATTTACGGGAATCATAAACCCCTCTATATGTTTAGTTTTCAGCTTTTTTTCTACTACAAGTTTTATAAGAGAAGAAAGTCCCCCTAAGATAAGGGAGGCGTAAGCAATTGCAGCGGATAGTATGTGATAAACGTAAAAAGGATTTTTATACCCTACTTCTTTTGCGGGAATTCCTATTAATGTTGTCAGAAAACCTATAAAAGCTACAATCATTCCAAAATCCATAACGTTCCTTTTAAAACACAGTGTCATAAAAGTGAACAAGAGAACCAGAAGATTACCCATAAGGGATACCATACCGTATATATCACCTATGGGAAAGTGACCAGTAGATATGTATCTGTAGAAAAAATAAACAGCGTAAAGGAAAAATCCAGAGAGAAGCATTACAGAAGGTAAGTTTTTAAAATATACACCCCTAAAAGTTCCGATAGCGAACATACCTGCAGAGAAAAGATAAAAAAATACCGCTACAAACAAAAAGGGCATAGGCTTTATTTTACAGCATAGATTTGTTTGAACTTCTGAATCTCTCTAAGGACCAACGCAGAGACTTCTCATAAGGTATTGGATCTCTTCCAAGCAATTCTTTAACGCCGTATGGAATTGCGTCCTCTGACAAACCGCACAGATTTTCTCTCCACATCATAAGCATTTGATCGGAGGAAAAAGGCGGCGGATCTAAAAGTTTTTCTAATACCTTGCCTGTCCAATACATAAATTTCAAGGGAACAGGTATCATAAACACTCTTTTTTTCCAAAAGGAAAATATGTCCTCTAAAAGTTTTTTAAAGGAAACCTTCTCAGAACCGCACAGTTCGTATATTTTCCTGTGGGCAGTATCCTTTTGAGTGGCTATAAAAAAGCACTCCGCTACATCTCTAACATCTACAGGTTGGAATCTGTAACCCCCTCCATCAGGTAGGGCTATAATGGGTAGTATCTTTGTGATTTTTTTCATATCTGTAAAGAGTTTTTGTTCTGGACCTAAAATCAGAGAAGGACGGAAAATAGTATAGTCTAATCCACATTCCATTAAATACTTTTCCGCTTGCCTTTTTGTGCGATGATACTGGGAAGGAGCTTTGTCATGTGTTCCAAGAGCGCTCATATGAAGGACTCTTTTTACTCCCGTTTTCAAAGCACAGTTGTAAAGATAAGCAGAATAAAGATAATGAACCTTATCAAAGGTAATGCCTTTTTTTCTTTCTTCAAAGAGTATGCCTATTAAATGAACAAGAACATCAGCCTTGATTTCCTCCATTTTTGAACATAGAAGTTCTTCATCTGTTAGATCTACCTTGTGAATACTGACACGGTTACCGAAAAGTCTTTTAGCTTTTCCGGGATTCCTGACAATTAAGTGAACCTCTGTTTTTCCTTCAAGGAATCTGTTTACTACGTATCTACCTACAAAGCCTGTTGCACCTGTAATTAATACTTTCATAATCACTTAGGTTTTTATGAGCTTTTTTATGGAAATATAATCCCCTATTCCGTATCTACTCCACAGAAGATCTAAAAGGTTTAGAAATACATGGGCAGTGACAACAGCATCTTCTAATGCTCTGTGAAGTCTTTTATATCTTATACCAAAGTAATCTGCCACTTCTTTAAGAGAATATCTCCCTAAGAAGGGAAGCAGTTTTCTGGAAAGATACAGTGTGCATATATAGGGTTTTTTGAACCTTTCTCCTTGATAAATTCTGGTGTATTTGTCTAAGAGCTTTATATCCTGAATTACATTATGCCCTATGAGAATGTTATTCCCTATAAACTTTAGAAACTCGGGAAGAATTCTATTTATTTTAGGTTTACCTATTAGCATAGCATTTGTTATTCCTGTCAACCTTTTTATCCTATCAGGTATAAAAAAACCGGGATCCACAAGTGTGTAAAAGGTTTCTGTTATAACACCTCCTTCCACCCTTACAGCTGCAAGATCTATTATTTCAGCATCAACTACATTAAATCCCGTGGCTTCCGTATCCAAGACTACAAAGGAATCGTCTAATAGACATTCTCTCATTTACTCCCCCCTTAAGTAATTCAAAGAATATATTAAAATAAACATTATGCAGGTAAAGGATTGTGTATTCTGCAAAATTATCAGGGGAGAGATCCCTTCTGAAAAGGAATACGAAGACGATTTTGTTTACGCTTTCAAGGATATAAATCCTGTAGCTCCAATTCATATACTTATAGTTCCCAAGAAACACATAACGGGTATTCAAAGCTTAGAGAAAGAGGATACAAGTCTTGTGGGATATATGTTCTACGTAGCACGTATAATAGGAGAAAAAAAGGGAGTAGCTCCCTGTAAAGATATGGAAGGAGGATACAGACTTGTTTTTAATGTGGGAAGAGATGCAGGACAAACAGTTTTCCATCTCCACCTTCACTTTATAGCGGGAAGATCTATGAAGTGGCCTCCCGGTTAAGGGAATGAAATCTTTCTTCTTGAAATTATCCAGTGGTATTTATCCAGGGGGGTTCAGTGTTCTTAAAGAATTAAAAGAAGATACTGCAGTAGTGGTGGGAAATTTTGACGGTTTTCACTTAGGACATCGTTATCTTACGTCAATACTTAAGGAAAGGGCTAAAAGAAGAAAATTAAAAACCCTTTTGGTAACTTTTTACCCACATCCTTTAAGAGTTTTAGCTAAGGAATTGTCCTTATGCGAGTTAACTACTCCTCAGGAAAAGAGAGAACTCTTGGAAGGGGAAGGTATAGACTTTCTATGTTTTATAAGATTTGATGAGACTTTTGCCAAAATGAACGCCCGTGAATTTCTGACAGATATAATACACAAACGTCTTAAGTGCAGATACCTGCTTGTAGGTTACGATTGGAGATTCGGATACAAAAGGGAAGGGGAAATAGAACTCGCTAAGGAAGTAGCTACTAAACTCGGTTTTGAAGTAGAGGAAGCAGAACCTTACAGAAAAAACGGACATATAATAAGTAGCACTCTCATAAGGAGACTTTTATCAGAAGGAAGACTCAGTGAAGTGAGGGAGTTTCTGGGAAGAAACTATTGGATAAAGAGAAAAGTTGTAAAAGGTAAAGGTAGGGGATCAGTTTTGGGATTTCCTACCGCCAATTTGGAAAATACAGAAAATTTATGTTTAAAAGAAGGTGTTTATATTGTAAGGGTAAACGACCAATATTCCGCTTTGGCTAACTTCGGCTACAGACCTACTTTCGGGGATAAAAGAAGACTGCTTGAAGTTCATATACCGGGTATAAAAGAGAATTTCAAAGGAAAGGAAATGAAGGTAGAATTCCTACGTTTTTTAAGAGAAGAAAAGAAGTTCCACAGCGCAGAAGAACTTAAGAGCCAAATAGAAAAGGATCTTCAATCTCTTTTGTAAAGTATCTTTATCTCACCGTTTTTAAGTAGAACAAAATTCTTTTCCAATTTATCTTTAATTCCTTTCTTATTCTGAATGAAATTTTCTAAGCCTTTGGGTTCACCGTGAGATTTAAGCAGATATTTTCTTACTTCTCCGTTGTCAAAATGTATTTTCACCGGCAAGCAGTAAAAACGTGTATCTTCAGCTGTTCTGCATCTTTGGATTTCTCCTACTACCTCTATTTTTACGCTTCTGGCAACTATCTCTTCTTTTTTAAGCATGGATACTATTTTAAGGTATAAGAACTTTGCCTATTCTCTCAAAACGAGGATTCAGCAAAGCCAGAAACAGTTGTTTAAACCCTGTGAAGAAGTTAACATCTGCGGGTGTAAGAGGAGGAACTTCTCCCGAAAAGTAAACTACAAAAGCTTTCCCCACTACGTATTCCCTCGGCACAAAACCCCAAAATCTGCTGTCTTCACTGTTGTCTCTGTTGTCACCCATTACAAAATACTTCCCCTGTGGAACTATGAATTTAACACAGAGGTTGTATCTATACCTAAGGCAATTCACTTTAACATAAGGTGTAAGTCCAGCAACTTTTGTAGGGTGTGAAGAAAACCAAATCCTGTGTTTGAGTTCCTTTCCGTTAAGGGAAATGGTTTCTTCAAATTCATAGTAGGTTCTACTGTTGAATTTTACATCTCTTATATACTTTAAACTGTATTCATTACCATTAACACTTACGCTGTAAACCTTCTTTCCCGCTATTTCTTTACTGCTAAATTCCACCAGATCTCCCGGACCGCCTATTATTCTTTTTATATAATCAAGGGAAGGATTTACAGGGTATCTGAAAACAACTATATCACCCACTCTTGGTTCAGAAAGACTGTAAACAAGCTTGTTAACAAGAATAAAATCACCTATTAAAAGAGTAGGTTGCATAGAAGCGGAGGGTATGTTAAAAGCTTGAACCAGGGTTGCTCTTATAAAGAGAACTACAACAATTATCAATACTAACTCCGTTAGCCATTTGGGAATAGCTTTCATGGAAATGAGATTTTAACATATTCCTATTGTGTCTTAACTGACCGCATGCACCGAATACTTCAACGCCTTTGCTGAAACGAACAAAAGTGGAAATTCCTTTACTCCACAGTATTCTTTGAAATTCCATTATTCTGTCAAGGGAAGGACGTTCATAAGGAAGAAAAGGATCCGGATTATAGGGTATCAAATTTACTTTAAATCTCTTAACAGATTTTCCTATTAAATCAGCAAGAGCTTTAGCCATAGAGGGAGAATCGTTTAAATCCTTTATAAGAACGTATTCAAGAGTTATTCTCCTGTATTTTGGAAGTGGAAATTCCCTCAGGATCTTCATAAGTTCTTCTAAATCGTTTTTTTCTGACAAAGGCATAATTTCTTCTCTTAATTCCTGAAAAGGTGCGTTAATAGAAACAGCTAAGTTTATTTCTTTTAAAAGAGGATCTCTTCTCATTTTACAAAGAGGTTTTAAGAGACCGCTGGTTGAAAGAGTTACACGCCTTTTTGAAAGATCAAAACCCCATGGAGATATCATTATCTCAACTGCTTTTCTTACGTTATCATAATTAGCTAAGGGTTCACCCATTCCCATGAAAACCACGTTTCTTATGTGTTCTTTTAGAGTAAGCTGGACTTGGAGAAATTGATCAACTATCTCTTCCGTTTTTAAGTTTCTCTTCAAACCGTCTAAGGCGGTCGCACAGAATTTGCAACCTACAGCACAACCTATCTGTGATGAAACACAAAGGGTAAGATGATCCCTTTCTTTTATAAGAACTGTTTCAATAAGGTGATCGTCTTTTGTCTTGAATAGATATTTAACAGCGGAAGGAGCTTCTACACTTTTGATTAACTTCAAACTACAAACAGAAAAGATTTCTCTTAGGTGTAGTCTGTAGTTCCGTGGAAGATCTGTCATGAGTTCAAAGTCTGTTACCTTTTTCTTATAAATCCACCTTAGAATTTGATTTGCCCTGTAAGATTCCATTCCTAATTGAGAAACTTTATCTCTAAGCTCTCTTAAAGTGTATCCTGTAATGGATTCCATTACTTTGCTTTGATCACCTTTACTTTACCGTTAGCGATATCTTCTATAGACTGAAAAGTTTTCTTTATAAGTTCCCTTTCTCCTCTTATAAAGAAGTCTTCACCTTCTTTTAAAAGCTGAAGTGTTCTCTTTACAGCAGCATGAACAAGTTCATACCTTGAGCTTACCTGATTGAGAGCATTTTCTATATTAGGTCTTTTTGCCATAGCATTCACCTCCTTTTACAAGACTCCTTATCTCTTCTGATGGGAGAACATTTTTTAAGACTTCTAATACACTTTCTCTCTCACAACGTGAAGCTGTTATAATACTCTTTAACTGATAAACAGCTTTATCCACAAAGTCATTAATTATAATATAATCAAATTCCCTCGCGCAAGGTATTTCTTTCTTAGCGGTTTCAAGTCTGAGGCGTGCGTTGCTATCTCTGTATCCTCTTGATATCATTCTCCTCTTGAGTTCTTCCAAAGAAGGAGGAAGAAGAAAAACAGTTACAGCGGAAGGGAAAATCTCCTTTACCCTAAAAGCTCCTTGAACATCAATAACAAGAAGAGAATCAACACCCTCTTTCAAATTCCTTTCAACCTGATCCTTGGGTGTGCCGTAGTAATTACCGTAAACTTCTGCGTATTCAAGGAAATGTTCTTCTTTTATTCTTTTCTCAAATTCCTCTTTGGTAATAAAGAAGTAATCAACACCGTCCGATTCACCGGGTCTTGGTGTTCTTGTAGTTACAGTTACTATTTTTTTAATCCCCTCAATTTGTTGAAGAAGCTTGCTTGCTATAGTGCTTTTACCAGTCCCTGAAGGAGCTGATAAGACAAACAGTTTTGCCATTGTATTTTTTATAGCATGTTGGAGTTTCTGAAGAGTCGGAAAAATTCCTGTCCTTTTGCGCTTAAGCTTTTAAAATCACCTTCTTCCACTACTCTACCTTCTTTCATAACAATTATTCTATCGCACTCTGTTATATTGCTTATTCTGTGGGCTACTACAAAAAGAGTTTTCCCTTTAAAAAATTTCCATATATTGTTTAGAACTAATTTCTCCGTTTCCATATCCAAAGCGGAAGTAGCTTCGTCCAGAATAAGTATATCGGGATTTTTTAAAAACAATCGGGCTATGGCAAGCCTTTGCCTTTCTCCTCCAGAAAGGGAATGTCCTCTTTCTCCTACCACGGTATCAATGCCTTTTTCTAACCGATATACAAAATCGCACACCGCAAGGTGTAAGGCTTCGTGTATTTCTTCTTCACTGGCATTTGGCTTTGCTATAAGCATATTCTCTCTTACGGAAGCGTTAAGAAGAAAAGTTTCTTGAGTGGACATTCCTATCCTGTTTCTCAGACTTTTCACGTCTAAATCCCTTAGCTCTATACCATCCAAAATAACTGATCCCTCGTAATCTACGAGGTGTGGGATAATCTTTACAAGTGTGCTTTTCCCAGAGCCGGTATGTCCTACTATTCCTATCTTTTCTCCCCGCTTTACAGTTAAATTAATCCCCTTTAAAATCTCCTTATTTTCTATCTTGACTTTAACTTCTCTGAACTCTATGGAGTCCTTAAACCCATCAAAGCGAATTCCACCAGAAGTTTCTTCTTTCATTTCAAGGAGTTCTTTTAATCTGTTTATCACCGGTAGAGATCCCTTTAAGTTCATAAGCGCTTTTTGTGTGTTAAGTAGTGGTGGTTGTATCATAAAAAGAGCGGTCAGATAGGAGATAAAATCTCCGGGTGTCAAATCTCCTTCAAGTATCCTGTATCCTCCGTAGAATATAACAGCTGCAGTTACAGTGTATCCGAAAATGTAGTTAAGAGCCGTATTCCCTACTACGTAAAACTCAGCTTTGGCAGAGGATTTGTAAATTCCTCTATTAAAATCTTTAAAGAAAGAAAGAAGCCTGTCTTCCGCAGAGAAAACCTTGACGTTTTCAATCCCGTGCAGGCTTTGGGATAAAACCTGCGTTAGATCTCCTGTTTTTTCTTGAGTTTTTTTTACGTGTTTGCCTTTCCTTCCGCCGAAAAACTTCACCATAAAAGCCATAAGAGGGACTGCTATTAAAAGAAAAGAAGTCAAAACAGGATCTCTGTATATAAGAACTCCAAAGAGAGCAATTCCTACGAAAGGCTCTCGTAAAACCGTTGGTATTTGATCTACAAGAATTTGTCTTATTCTCTCCACATCACTTACAATTCTGCTTATTATGTCTCCTACCGGTTGTCTAATGAAGAATCCGTAGGGTATGAACATAAGCTTTTGGAATATTTCTGTTCTTATATCTTGAAGTGTTTTTTCAGAGGCAAGGACTACCGTGTATTTGGAAAGGAAGAAACCTCCCTGCATCAGGATAGCACTTCCGAGCAACATCAGAACAGTTTTCACAAGCTCTTCCTCATTTCTGAATAAAAAAACATCATCTATTATTCCCTTTACAAGAAGAGCAACAGCCGAAGCTCCGCTTGACTGAAGTAAAGATCCAATAACGGACAGAACAAGTAAGAACGAATAAGGTCTAATTCTCTTTAAAAGCCAAATTAAATTTTCCATCTTTGAAATTATAAATATCCGCGGTAAAGAGCCGATAGAAGCTTTTAGGAGGGTTAAAGTATGTTCAGAGCACTTTGGACATCTGCTTCTGGCATGACAGCACAGCAAACTAATCTTGATATTATCTCTCACAATATGGCTAACGTAAACACGGTGGGTTATAAAAAACTCAGAGCTACTTTTCAAGATCTTATTTATCAAACAGTAAGAGAACCCGGAGCGCCTACCTCTCCTATAACCCGCTCCCCTTCTGGATTTCAGATAGGTTTGGGAACTTATATAGCGGATACTTACGGTATATTTACCCAAGGAAATATAACTCAAACGGGAAACACTTTGGATATTGCAATTCAAGGAGATGGTTTTTTTAAGATAGTTCTTCCTGACGGAACCATAGCTTATACACGAAACGGCCAATTTCGTCTTGACAGAGATGGTAGAATAGTTAACAGTGACGGCTATCCTTTAGATCCCGAAATAAGTATCCCTCCAGATGCTGTAACCATAGGTATAGGGGCGGACGGAACAGTAACTATACTGAGACAAGGTTCTACTTCAGTTGAAGAAGTCGGTAGAATAGAGCTTGCTAAATTTATAAATCCAGCTGGTTTAAGAAGAATAGGAAATAACCTGTATTTACAAACAGACGCTTCAGGTGAACCAATTATAGACAATCCCGGTAATCAGGGAATAGGAACCCTTTTGCAGGGATACCTTGAATCTTCTAATGTTAATATAGTAGAAGAAATGGTGAATCTTATAATAGCACAAAGAGCCTATGAATTTAACACTAAAAGTATAACAGCTGCTGATGAAATGCTTTCTCAAGCTGCTAATCTGCGCCGTTAGTATTTCCTTAGTTTTTGGAGAAATTATTGATAAGGATTTTTTGAAAAATTACGCTCTTAAGGAACTTAAGAATAAATTCGGCAATAAAGTGAAGATTGTTGATCTTTCTCTCCTTCCTATAAATTCACTTCACTATGAGAAAATAGAAAGAGTTGTTGTTAATGTCAGAGAAAACAACCCAAGAGGAAACGTTCACATTTACGTGAGAACAAGGAAAGGTGTAAGGAGAATTACTGTATCCCTGCGTCTTTTATGGAGATGTAAAATCACAGTTACCTTAACACGTATTGAAAAAGGAGAAAGGATATCTCTTGATCTCTTGGAAATAAAGGAGAAATTCCTGCCAAGGTGTCCAACTTTTCAAGAAGATCCAGAAGAGTTTATCAACTATATTGCTCTTAAGGACATTCCCGCAGGTAGCCTATTACGTAGGCAGCTTATCAGAAAGGAAGCGCTCGTGAAAAGAGGTGAAGAAGTTACGGCTGTTCTCAAAAAGGGAAATCTTGAGATTAGATTCACAGCTAAATCCTTGGACAGGGGTTTCTACAGAGATATAGTAAGGATCAAGATACCCAGCAAGGGAAAGGTTCTTAAAGGGAGAGTTATAGCCGAAGGTTTTGTAATTATAAATTAAATAAAAAATATTAGGAAGTCTTTGATCTTTTATAAGTGAAGCTAATTTTTTTAAAAAAGAGTAAATGTTTAAACATATATTAAGAAAAGTTATAAAGCTATAAAAATTTTTCATAAAGGTTATAAGAAAATTTCATAAGTTTATTAGAAATTATTTATATGATAAACAACATATAGGGTATGTTAAAATCTGGGGACAGGAGGTAGTATGATGGAAGCTTCTAGAAGGGATTTTATTCACGTTGCTTTGGGTGGAATGGGAGCTGTGGGTGCGCTCGGGGTCCTCTATCCTATTCTTAAAACCTTAGCGCCCAGTGCTGCTTCTGTAACTGAAGCTAAGGTTGAAATAGCCATTGATTCTGTTCCGGAATTGGGTATGAGGGTGACTTCTTGGAAAGGAAAACCCCTTTTTATTCTCAAACTACCCTCTGACATTACTCAGAAATACACGTATAAGGTAAAGAAAGAATCTAAGAACAGTGCAGGTAAGCTTAATCAGGAAATCCTTAGAGATAAACCGGTCTTCGCCCTCATCGGGGTTTGTACCCATCTGGGGTGCATTCCCCTCTGGAAGCCTAAGGGTAGTAGTGATGTGAAAGCTCCCTATTTGCACTGTCCGTGCCACGGCGGACTTTACACCCCTTGGGGAGATAACATAGGAGGTCCTCCGCCAAGACCGTTATTTGTTCCTCCCCAAAAGATAGAAGGTAATAAGCTTGTAGTAGGAGAACCCGGATTTGTTAAGGAGCTTGTTTGAGGAGGTGGAGAATATGCTAAAAAAACTTCTGGACTGGTTAGATGAAAGAACGCACGTAAAGGATTTATACAGAGAGCAAATGATAGACTACAAAGTTCCTAAGAATCTTACCTTTCCTTATGTATTCGGTGTTTTAGCGCTTATAACTTTTGTCATTCAGATAGTATCGGGAGTGATCTTAATAATGTATTACAAACCTGTTATGGCTCACGCTTTTGACAGCGCTAATTACACTATAATGAAGGAAATATCCTTTGGTTGGCTTTTCAGACATATTCACGCTGCAGGTGCTAACTTTTTCTTAGCTATAGTTTATCTTCACATGTTTACGGGAATATACTACAACGCTTACAAAAAACCCCGCGAACTTGTATGGATAGTAGGCTGGGTTATCTACTTTACACTACTTACAACAGCTCTTACCGGTTATCTTCTTCCGTGGGGGCAACTTTCTTATTGGGGAACGGTTGTTACTACGGAAATACCAGCTTCCTTGGCAGATGCTCCTATTTTAAAGGGAATATTTACCGCTATAGGGGAAACCATTTCAATATGGATGAAAGGAGGATATAAACTTGAAGATCTCGCCTTAGGCAGATTTTTCGGACTTCACGTTCTCCTTCTGCCGTTGATATTGCTCGGTCTTGTTAGTATTCATCTGTTTCTTGTAAGGGCAGCTGGTATATCTAATCCCGAAGGGTATGAAATAGACAAAAAAAGTGAATCCGAAAAACTCGCACCATTTCATCCTTATATAACACTTAAAGAAGGTGCGATAGCTATGTGGTATTTAGCTCTCTTTTTCTTCTTTGTTTTCTTCAATATGTCTCACTTTCTTCCTGCGGATAATTTTGAACCGGCAGATCCTTTGAAAACTCCTCCTCATATAGCACCTGAATGGTATTTGTTAGGATTTTACGAAGTTTTTAGATCCATACCCAGTAAATTCTGGGGATTTGTAGCCTTTAATTTGATTCTAATACTTCTGTTACTTTTGCCTGTGCTTGACTTTTCTCCGCTCAAAAGTGCAAGACGTAGGCCTCTGTTTTTCGTAATGTTTCTTGTTTTCTTGTTCTCTTCTATGATTCTTACAGTGTTGGGAACTATGGCACCTACTCCCACTAACGCTCAGCTGGGAATGTTTTTCACCTTCTTAGTTTTTCTATTTTTCTTGTCCCTGCCTGTGATTTCCTTCCTTGAATGGGGCTGGTATAGAGCAAGAGGAGGTAAATCATGAACACTTGGGGAATGGTGAAAACCTTCGTGTTGGGAGGAGCTACTTTGCTGTTCTTCTTTATAATCTGGATCTACAATCCTTTTTCTCCTCATGAAGAATACCCTCTTCCCGCACAAGCGGAGGAGATAATAAAAGATCCAAGATCTGCTCTTGAGGGCAGGGAGCTATTTAAACAGTATTGTACTAGCTGTCATTCCCTTAGATACGATGGAATCTACCTCTCTTCCGTAGCAGCAAAACCAGAGTGGAGTAAAATAGAGAAATCTCAGGGTAAGCCTATTCTGGAAAAACGAGATGGCAAACTCCACATAAAAGGTTATTTTGTCCCTCGTGATGTTTATGAAGCGGTAGCATTTCAAGAGTTGGAGAGTTTAAAGGCTACCTTTGGTAAGATTCCACCTGATCTTTCAACCTATTACTTAGCAAGAGGACCGGGATATCTGTATCAGTTTATTCTTGAACCCGATAAGATCTTACCGGGGACTTCAATGCCTAAGCTGTTTATGCCTGAATTTGATAAGGAAGCTCCTCAAAAGGTAGCTAAAATAGTAGGATACATGAGATCTGTAAGTGAACCTTCTCCTGAGGAAAAAGCGAAAAGAACACTAATGGGAATGTTGACAATAGGTTACTTTGTAATTATGGGATTTCTCCTGTGGATTTACAGGAAAAGACTTATAAATCGTATGAATCTTTGATAACAAGCCGTCGGAGGGGGAGGGAAAAAGTATAATTGTAAGAGTGGAAGAAGCTATCTCTCTTGTAGGAGTTGAGAAAAAGATAGGGAAGACTAAAATCCTTAAGGGGATTACCTTTTCTGTGAAAAAGGGAGAGATTTTCGGATTTGTAGGTCCTAACGGTGCGGGTAAATCCACCACTATGAAAGTAATAATGAACTTTATAAAAGCTGATAAAGGTAAGGTATTTATATTTGGTAAAGAAAATACGGACACTTCAATTATCAAAAGAGTTGGATTCCTGCCAGAACACCCTTATTTTTACACAAACGTTACAGGATTTGAATTTCTTAGATTTATTCAGATGATTTTGAATTTGGAGGAGGAAACCTTCAGAGAGAAAGTCAATGAATACGCAGATAGGCTTCAAATAAAATGGGCGTTGAACAAAAAGTTGTCCGAATACTCAAAGGGTATGCTCCAAAGGTTCGGTTTGCTTCAGGCACTTATAGGAGATCCTGATTTGTTTCTTCTGGACGAGCCGATGTCCGGATTAGATCCTATCGGTAGGAAACTCGTAATAGATCTTATTCTTGAGCTTAAAGAAAAGGGAAAAACGGTTTTTTTTAGCACTCACATACTTCCCGATGTGGAAAGACTGTGTGATAGGGCTTGTATAATTATAGAAGGTGAAATTAGGGATATACTGAATTCTGAAAATCTGAAAAATATAGAGGATATTTTTATGGAAAAAGCTTCTCTATTAAATCTTAAGAAGGTCCTTTGATGAAACTACTTTTGGGTTTTGCCTATATAACAGTAAAAGAGAACGCACGTCGCAGGAGTTTTTACGGACTCTTAGTAGCTTATTTGTTAAGTCTTGGATTTTCCCGTGCTTTGATGGAGTTTTCTTTACAGGATCTTACTAAGGTTTTTTTAGATTTCTCTTACAGTTTTCTAAGTTTTTTTCTTTTTGTTTCAATTCTTTTTATTACTACAGATATTATGAGTAAAGATTTAGATAAAAAAGGTGTGTATATTGTCCTTTCAAAAGGAATATCTAAGGAAACATATATATTGGGAAGAGCTTTCAGCTTTCTTGTTTTTTCCTTTTTAATTGCGTTTACAATGGGATTTTTATTTTTAATAGGAACAAAACTGATAAATTATTTTACACCTACAGCTTTTAGAAAAGAAATACAGATTTTAGCCGGATTTACAGTTGTTCTGTTTCTGTGGATTAAAGCGTTTTTACTTTCTACAGTAATTCTTTTTCTGTCTTCTTTTATGGGTAACTTTTTCCTAATTTTTCTAACAGCGGTAGTTGTTCTTATAGCAGGATCTGCTGTGGAAAACCTGTATAAATTTGTGATTCTTGAAGGGGACAGGATTTCTCCTCTTGTGAGTTCTTTAGTTACTTTTATTTTTTATACTTTCCCAAACTTCTCTTCACCTGGTCCAGATCCGTTAATGGACATGAGTAGGTTAAAGTCTTCTTATTTGATTTTAGATTTTATCCGAGCTGTGATTTACTCTTTATTTCTTGTGTTTCTTTCTTCACTTCTTTTCAAAAGGAGGCAGATTCCTTGAGGAGTTTTACTATAGCTGTTTTTACAACTGTTCTTCTGGGACTAATCCTTACTCTTTCTCATTTCCTTTCGGGAAGGATAAAAGGAAGAATAGAGGAAAGATTTCTCCTACCGGAAAAGATGTATTTACTTTTTGTTCCTGAGGATCTACACTACGGCTTAGCCGATATGGGTTTTATAAACACTCTTTCCTTCATAGGATATTCTCTACAAAAGGAAAAAGGTATATTGAAAAGGGAAGACGCTTTGATGGTATACTCCGCTCTTGATGCGGTAACTTTTTACAATCCCTCTTACTTTGATCCTTACTACGTGGGTAACGCATTTCTTACGTGGAATGTAGGACTTTATCAAGAAACCGTAGATCTTCTTAAAAGAGGATTGAAGTATATAAAGGACTGGAGAATACCCTTTTACATAGGTTTTAACTACTTTTACTTTTTAAAGGATAACTTAAAAGGTGCAGAATACCTACGTCTTGCAGCTAAATATCCAGGTGCGAAGGAGTATAACCTTCTTCCCTTATTGGCTTCTAAGCTTTACTATGAAGAAGGGCAGCTTGATGTGGCTATAGCTCTGCTCAAAGAGCAGCTTAAGTTAATGAAAGAGGAGAAAATGAAAGAATTGCTAAGAGCAAGGCTTGAAACCTTAAAAAAGGCAAAAACGATTTACAGAGCTATGAAAATCTTTAAGAAAAGGTTTGGAAGAAAACCTAAAAGTGTGGAAGAATTGGTAAGAGCTAAATTGATCCCTCCAAATTTGAGAGATAGTAGAGGTGGAAAGTTTTTCATAACGTCCGATGGAAAAGTAAGAAGTGAAAAGGATCTTATGCCGGTAGTAAGAAAACTGTTGGAGGAAGAGTAATCAGGGGATTTACGTTAGTAGAGCTTCTTGTAACCATAGCCATAGTTGCGATACTGGCTGTTATAGCCATTCCTTTGTTCAATAAATACATGAATAGAGCTTATAAAGGAACAGTTATTTCAGATGTAAGAAACGCCACGATAGCAATAGGTGCTTTTGTAGAAGACTACGGATCTGTGCCGGAAAGTGTTAGTTGTCCTTCTGTTGGTTACGGACCTGCCCGTTGTGATTTGACGGACGGAACAAATATCGCTAAGAATGCCTTGTCAGTTTCTAAAGGAGTAAGAGTTGAAGTAGAAAAGGTAAACAACTGTAACGGTTCGGAAAGTTTCAAAATTCACGGAACACATCTACGTCTTAATTCATGGGGATACTGTTTTTCCGCCTGTGAAGGCTACAGAGGGAATACCGACGGTAGCGGTTGTCCTTAATCCGCCATTAAGTCCCTTTTAATTTCCTCAGGAGTGGGACAGCTCTCTGGTGGTAGATCTTTAACTTTGGAAGCGTAATACATAAGAGGTATAAGAATAAGAGTAAGAACAGTTGCTCCCAGTGTTCCGAATATCAAGGAAATTGCCAATCCGTTAAAAATAGGATCAAATAAAATAACAAAAGCTCCAATGACTACAGCTACCGCTGTCAGAAGTATTGGTCTTGTTCTTATTACACCTGCTTCAACAACTGCTGTATGAGGAGGTAGCCCCTCTTTTATCCGTTCTTCCGCAAAACCTACAAGTAGAATGGAATTTCTTACAATAATACCTGCAAGAGCTATAAAGCCTATCATGGAAGTTGCGGTAAAGAAGACACCTCCTGTTATTTTATCCATAATCCAGTGACCGGGAATTATTCCTATCAGTGTAATAGGTATAGGAGTCATAATTATTCCGGGAATTCTGAAGCTTTTAAACCAACCGAGTATAAGCACATACATCACAAACAGAGCTACTCCGAAAGCAAATCCTAAGTCTCTAAAAACCTCAAGGGTTATGTGCATTTCTCCGTCCCATTTAAGATAAACTCTGTCTTCTAATACAGGCATGGAAAGCCAAAGCTCCTCTACACGACCGTAAGGGTTTTCAATTTCAGAAATCTTATTTCTAAGGTTAAGAATACCGTAAAAGGGGGCTTCTTCCTTTCCTGTGGTGTCTCCGATAACGTATATAACTCTGCGAAGGTTCTTATGGTATATAGTGTATGGTGCTTGAGCCTCTTCTATTTGTGTTATTTCCGAAAGTGGTATCGCTATACCTTTTTTGTTTATAAGTTTCAAATTCCTTAGAACATCTGGTGATTTGAACTTCTCAGCTAAGGTAACTTTTACAGGAACGTGTTCTGTGTCAGTTGTTTGTAAAATTCCCACTTGAAATCCTTCCGTATAAATTTTTAACATGTGAACAATTTCTTCCTTAGTGAAGCCATTGAGTGCAGCTTTATCTTCTCTTATCCTTAAGTTAATAAGCCTTTGGGGAGTTTCCATGTATATACCTTCATCGGTTATGGCAGGAGATTTCTTGAAAAGCTCAAATACTTTAAGAGCTACTTTTCTCTGAGTTTGCCTTTCTGGAGCGTAAATTTCTGCTACTACGGGAGATAAAACGGGTGGCCCAGGGGGAACTTCTACAACCGCTACGTATTTAGCTCCTTCTTTTTTTGCAATACTATGAACATAAGGTCTTATTCTCTTTGCAAATTGATGGGATTGTTCTTCCCTGCTGTGTTTATCTATTAGGTTTACCTGAATTTCCGCAAAATGCGGAGCTTTTCTCAAGTAGTAATGCCTGACAAGCCCGTTAAAGTTAAAAGGAGCAGGAGTTCCTACGTATATTTGATAATCTCTGACTATACTCTGACGTGAGATGAATTCTCCTATTTCCTTAGCTGCACTGAGAGTTTTCTCTAATGTAGTTCCTTCTGGCATATCAAGGACAATTTCCAATTCGGATTTATTGTCGTAGGGAAGCATCTTTACTACTACTGCTTTTGTGTAAAACATAAACAGAGAAGCACCAAGTAAGAAAACAACAAAGCTGTAAAAGGTAAATCTCTTTAATCTACTTGAAAGTAAGGGTTGCATAAGAAAACAGTAGAGTTTCCAAAAAAGAGTTTTTCTTATGTTGATTTCTTTACGTTCTCTTTCTTTGGATAAAAGTCTATAAGCAGCCCACGGTGTTATTACGAACGCTACAAGCAGTGAAAAAAACATAGCAACGGAAGCGTTTATAGGTATAGGCTTCATATAAGGACCCATAAGTCCGGAAACAAAAGCCATGGGCATAAGAGCAGCTATTACTGTAAAAGTAGCTAATACTGTAGGATTACCTACTTCATCGGTAGCTCTGACTATGGAATCACGAGGAGGAAGCTTTTGCATTTCAAACCAGCGATGTATATTCTCCACCACTACTATGGCATCGTCCACCAATATCCCTATGGCAAAGATAAGAGCAAAAAGGGTAACCCTGTTTAAAGTGAAACCGTAAAGTTCACTTAAAAAAAGAGCGATAGAAAGGGTAACAGGAACAGCTATACCTATTACCAGAGCTTCTCTAAAACCGAGAGCTACTGCTATAAGCAGTATGACAGAAAACGTTGCTATGAGAAGGTGTTTTAGGAGTTCTTCCGCTTTTTCTTCTGCTGTCTTTCCGTAGTTGCGAGAAATGGTTATGTTTACATCTTTGGGAATTATCTTACCTTTCAGATGTTTTACCAGATTTAAAACTTCTTCAGATACTTCAACAGCGTTTGTTCCCTTTCTTTTGGAAATAGCAAGAGTAACCGCTGGTAAAAGATCCGTTATAGATTTCTCTTCTGCAGAGGGTCCGAAACCCATAAAAACGTAGTCCTTTATTTCTGAAGGTCCTTCTATTACACGGGCAACATCTCTGAGATAAATCACTCTATTTTCTTTAACTTTTATAACTAGATTTTCTATATCTTCCTTTGATTTAAGAAAATTCCCTACTCTTATTAAATACTCCTGATTGGTTTTCCTCACACTTCCCGTTACCGCTTGAGCGTTGGCAGTTTTTAAAATTCTGACAATCTGTAGTGGAGATATTCCGTAAGCTTCAAGCTTGTAGGGATCTAAAACCACACGCACCTCCTTAGGTGTTCCTCCCAGTATGTAGGTATTTGCTACGTTTTCTATCTTCTTTATTTCACTCTGCAAAGTGGTTGCTATTCGCCTGAGAGAATACCAGTTGTAATTTTCACCCCACAGTGTAAGGGTTATAACTGGCACATCGTCTATGGACATAGGTTTTATAAGGGGAGGTAAAACAACACCGGGCGGAGCAAGATCAAGAGCGGACATCATTTTTGAATTCAAATCTACAAGAGCCTTTACAGGATCTGTTCCTACGTAAAATCTCGCAGTCACAATCGCTGAGCCATTTGTAGAAGCGGAGTAGATATACTCTATGTCTTTAAGCTCCCAAAGTTTTTTTTCCAAAGGGTAAACAACACGGTTCTCCACTTCTTCCGGATCAGCACCGGGATAGGAGATGTAGATATCTATCATAGGAACTACTATTTGAGGTTCTTCTTCCTTAGGTGTGGTTATAACAGCGAATAAACCTAAGAACAGAGATACCAGTATAATTATTGGAGTCAGCTTGGAATCTATAAACCTATGGGCTAATTTACCTGCAAATCCGTGCATCTTTATCCTCCAAACACACAACCCTCACAAGCTTTTTCAATACCTTCAATAACGATCACTTCACCCTCGGAGATTCCTGAAAGAACTTCTACTTTATTTCCTGACCTCTTTCCTAAACGCACAAACCTAAGTTCTAAAACGTTGTTTTCTTTAACTACCCACACACCTGTGAAATCCCATTTTTTAAAAACCGCCTTTGAAGGTATAAACAAACTCTTATCAGAACTTGGGATAAAAACTTTTGCAAAGAGACCACCCTTTACTTTTTGATCCTTAATAAGAGCCTTTACTTTAAAAGTTCTACTTGAAGGATCTACAGAAGGTTCTATTTCTACCACATTTGCGTAAATTCTCTTGTTAAAGACTTCAATATAAAGGGAAACTTTTTGTCCTTTTTTGATCTTACCCGTATAGCTTTCCGGCAGACTGAATTCAACTTTGTATGGTGGTTTTTCCAGTATTATCAAAGCCTTTCCGGGAAGTGCCATATCACCGATATTTCCCTTTTTCTCAACCACATAACCGTCAAAGGGTGATTTTATTTCTGCATAGGCTAAGGAAGCAGAAACAGCTTCAAAAAGCTTCTGAGCTATTTTTATCTCTTCCTCTGCGGACTTAACATCTGCTAAGACGGTTTTGTAATTAGCTTCTATATTTTCGTATTCTTGAAGAGTGACTGCTTTTTCTTCTAACAGTTTTTTGTATCTTTTGTATGTATTCTCAGCATTTTTATAGTGAGCAAGTGCAGCTTCGTATTTCTTTTTTGCTTGTAAGATTCGCCTTTGGACTGATTCTATCTGAGCTTTTATTTCTCTCAAATCTAATCTTACCAAGAGTTGCCCTTTTTTTACGAAATCCCCTTCCTTTACAAGGAATTCTTTTATAAATCCAGCCACTTTGGTGGAAATTTCTGTTCTTTCTGAGGGAATTACAGTGCCTGTGAAAACGATGTAAGTTTCAGCAGTAGATTTAACCTTAAAAGTTTTAAGATTTTTTACAATTTTTCTTTCTTTTTTAAGCTTTTCAGAGGGTATTTTAATATGAAAAGCTCCTGAAAGCCAGAGAAGCACAGTAGATACAGGGATTATCAGTAAAAAGAGATATTTTAAAAATACTCTCATGGTAGAACCTCCGCGATTACTCCCGCTTTGAAGAGAATCTTCCCATAGCTAAGATTGCACTTGTAAAGAGCGGAAGCGTAATCTAAAAGAGCTTGCTCTAAATTAAGTTCGGCTTCTGTAAGATCTGTAGTGCGTGCCAGTCCTTCTCTGTATCTTTTTCTAACAATGCTTAAAAGTTCCTGTGCACTTTTTACTCTTATTCGGGCAGAGTTAATCTCTTCAAGAGAGTTAAGGTAGTTTGTATAAGCTCTATCCAATTCAAGTAGGATTTTCCTTTTAAGAAGTTTTTCCTTGAACAGCAGAGCTTTTTTTCTTTCTGCATAAGTTTTGAGTTTTTCAAGTATTGAAAGACCAGTGTTTAAGCTAAGGGATACACTTAAACCGACAGTGTATCCATCGCCTTCTGAATTAAAAGGAGAGTTTCTGCTGTATAAAGTATAAGAAGCAAAAAATCCCACTGCAGGCAATGTTTCTGCAAGAGTGGCTCTGGAATTGGCTTCTATGACTTTAATCTGATCTCTCAAGGCTAACAGATCTTTTCTATTTGTAAGAGCTTTTTCTCTTAAAGTTTCCAGCTTTATAGAAGGACAGGAATCAATTGATTTTAGTTTTACCTTACTGTAATTTTTACCAACGATAAAACTTAGAGTCTTAGTAGCAAGATAAAATTCTCTTTCAGCTTTTTTAACATTCTCTTGAGCTTTGTTTAAAGCAACTTCCGTCTTAAGAAGATCAGAAAGCAGTATTTTCCCCGCTTTATAGAGGGCTTTAGCAATACGGTAATGTTCTTCCGCAGCTTTTAAATTTATTTTTGCCAATTTTAAGTTTTTTTGAGCAAAATCTGTTTTCAAATAAGCCTTGTAAACTTTAAAAACAATCTCTTCTCTTTTTCTAAGAAAAGTTTTTGTAAAAGCTTTTTCACTGTGAAATGCCACAGATTTTAAAGCTCTTATTTTACCGCCTTCCCAAAGAGGGATTTCTAAGGAAATCAAGGTTTCAAAGTTGTTTACAGCAGAAGGGTTTGCCAGTGTATTAGGAGAAAAATCTTTGGCTGTTATTCTACCTTGATTCATTTTTGCAAAAAGCACATAAGCGGGTATATTTGTCCGTGTAAAGTTTTCCTTAAAAGTAAGCACTGGATATACAGCTTTTTCCGAAGCAATAGATTTGTAACGGTATGCTTTTAATTCATGAGCGTATGCTTTCAATTCTAAGTTGTTTTCTAAAGCGTCTTTTAGGACCTTCTGAAGGGTAAGCTCTTGTGATAGTAGTGAACTTACAAGGATCAGAAATAAGAGAACAAACATAATGATATTAATATATTCTAATATTCTTATCTTGTCAAGATTGTAATATCTTCATGCTTGAAATTCCAATTTACGGTATTAAAATTAATCCGAAGATGGGAGCAGAAAAAAAAGAAGAACTTAAAACTGAAAGTTTGGAAGAGGAAGTCAGAGAATTAAGAAAAAGTGTATTTAATTTGATTGAAGTTCTTTTGCCTCCACGTGATGTTAGGGAAGAGGTTAAAAAGAATCTGTATTTAATGGAGCTTTCTTTTCTGCGGATATTCAAAACCCTTCTTGACTATCAAGTAGAAACTTTAGAAAAAAAAGTTCAAGGAAAAAAGAAAAAGGCTCAAAAGATAGAAGTAGAATAACAGCTTCTAACTTATTCCTTTTCTGAGAGCAGCAGCTTTTATAAATGAAGCAAAAAGAGGGTGTGGAGCAAAAGGTTTACTTTTGAATTCCGGGTGAAACTGGCAACCTATATACCAAGGATGGTTATCAAGTTCCATTATCTCCACAAGCTTGCCATCTGGAGACAAACCGGAAAAGACTATACCGTTACTTTCAAAAACCTCTCTAAAACTGTTGTTGAACTCATACCTGTGGCGATGTCTTTCGTGAATAAGAGATTTACCGTATATTTTCCTTGCTTTTGTGCCTTCTTTAAGAACACAGGGATATGCTCCTAATCTCATTGTTCCCCCTAAGTTACTTACTTTTTTTTGATCTTCCATAAGATCTATAACAGGATAGGGAGTGTGTGGATCAAACTCTGTGGAGTTTGCTTCTTTTAACCCTATAACATTACGTGCAAATTCTACCGCCATCATTTGCATTCCTAAACATATCCCGAAAGTAGGAATTTCTTCTTCCCTTCCCACACGTAGAGCTTCCATTTTTCCCTTTATACCTCTTTCCCCGAATCCTCCAGGAATAAGGATCGCATCTAGTTCTCTTATTTCGGAAATATCCACACCTTCGGAGCTTTTCCAGATTATTTCAACCTTTAAGTTATTGGCTATACCACCGTGAATGAGAGCTTCTGAAATGCTCTTATAGGCATCTCTAAGTTCAGTGTATTTCCCTATAACTCCGACTTTTACACTTTGATCTGCATTCTTTAAAATGTTAACGATCTTTTTCCATCTGCCTAAGTTGGAGTTTCTGTATTCAAGGTTTAACTTATCCGCTATTATTCTATCAAGTCCTTCCTCTTTGAATTTGTTTGGTAAATCGTATATGTAATCAAGATCTGGTGCGGATATTACACAGGATTCTTCTACGTTGGAAAACAGAGCAATTTTAGCCTTTATACCCCGTGGAAGGGGCCTGTCCGCTCTGCATATAATTGCATCTGGCTGTATTCCGATAGCTCTTAGTTCTTTAACAGAATGCTGTGTAGGTTTTGTTTTAAGTTCACCTGCTGTTTTTATATAGGGAACATAAGTTACATGAATGAACATGGAATTACCTCGTCCCAGTTCAAGTGAGAGTTGTCTAACCGCTTCAAGAAAAGGAAGACTTTCTATATCTCCCACCGTTCCGCCTACTTCTACTATAACAACATCTTTGTCTTCTTTTACTTTCCTAATAAGTTCTTTTATTTCTTCTGTTATATGGGGAATAACCTGAACAGTAGCTCCTAAGTAATCTCCTTTACGCTCTCTTGCTATAACGTTGAAGTAAACTTTCCCTGCGGTTATGTTATTGTCTTTTGTCATTACAGCTTCTGTAAATCGCTCGTAGTGTCCCAGATCTAAATCTGTTTCCGCTCCGTCTTCTGTAACGAAAACCTCTCCGTGTTGGTAGGGACTCATAGTTCCCGGATCCACATTCAGATAGGGGTCTAACTTCTGGAGCGTTATTCTGTATCCCATTCCTTCAAGAATAGCTCCTATGGAAGCGGAAGTGACTCCCTTTCCTAAGGAGGACAAAACCCCGCCGGTAACGAATATGAATTTGCTCATTGGAGAAAATTATCCTACAGCGGACCGTTGTGTGCAATCTATTCTATATTTGCTGCTTGTTGTTTTATTCTATCAATTTCCGTTTTTATATCTACCGCATAAATTGATAAGTCTGGTATTTTCCCTCCTAAGGTGTTTATCTCTCTGTGCATTTCTTGTGCTATGAATTCAAGTTTTTTTCCAACGTCTCCTTCCTCGGACAGGAGTTCCTTGAACCTTCTCAGATGGGTTTCTAATCTTGTGATTTCTTCTTCTACGTCCATCTTCTCCAAAAGGAATAAAATTTCATTTACCACAAGTGGATGTTCTTCGTGAAGATTTAGCTTCTTAGCTCTTTCTCTTATGCGTTCTTTTAATTTGTGTATAATTCTGTCTTTATTTTTTAGAATTTCCTTAAGAAGTCTACCTATTTTCTCCGCTCTTTTGAACAAATCCCTTTTGAGAGCTTCACCTTCCCGTTTTCTACTTTCCAACAGATCCTTCAAAGCTCTCCGAGAAGCATTTAAAAGGGTTTCTTCCAGTTCCTTATCCATTTCAGGAGAAACCTTTTCGGAGTATTTCCAACTGAGTTCAAAAAGGCTATCATCGGATATATTAAGAGAAAGCTTTTGCCGAGTGAGATTTTTAAGTAGCTCCGCATTTTTAACAAGCCTATCAATATCTACGGGCAAAGTAGCCTCTTTGGGTTCGGCTTCTATAAATACTTGAAGGCTTCCTCTTTTCAGGTTACTTTTTATAAGTTCTCTGATCTTTTGTTCTGCCGGCATCATAAAAGGGGGAATTCTCAAATTTATATCCAATCCCTTTCCGTTGAAGGATCTTATGACAACGGTTACCTTCCAAGCACTGCTTTCCTCTTCACCTTTTCCAAAACCTGTCATACTATACATGACTATAATTTTAACGATGAGAATCAGAAAATCCGCTCTAAGAAAAATTCTTAACCAAGCGGAGAGAGACTATCCCTATGAAACCTGTGGTCTTTTACTGGGAAGGTGGGAAGGGAATGATCGCACGGTTTTTGAAGCCTTTGAAACTCCCAACGTAAACAAATCACGTAAGAGGGATCGTTATGAGATTTCACCTGTAGACTACCTGCGGGCGGAGAAGAAGGCAAAATCTTTAGGACTTGAAGTAGTAGGCGTGTATCACTCTCATCCAGATCACCCAGACAGACCTTCAAAGTTTGATGCGGAAAGAGCTTTTGAAGGTTTTTCTTACATAATAGTTTCCGTTTGCGAAGGTAAAGTAGTCTCTTATAGAAGCTGGGAATTTTGTGATGAGGGTTTTAAGGAAGAAAGAATAAAGGTTTTCGGTAAGAGTTGATGGGCAGAAGGGAAACAATAAAAGCTTTAGAAGTTATAGGATTAAGTGAAGTGTATTTAAAAACAAAAATTGAAAAGGAAACCGACAAAGCAGGACTACTTAAGAAACTTTTTGAGTCTTTTAAAGACTGCTCAAAGTGCTCCCTTTATAGAAGCAGAAGGCAAGTAGTTTTTGGAGACGGTAATCCTTATTCACCTGTGGCATTTGTAGGAGAAGCTCCTGGTGAAGAGGAAGATGTTCAAGGAAAACCCTTTGTGGGTAGAGCGGGCAAGTATTTAAACAGAAAACTAGAAGAAATACTGAATATGAAAAGAGAACAAGTGTATATAACAAACGTTTGCAAATGCAGGCCACCTGCGAACAGAAAACCAACTTCCGTGGAAATAGCTACTTGCTTACCTTATCTAAGACAAGAGTTACAGATAATAAAACCTAAGGTTATATGCTGCCTTGGTTCCACAGCGGCGGAAGGGATTCTTGGAAAAAAACTCTCCATAACCAGGCTCAGAGGACAACTGTTTTCTTATCCTTACGATCAGAAGATAAAAGTTTTTTTTACCTATCACCCTGCTTATATTTTGAGAAATCCAAGATCAGAAGCTGAATTTGTAGAGGATTTGGAAAAGCTTAAAGAATTGATTGGACAAAGTTAAAAGGTTTTAATAAACTTTCGTAATGAAATTCTTTGTAGTCCTAATAGTTTTAACCTTCTCAGTTTTTTCTGCAGTGCGTCTGGAATCTAATTATCCTTTGAGAAATAACAATTTCAAGGAAAATCTATCAGAAGAAAATCTTTTTTTAATTCTCTGGGCTCTTCAAAAGTTAAAAGATATAAAGGATATAACCATAAAAACGGAAAACGGGGATACGGTGATATATGTTGAAAGATATCCTATAGTAAAAAGTATAGAAGTGGAGGGAGATTTATTTACAGAAAAAGAAGAAATAGTTAATATTTTAGGATTAAGAGAAAATGAACCTCTTGTTTATTTTGACACCAAAGCTGCAGAAGAAATTCTTGAAGTTTACTATAAGGAAAAGGGTTTTCTTGATGCTAAGGTAAATATAGAATACCGTATAGACTCGCAAGGTTACGCCTATATCAAAATAGTGATAAAGAAAGGAGATCTTTACTTTCTGGGAGGAGCTGAGTTCAAGGGAATAGAATTGTTCTCAGAACAGGATTTACTTTTTAAATCAGGATTGCGCATCGGCACTGTTTTTTCCAGAGATCAGATTCTAAGGGCAACTTACAGAGTTTATGAATTTTACAGAGAAGAAGGTTTTTTAGAAAGCAGTGTTTACTTTCAAAAAGTAAACAAGAAAAAATCTCCCATACCCTTTTTCTATGTTCTTATACCGGGTGTTGAAGTTTCGGGTAAAAGTTTAAAAGAGACTGTATTTTCCTTTTTAAAAGGGTTTTCTAATCTAATCTCTTATCCTCTTGATACCTTTAAAACTCTGTTTGGAAGAGGAAAAATTGCAATACCAGTGTATCTTGTAAACGAAGGTAAAAGATATTTTCTTGAGTTCAAGGGGAATAAAGCTTTTTCATCACAAGTTTTAAAAAATGTTATTGATCTGGAAACAGGAGGTGTAGATTATCTGTTTTTAGAAAACAATAAAGAAAGGATAGAAAACTTTTACAAAAGCAAAGGTTTTTTTGATGTAAAGGTAAACTATTCTTATAAAGAAGGGAAAATTATATTTTACATAGAAGAAGGAACAAGGTATAGCCTTAAAATAACAGGATTTAAAGGAATAGACCTTCCTGAAAAATACGATAAAGAAGAAATAGAAAAAAGAATAGAGGATTTTATTCAAAAAGCAAAGGAAGAAGGGTATCTTTCCGCTAAAGTAGATGTATATGAAAATATAAATAGGAAAGAAAAAAAAGTGAATTTAGTTATTATCTACAAGCCCGGAGAAAAAGTGATTTTAAAAGATCTTCTCTATAAAGGGCATGTAGAGGAGTTAAGAAGAATCTTCGGAAAATACAGAGCTGTGCTACCGACACCTTTAAAAGGGGAATTCCTTGAGCTTCTTAACAAAGACATAAAAGAATTTTTTAAAAGAAACGGCTATTTAGATGGAGATTTTGCAGTTAACATAAATGTTGAAAAATCAGGAGAAAATATATTCTTGACGTATATATACAGAGTAGAATTAGGAGAACCCTATACTTACGGAGAGCTTTTTATATACGGCAATGAAAAAACAAAAGCGAAAGAGATCTACTACACCCTTGTAAAACAGAAATACTTTTCCACAAAAGCGGAGGAAGAAAGTCTCTGGAATCTACTTCAAAGTGAAAACTACACAGGCGTGAAAATAGAGAACATTGTTGATCGCGAAAGTAAGAAAGTTCACCGTCTTGTAGAAGTTCGTGAAAGTAAGAGAGGAATTGTTGAACTGGCATTCGGTTACAACTCTGAAGAAAAACTCAAGCTGGAAGGGGGGATAAAACTGAAGAATCTCTTAGGTATAGGTATTATAGGAAAACTCAGAGCTTCCAAAAGTGAACTCTATAGAACCTATGAGATGAGTTTTTCAGATAGATTCCTTTTTTCAAGAAAATACTTTGCAAATACTTCTCTTTTCCGCAAGTTGGAATTTCACAAAAACTACGATCTTGAAAACGAAGGATTTCTTTTATCAGTAGGGTATAGACCTGTGAGAAGTTTTTCCTTAAGCTTGTTCCTTTCTAAGGCAAACAATACAGTTTACGGTGTGGAAGAAGGTAAATACACTCTCAGTCGCTACGGTTTGTTTTTGCTCAGAGAAAAAAGAGACAATCCT
>Ga0256839_1000330_pt1 | contig 60974 bp, 52 predicted proteins | sample 354166metaG_FD_185968 | JGI IMG/M metagenome (GOLD analysis project Ga0256839, IMG submission 185968) | Hydrothermal vent microbial communities from Mid Atlantic Ridge, Atlantic Ocean - 354-166 | ecosystem: Environmental > Aquatic > Marine > Hydrothermal vents | place: Atlantic Ocean: Mid...
TGCGCTCGTTCGGACGCATAACGTCGGACAATTTGCCAGGCGTTAGCACTGCAGGAAAAAAGCTCCGTGGCTATTGCTCAAGTTCGGTGCCTATCGATATCTTCGGAAAGCCATACCTTAATGAGCGATTGGTAAGGCATATCTCGCTTATTAGCCTCAATATTAATGCGTTCCAGTAACGCCTCTGGAAGCCGAAGGGAAATGGTTTTGGTTGACGGCTCCAGATTTGGGAATAAAGCTGGTTGGGCTTGATTCCAGTCCATATAGTCACTGGAATCATTACTTTCCCAGAAGACTCGTTCCTCGGCTTCGGTCTTGAATTTAGGTGGCGTTTTTTTGGGCTTGCTCATAATAGATTCTCTCCTTTCGATGCATAGCACGGGCTGAGATCACGCGAATCAAGGTTCCGGAAGCACGCAGTGTAAAGGTGTATGAAGCAACCGATTTTCGTCGGCTGTGCCAAGAGCCCCTGGTAACGTGCCTCGTGTTGGCTGCTATGCTTCCGATCTAGCAGCCTGCCGGCGATACCCCAAAACAAACCCTCACCCCAGAAACGTTAATATTTCCTGCTCAATCTCTTCCTTGTCGATCACAGTCTGCTGGGCGATGTCCTTGCCGAACAGCGCGGCGATTTGCTCTGGAATCGCGATACCCGCCATTTCAGCAATGGTTTGTAGCGCGTCGAGATCACTCATGCCCGTTTTTCCCGTGAGCGCAGCGGCGATGGTCGGGGAAAACTTGGTCCATTCTGCGGTGGAATAGGCGATGGTTTTGAGCGGCTTGTCCGCCTGCGTTTCCCAGGCTTTGAAGCAGGTGGCGGTGTGCGGGTCCATCAGGTAGTCGTCGTTTTCAAAGGTCTTCGTAATATAGTGCAACCCTTCTTCATCCGTGCAGAAGTCAGCGGCGAATATCGCTTGCAGGGTCTTCAGTTCATCGCTGGTCAGCTCGTAGTATTTTTCCTCATCCAGCTGTTGCATCAGCTCGCGGGTACGCTCGGCGCCAAACAGGTCGAACAGGATACGCTCGACATTGGATGACTTGAGGATATCCATTGCCGGTGATGTGGTCGCAACCAGCGAGGTGCTGCGCATGTCGTATTTGCCTTCGTTGATAAGCCGCGTCAGCACATTGTTGCGGTTCGAGGCGATGAGGATTTTTTCCACGGGCAGCCCCATTTTCATCGCATAGTAGCCGCCGAGGGCATTGCCGAAGTTGCCGCTGGGAACGTCGAGATAGACTTTATCCCCAAGCGTGATCGCAGCCTGACGGACCAACTCCAGATAGCTGTGAATGTGATAGACGATCTGGAAAATAATGCGCCCGAAATTCACCGAATTGGCAGCAGACAAGGAAATATGTTTCTCACGCAAGGTGGCGTTGAAGGCCTCAGAGCCCAGCAGCATTTTCAGCGCCGTTTGCGCATCATCGAAATCACCGTGGATGCCGATGACTTTCAGATTGGGCGCATCCTCGGTGACCATCTGCAAACGCTGCACATCGGAGGTGCCGCCATCAGGGTAGAGACAGGCCACGCGCACGTTGTCGCGGTTCTTGAAGGTTTCCAGCGCGGCCGGGCCGGTATCGCCGCTGGTGGCCGCCAGGATCAGGTATTGCTCATCACGCGCCTTCGCCAGCGATGCCAGCAAATAGCCGAAAGGTTGCAGCGCCATGTCCTTGAAAGCCCGGGTCGGGCCATGATACAGCTCGCTGACATACAGCCCTTCCTTCACCTTGACGACCGGCACCGGATTGCTGGGATCGTCGAAAGCATCATACAAGTCGAGCGCCGCATCAATGACGCCGGCGTCGATGTCGATGTCGAAGGCCGACAGTAAATCCCGCGCTAACGTCTTGTAATCCGACGTCAGATGGGCTTCGAGAAAATCCGCTCCCAAAGCCGGCAAACGCTCCGGCGAGTAGATACCCCCAAATGAGGACATGGGTGAAAGAATGGCGCTTGAGAAGCTGACCTTTTCCAGCCGCTGACCATCGTTGCCGCGGGTTTCTATGAAGTTCATGCGGAGATCCAAAACGTTGTCGGGAACGCCGGATTATCCCTGCTTTGATGGCGGGATGCCATAGTGTGTTGGCGATGTGGAGTATGGCTTTTTCCGGAAATATAGACACTGGTGAGATGGAATGGAGGTAACTGCTCAGCTTACCCCCTGTGTTCGCGAACTCTGCGTTGCCTACGTGGATGTTAGGTGAGGGGCGTGAGCAGGATGCGGAAGCTTTGAAAGTGCTCATTTACACTTGTAAACGCGGCTTGGGCTTCCTGCGTCGATCTACCTCTTCCATCCCTGGTTCGGTGGTACGGCGATTGAAATCGCCCCAACCAGCGGGTGTCGTCGGCTTGGGCATCCTGCGTCGCTCTACCTCCTCCATCCCTGGAGTCGTCGGCTTCGGCATCCTGCGTCGCTCTACCTCCTCCATCCCTGGAGTCGTCCACGCTTCCGCCTTGATTTGATGCAAAACGGGGGCAATCTGAGCAGTTAAGGGACTGTGCTGGGTAGTCACGAATGGAGTAGACTCAAACACGCGAGAGACGTAGCAGCAGGCTGAGTTCGGTGCGCAAGCTACTCAGATTATCGAAACCCACCTACCCGTAACCACCAACACGATGCCAACAAACCGCTGTGCCTGGGTCAGCGACGACCCGCTCTACCAGCAATACCACGACGAAGAGTGGGGTGTTCCCTGCTTTGATGACCAGCTGCTGTTCGAGTTTCTGATTCTCGAAGGCGCTCAGGCAGGCTTGTCGTGGATTACCGTGCTACGAAAACGTGCGCACTATCAGCAGGTGTTCGACGGCTTCGACCCGGTGCAGGTTGCCTGTTACGGCACAGACAAAATCGAGGCGTTGATGCAAGATGCCGGCATTATTCGCAACCGCTTGAAGATCCAGTCCACCATCACCAATGCGCATGCCTTTCTGGAGATCCAGCAGCAGCACGGATCATTTTCCGACTGGCTGTGGGGTTTTGTCGATGGGGAACCCATCATCAATCACTGGCGCTCGCTGGAAGAAGTTCCGGCCTCAACCCCATTGTCAGATACCCTCTCCAAAGCATTGAAAAAACGAGGATTCAAATTCGTCGGCAGCACGATATGCTATGCCTATATGCAGGCCATCGGCATGGTCAATGACCATACCGTGGACTGTTTTCGGCACCCCAGCCATTCCCAAAAACTGTCAAGCGCTTGACTTGACCGGCCAGTCAATTCAAACTTGGCCACATGAAACATTCCATCGGCACCAAAGATCGCATCATCGAAGTCGCCAAGCAGCGCTTTCATTCGCGCAGCTATGCCGACGTCGGTATCAAGGAAATCTGCGATGCAGCAGAGATTCAGAAAGGCAGCTTTTATCACTTCTTCCCTTCCAAACGGGATCTGGTGCTGACCGTTATCGAGGAATTCTCAGCCGACTGGGCCAGCGGATTTATTGCCGAAGCCTTCGACCCGGCGCTGCCGCCAATGGAGCGATTCGACTACCTGGTCGATGCCGCCTATTTCTGGCAGAAGTCGAGTCAGACCAAAGACGCCGATGGGCGCATGCCCGGCTGTCTGTTCGGCAATCTCGCGCTGGAGATCAGCACCCGGGACGAAGTATTGCGGGCCCGCCTCAGTTCATTCTTTCGCCTTGCCCGGGATCGGTTCCGCGAAACGCTGGAGGAAGCCGTCTCACGTGGGGATATTCCCCCCCTGGATACGACCAACACCGCCGAGGCCATGCTGGCATATCTCGAAGGCGTGATTCTGCTCGCCAAGAACCAGAACGACCCAGAGTTGATCTATCGTCTTGGCCCGGCCCTCAAGTCACTCCGAATCGAACTCAAACAGTAGGTCCAATATGTCATTGCCCCAGTTTTCCGTCCATTTCTTCGCCAGCATGCTTGACCGATCGGTCGATCAAGCACTGCGGTCGGCTCCGGCAAGCCAGTTCTATCGCAGTAATGCTGCGCTAGCTTCGTATCATTTTCGCCACTTCTTGACCGAACGGTCACCTAACCCAACAGAGAGGTAACGCCATGACGATCAATATCACAGAAACACTCGACACCACCGGGCTCAACTGTCCTTTGCCAATCCTGAAAACACGCAAGGCCATTGCGACACTCGACAATGGCGCGCTATTGAAGGTAGTCGCCACTGACCCCGGCTCGGTAAAGGATATTTCATCGTTCTGCTCCCAGACCGGCCATGAACTGATCGAATCATCCGAAACCGATGGCCAATTCCATTTTCTGATCCGCAAACAATGAGGAGAGCATGATGAACAGTGCTGAAATTACCCGCATCGACAACGGCTCGATTCCCGAAGATCTCGACGCCTGGTTCGATCAGAAGTTCGAAGAAAAAATGCAGGAACGTGAGGCGGCCCACACACCGTCGATGACGATCATCGCGACCAAGGGGACGCTGGATATGGCTTACCCGCCCTTTATTCTTGCCTCGACCGGTGCCGCCCTTGGCTGGGATGTCTCCATTTTTTTCACCTTCTATGGCCTGGCCCTGCTGAAGAAAGATCTCGATCTGAAAATCAGCCCGCTCGGCAATCCGGCCATGCCGATGAAAATGCCGGAAGGGCCACGATGGTTGCAAGACCGCGAGTTGACGATTCCAAACGCCATCATGTCGATCGTACCCGGATCAGTGACTGGGTCGGTGCGGCATCGTTTTTACCAACCGCACAAAAAGCTGACGTCAGTCTGTTTGTGTAGCTGAGGAGTCCGGGCTAGGTTAGGGGTAAGGCGAATGAATTCGCCCCTACTGGTATGGCGCTCGGTTGGGCTTCACATTGAACATCACGTTATGCCGGCAGGACGCCGGAATAACGTGTCATTGCGCAGCATGCGTTCACACATGAAGTCTGTCAGATAAAGTCGATACATTTACCCTTGTACATGATCGGTCCTGAGGGGAGTTCGTTTTGCTCACGATTGCGGGGTTCAACGGTGATCGCAAACTGTTTTGCGCCTTTCATGCGCTTCCATTGTTGTTCCGACAGCTTGATATAGGTTTGTTTGCGATCGGACGGAACGACGCCGATCCGTACTGGTGCGGTATCCGGTGATTTGATTGCCCACAATTCGAGGACACCTTCATTCTTCATTTTCGGTGTTTCCATCAGACGTACCGAAACGACCCGCCGTTGCTTGTGGCCCATAGTCACGACCATCGGTTTGTCACCCTCGCCTTCGAGCACCGAGATATAACTCAGGCTCGACATTGGCGCGGCGTTTTCGGCTATCGGCAACAATGCTCTCATGCCCAGTGTGACCGCCAAAACCGCAGTTGTCGCCTGCCAAAATCCAGGCCTGCGGAATATCGACCACCAACCGGAACCCGCCTGACTGCCATGCGTTTCGGCTTGCGCATCTGTTTGTGTAATGCTGTTTTTAAGCGATTTCCAGACGCGTGCTGGCGGCTGCGTCTCGGGGATCAGTTCGGCCATCGGATTGAGCTTTTCTTCCCACATTTCTACCGCGTAGCGGATGTATGGCCGCTCATGGGTGAGGCGCTCGAAACGTCTGCGCGCCCGGCCGGTGAGCGTGCCTAGTACGTACTCGGCCGCCAGTGCTTCATACACTTCGGGGTTCTGGTAACGTTTCAGTCCAGACATTTTCTCAACCTTTCAACTCCGCGCCTGACCCAGGCTTTGACGGTACCCAGCGGCGCTTCCAAATGTGCGGCAATCTCTTCGTGGGTGTGGCCATAGTAGTAAGCCATGAGAATCGATTTCCTCTGTTTTTCCTGCAACTGCTCCATGCATTCCTGTACTCGCTGCGCTGACATGCTGACGCCTGCCAGGTCACTCGGTGATGGATCTGTACTGGAGAAATCGATTCCCTCGTACTCCGTCTCCACCTCTTGCGGTCGACTGCGCTTGCTGCGCAAGACATCAAGCCCCCGGTTGCGCACGACGGTTGCCATCCAGGTCATGGACGATGCGCGCTCGGGATTGAACGAAGCGGCATTGTTCCAGATCTTGAGAAACCCATCCTGCAACACATCTTCCGCCGCATGGGGTGTCTTCATCAGCTTGAGACAGACACTAAACAGCTTCGGCGAGGTTAATTGATACAGTCGCTCGAACGCCTTTTCATCGCCCCTGGCACACAACCTCAGCAACTCGGCGTAAGGGTCATTCTGTGGCATGTGAAACCTTCACAGTCAAAACATTTGGAACGCTGGATCATAACATGCGATCCATTTCTCCATGTTTTGCGCTGCCAGAAATGACTACACCGTAATTACGCCATGAATTGACAATAAGATGCTGCGGCAGAAATAAAAAAAGGAGCCGAAGCTCCTTTTTTTTTGACATGAATCAAAAAAGATTCAGTACATCACTCGCCCTCGGCGATTGCCTTCATGCTGAGGCGAATCCTGCCCTGACGATCCAGCTCCAGCACTTTGACGCGGACAATATCGCCTTCGCTGAGTTTGTCGGTGACTTTCTCGACGCGCTCGTTGGAGATCTGCGAGATGTGAACCAGACCATCCTTGCCCGGCAGCACTGTGACGAAAGCGCCGAAGTCCATGATCTTGCTAACCTTGCCTTCATAGATCTTGCCCACCTCGATGTCGGCGGTCAGTTCCTCGATCATGCGCTTGGCGGCCATGCCGGCTTCCATGTCAACTGCGGCGATCTTGATGGCGCCGCTGTCGTCGATATCGACCGATGCACCTGTCGCTTCGGTAATGCCCTTGATGGTCGCGCCACCTTTGCCGATCACATCGCGAATCTTCTCCGGATTGATCTTCATGGTGATAAAGCGCGGCGCGTATTTGGACATCTCTTCGCGATGCTCGGAGATGGCCTTGTTCATCTCGTCGAGAATGAACAGGCGGCCATTTTTCGCCTGATCCAGCGCTTGCCGCATGATCTCGCGGGTGATGCCAGTGATCTTGATGTCCATCTGCAATGCGGTAACGCCATCAGCGGTACCGGCCACCTTGAAGTCCATGTCGCCGAGGTGATCTTCATCACCGAGAATGTCGGTCAATACGGCGAATTCGTCACCTTCCTTGACCAGACCCATGGCGATACCGGCAACGGGATTGATCAGTGGTACACCCGCATCCATCATCGACAGACTGGTGCCACAGACCGAGGCCATCGAGCTGGAACCGTTCGATTCGGTGATTTCCGATACCACGCGAATGGTGTAAGGAAATTCCTCGGGATTCGGCAGTACCGCCTGAACACCACGCTTCGCCAGACGGCCATGACCGATTTCGCGACGCTTCGGTGAACCGACACGTCCGGTCTCGCCGACGCTGAATGGCGGGAAGTTGTAGTGCAACATGAACGGCTCGCGACGCTCACCTTCCAGCGCATCGATGATCTGCGCATCACGGGTAGTACCCAGGGTGGTAATGACCAGCGCTTGCGTCTCGCCGCGGGTAAACAGCGCGGAACCGTGGGTGCGCGGCAGTACACCGGTACGAACAGTGATCGGACGAACCGTCTGCAAGTCACGGCCATCGATACGTGGTTCACCGGCGATGATGCGACCACGGACGATGCTTTTTTCGAGCTTGCCAAACGCTGCCTGGACATCCGCTTCGGAGGGCGCGCCCTCTTCACCCGTCGCCAACTGCTCGATGAGGGATTTCTTGATCTCGCCGATGCGATTGTAGCGTTCCTGCTTGTCGGCAATCTGGTAAGCCGCCGTCAGATCGTTGCCTACGGCTTCCCGCGCTGCATCGATCAATGCGGTGTTTTCAGTGGGTGGCTGCCAATCCCATGCAGGCTTGCCGGCTTCAGCCTTCAGCTCATTGATGGCATCGATCGCCACCCGCATCTGTTCATGGCCGAACATGACCGCGCCGAGCATCACATCCTCGGGCAGCATTTTCGCTTCTGATTCAACCATTAGTACTGCGTCGGCAGTACCGGCAACAACCAGATCGAGCGACGACGCTTCGAGCGCCTCACGGCCGGGATTGAGCAGGTATTCACCATCGACATAACCAACCCGTGCAGCGCCAATCGGCCCCATGAACGGCAGGCCGGAGATCGCCAGCGCCGCCGAGGCACCGATCATCGATGGCACTTCAGGATCCACATCGGGGTTCAACGACTTGACCGTTGCAATCACCTGGGTTTCGTTGGTAAACCCTTTCGGGAACAACGGACGCAGGGGACGATCCATCAAACGTGCGGTCAGCGTCTCCTTTTCGGAAGGACGGCCCTCACGACGGAAGAAGCCGCCGGGGATCTTGCCCGCGGCGTAGGTACGCTCCTGGTAGTCGCAAGTCAGGGGAAAGAAATCCCGCCCCTCGACGGCTTCCTTGGCGGCGACGACGGTCACCAGCACCACGGTGTCCGCCATATTGATGAGCACGGCACCAGTTGCCTGGCGCGCGATCTCACCCGTTTCCAGCGTGACGGTATGCTCGCCGAACTGGAAGGTCTTTTTTATCAGTGACACGATGCTTCTCTCCTAAAGTTAACGACGCAGACCGAGATCAGCAATCAGTGACTTGTAGCGTGCTTCATCCTTGCCTTTAAGGTAGTCCAGCAGCTTACGGCGCTGGTTGACGAGACGAATCAGACCACGACGCGAATGATGATCGTGTTTGTGTTTTTCGAAGTGGGGGGTAAGGTCCTTGATGCGCGCGGTCAGAAGAGCCACTTGCACCTCCGGGGACCCGGTATCGGAAGCAGATCGCTGGTATTTCTTGACGATCTCTGCCTTTCCTTCAGTCGTAATCATAAGCCAAAGCTCCAGAGTGTGTTGTGCAATAAATAAACGACACTCCGACTGGTCATCCAGCCGGAGACAAGCGGTGGAGTATAACATTCGATCAGATCGCCCCCCACCTGTGCACGATCTGACGTTTCAAATCTATTTTGGCTGCCAGCGTTCGCCGCCGTTCCACCGTTGTTGGGCACGCTGCGCTTTGCCCAACCTACCGACCTACCAAACATATGGCCTCCCCCTTTCTTAAAGGGGGATTGAGGGGGATTTGCCGGGGCTTGCTGCCAACGGTGAGCCGTTGAAATCCCCCCCCCTGCCCCCCTTTGCGAAAGGGGGGAGCTGCTATATTGCCTATCTGAACTCCGACGTCTGCGTTACTTCCGGTGTTCAAGGCCGTACCACTATTTGTTGGGCACGCTGCGCTTTGCCCAACCTACCGACAGGCGGTTTCCAACTCTTTCTAGCCCTGTAGGGTGTGCGCCGATTAGGTGCGCACCAACCTACTCAGTTCTGCATCATCAGGCGGCGTGGTAGCAACTTCCCTTCGCTGAACTGGCCCAGGCCAATAAACCGCCCGCTCGCCGAATAGATCCGGCAGCGTGCATTGTCGGTGCCGCCGGGCCAGTCCAGTGCCTGACCATGGACGATGCGTGCCGACTGTGCTGTATCCAATGTCACTGCGGGCCAGTGAGGCAGCGCCTGATCCATCGGCAGCAGCAGTTCATCGAGTGCCTCATATCCTCTAGCCGCCAGCGATTCGAGTTCGGTCAGTGGCACCATGTCTCTGCCCTCGTAGGGATCGACATGGCGGCGTCGCAGCATCGTCACATGCCCGCAACTGCCGAGCGCGGCGGCAATATCCTCGACCAGGGTGCGTATATAGGTGCCTTTAGAGCAGCTGACTTCGAGCGAAAAGCTTTCACGCTCGATATTCGTCACCACCAGCCGGCTAATGGTCACCGGTCTTGGCTCCCTTGCAACGACCTTGCCTTCACGCGCCAGTTCATAGAGCGGACGACCATCGCGTTTCAATGCCGAATACATCGGCGGAACCTGCATGATATCGCCGCGAAACTGCTGCAATACTGCTTCGAGCCGCCGCCTGTCACAAGCGGGAACGTCCATCTGCTGAACGACTTCGCCTTCGGTGTCGCCGGTGGCCGTTGCCATACCGAGGCGCGCCGTTACCGCATAGTGCTTGTCGGCATCCAGCAGCCACGACGACAGCTTGGTTGCTTCCCCAAGACAGATTGGCAACATGCCGCTGGCGAGTGGGTCCAGCGCACCGGTATGCCCCCCCTTGCGCGCCTTGAACAGCCGGATCACCTGTTGCAGCGCGGCATTCGAACTCATGCCCAATGGCTTGTCGAGCAACAGCACACCGCTGACATCCCGACTGCCGGGACGTTTGCGCCCGCGCCCCATCTAGTGTTCGTCCTTTGCCCTGGCCTTGGCGATCAATGCTTCCAGATCCTTGGCTTTTTCCGCTGTCTCGTCGTAGATGAAATGCAGCTCCGGCGTGAAACGTACCCGCAATGCCTTGCCGAGGCGCGAGCGCAAAAATCCTTTTGCGCGGTCGAGACCCGCCTGCGTCTCGAGAGGATCACCCTGATCGGCAAACAGTGTGTAATAGACTTTCGCGTGACTGAGATCAGGCGAGACCTCCACCTCCTCGATGGTGATCATGCCAACACGAGGGTCTTTGATTTCGCGACTGACCAACTGCGCCAGATCACGGTGGATCTGCTCGGCCAGCCGCAGCGCGCGCGGATATTCTCTTGGCATTACAGCTCGCGTTTGACCTCGGTACGGACGAAGTTCTCGATCTGATCGCCGGGCCGCACGTCGTTGTAGTTCTTCACCGCAATACCACATTCGGTACCGGACTGAACCTCTTGGACGTCGTCCTTGAAACGCCGCAGCGATTCGAGTTCGCCCTCATAGATGACGACATTATCGCGCAACACGCGAATCGGGTTGCCGCGTTTGACCACACCTTCGACGACCAGACAACCTGCGACCGCGCCAAATGCCGAGGACTTGAACACATCCTTGACCTCGGCAATACCGACGATCTCCTCGCGTAACTCGGGCGCCAACAGCCCACTGAGCGCTTGCTTGACGTCGTCGATGACGTCGTAGATGACGTTGTAGTAACGCAGATCGACTTCGTTTTCCTCGACGGCCCGGCGCGCAGTGGCGTCGGCACGGACGTTGAAGCCGATCATGATGGCTTTGGATGCCACCGCTAGATTGACATCTGATTCACTGATGCCACCCACATTGGCGGCTACCACATTCACCTGGACTTCATCGGTGGAGAGCTTTTGCAGCGCATCGCGCAACGCTTCGGCGGAACCCTGTACATCAGCCTTGATGAAGACGTTGACAATGCCCACCTCGCCGTCTTGCATCTGCTTGAACAGATTCTCCATCCGTGCCGCCTGCTGCTGCGTGAGTTTGCTTTCGCGCATCGTGTCCTTGCGTGACTCGGCCGCTTCACGCGCCTTGCGCTCATTCTCGACGGCAATCACGTTGTCGCCCGCATTCGGCACACCGGACAGACCCAATACCTCGACCGGCGTCGATGGCCCGGCTTCTTTCACCTTATTTCCGTTCTCATCGAACATCGCACGTACGCGACCGAACTCCGACCCGGAGAGAATGATGTCGCCCTGTTTCAGGGTGCCGGATTGCACCAGGATCGTCGCCACCGGCCCACGTCCCTTGTCGAGTGACGACTCCACAACAACGCCGGATGCGAGACCATCGACTGGCGCCTTCAGCTCCTGAACCTCGGCCAGCAACTGAATGTTCTCCAGCAGATCATCAACACCCTCACCCGTGTGCGCCGACACATTGACGAAGATCGTGTTACCGCCCCACTCTTCCGGAATCACTTCCAATGCGGCCAGTTCGTTGCGCACACGCTCGGGGTCGGCCTCGGGCTTGTCGATTTTATTGACCGCGATGATCATCGGCACACCAGCAGCTTTTGCGTGCTGGATCGCCTCTTTCGTCTGTGGCATGACGCTGTCGTCGGCCGCAACAACCACAACAACGATATCGGTGACCTGCGCCCCCCGCGCCCGCATTGCGGTAAATGCCGCGTGACCTGGTGTGTCGAGAAAGGTGATACCACCATTGTCACCATCCACATGATAGGCACCAATATGCTGGGTAATGCCGCCAGCTTCACCTGCCGTCACCTTGGTGCGGCGGATGTAGTCAAGCAGCGAGGTCTTGCCGTGATCGACATGCCCCATGATGGTGACGACCGGCGCACGTGGCAGTTGCTCGCGATCATCCGCGCTGCTCATGGCATGCTCGGCGAGCTGGGTTTCCAGATCCTTGTCTTCCTTGAGCTTGACCTTGTGCCCTAGCTCCTCGGTAACCAACGCCGCGGTATCCTGATCGAGCACCTGATTGATAGTGGCCATCACGCCCATACCCATCAACGCCTTGATGATCTCGGATGCCTTGACGGCCAGCGCCTGTGCCAGATCGCCAACCGTGATGCTGTCACCGATTTCCACCTCTCGCACCACCGGCGCGGTCGGCTTTTCGAAACCGTGCTTGCTCTCGGTCTGAATCACGCGACGGCCATGTTTCGACTTGCGTCTGCCAGCGCTGCGATCAACATGCAGGCGATCACGTGAGAAACGCGATGGCTCTGCCTTGCGATGTGCTGGCTTTTTCTTGGCCTTGGGTTTTTTCTCCGCAGCAGGCGCGGGTGGCGGAGGCGGTGGTGTTACCGCGGGCTCAGCCGGTTGAGCCGCTTGCTCAGCAGCCTTCTTGGCCGCTTCTTCCGCCAGCCGCTTCTCTTCCTTGAGTCGCTCTGCTGCAGCCCGTTTCTGCGCTTCTTCTTCCTGCTTTGCCTTCTGCGCATCGACCAATGCCTTGCGCTCACGCTCCACCTGTTTGGTCAACGCATCGAGACCAGATTCAACCGGCGCTGGTTCTACCTCTGCGGCAAGCTGTGCTGCTGGTGCCTGGGTTTCGACGACTTCAGCTGGCTCTTGTGGTGGCTCAGTTGTTGCCGCAGGCGCCGGCTTGGCAGGGGTTTCTTCCTTGGCAATGGTGCGGCGCTTTCGCACTTCCACCTGAACGGTTTTAGAGCCGGTACGCCCCCCGCTCTTCACCTTCAGTGTTCCCACGCTCTTGCGCTTGAGCGTGATCTTCTTGCCACCCCCTGCGCTACTTTCTTTCTGCCCGTGACTGGCCCGCAGATGCGCCAACAGCTTCATTTTCTGCGTTTCGTCGAGTTCCTGTTCTGCACTCGATGCCTCGACACCGGCTTCTTTCAGTTGCGTCAGCAGCTTGTCCACTGATGTACCAACCACTTCGGCCAGCTGTTTAACGGTAATATTACTCATTGGATTCTCCCCCCTTTCATCATTCGGCTTGCTCAGCAGCAAACCAGGGTTCGCGTGCGGTCATGATCAGGGCGGCGGCGCGCTCTTCATCGATGCCCTCGATATCGAGAATATCCTCGACAGCCTGTTCCGCAAGATCTTCCATGGTGCAGATGCCCTTCGCCGCCAGTCGCTTGGCTGTATCTTCGTCCATTCCTTCCATCGCCAGCAAATCTTCGGCCGGTGTACCGCCTTCGAGTTTTTCCTCTTCAGCAATGGCGCGAATCAGCAATGCGTCCCGGGCACGATTCCGCAGTTCCGCAACAATGTCCTCGTCGAATTCCTCGATCTCGAGCATCTCCTCTTCGGCCACATAAGCAACCTCGTCGATGCTGGTAAAGCCTTCCTGCACCAAAATGGCGGCGACATCTTCATCGACATCGAGATATTTCATCAGATCGTCGAGATAGCGACGCGCTTCTTCCTCGCCTTTTTCTTCGGCATCGGCTTCGCTCATCACATTCAATTCCCAGCCGGTCAACTGGCTGGCCAGGCGGATATTCTGTCCATTGCGGCCTATGGCCTGCGACAGCTTCTCTTCGGTGACGGCAACATCCATGCTGTGCTTGTCTTCGTCGACGACGATCGACACCACATCGGCGGGTGACATCGCATTGATGACGAACTGTGCCGGGTTGTCGTCCCAGAGGATGATATCGACACGCTCACCACCCAACTCGTTCGAAATCGTCTGTACCCGGGAACCGCGCATACCGACACAGGCACCCACGGGATCGAGCCGCGGGTCATTGCTGCGCACCGCAATCTTCGCACGCAAACCAGGATCACGTGCGCTACCCATGATATCAATCAGACCCTGACCAATCTCAGGCACTTCCAGTTTGAACAGTTGTTCGAGAAATTCCGGCATCGTCCGGCTCATGAAAAGCTGTGGGCCGCGCTGCTCGGAACGAACATCATACAAATAACCGCGAACACGATCGCCCATGCGCAGCGTTTCGCGAGGAATCAGATGATCGCGGGAAATAAAGGCTTCGACATTGTTACCAAGATCAACGAACACACCCTTGCGTTCTGCCCGCTTCACCAGCCCCATCAGTAACTCGCCAACTCGATCTTTGTAAGCCTCGACAACCAGCTCCCGCTCAGCCTCGCGAACCTTCTGCATGATGACCTGTTTGGCAGTTTGCGCCGCGATACGACCAAATTCGACCGACTCTATCGGCTCCTGGATGAAATCACCCACTTCGATATCAGGGTTCTTTTCTTTGGCGTAGCTATACAAGATTTGTGTCTTTGGTGATTCGAACTCGGGATCCTCATCATCAACCACCTGCCAGACACGAAATGTCTCGTAACTGCCGGTATCTCGGTCGATCACGACTTTCGCATCAATCTCACCACCATGTTTTTTACGGGTGGCAGATGCGAGTGCGGCCTCAAGCGCCTGGAAAATAATTTCCTTGTCGATGCCCTTTTCATTGGATACGACATCAACAACCATCAAAATCTCTTTATTCATCGCGCCTTACCTTTATTTCCAAACTGCACGTCGACAAGCAACCTTCCCCGCGATACGGCCTCGAACGGAAAGGAGATTTCCCTGTCTTCCACTTGCATCGTGATTTCCTCACCTTCCACCGCCGCAATCACGCCACGGAAGTTGCGGCTTTCGTCGATCGGCCATTTCAAACGGACCTTGGCATCGTGACCGATATTGTCGCGGTAGTGTTCCAAGCGTAATAGCGGGCGATCGATACCCGGTGAAGACACTTCGAGCGTATAGGGAACCTTGATCGGGTCTTCCACATCCAGCAGGCCACTCAGCTGATAGCTGATCTGCGAGCAGTGATCCAGTGTCACCCCGCCCGGACGGTCAATGAAGATGCGCAGCAACGCCGACTTGTTCATTGGTCGATAGTCGATGCCCCACAGCTCACAGTCGAAGCTGGTGACAACGGGTTCGATCAAGGCTTCCAGTGTTTCGATATCAGTCAAACGAATTTTCCAAACAAAAAAAGGGCCATTGGGCCCTTTTTTATCATTCTCATATCAGCGACACCCTCCAGCTTCCTACCAGCGAAAGCGGGTGTTGCCGATTGAACCACACGGCTCCGCAAGCCGGTCTGCAACCGAACCTACGGACAATAAAAAAGCCCCTGAAAGGGGCCCCAACAATTGGTAGCGGGGGCAGGATTCGAACCTGCGACCTTCGGGTTATGAGCCCGACGAGCTGCCAGACTGCTCCACCCCGCAACTGAGGATGCGAATAATAGTGCTGCCTCCCGGATTAATCAAGCCCTTTTTTGGACAGCCCTTTTTTGGACTTTTCCGCAACCCAAGGAAGATGGCGCCAATACGGCCATCTTCCTTGCCGGCAGCGTCAGTCGACAGCGGACAGAACACACCGCCTGCGCCACAGCAGCCCCAGCCCGCCAAGCATGATGAGGCCACTACTGCCGAGCCCGCCGTCGAGCTGCGTCCGGACCAAACCGCTGCCCGTGCTGTTTTCTGACGCGCCGCTGCCTGCCCCGGCAACACTGGTCTGGCGATAGTCAGGAACACCATTGCCATCGCTATCGATAGCCGAGAATGATTGGCGTGCTCCTGCATCCCAACCATCTTGCTGACTGTCTGTGAAGTTATCGACGATGCCATTGGCATCGCTGTCGTCGAGTCCCGCTTCTCGCAGGTCGAAAACGCTGTCGTTGTCACTGTCGAGATCGAGGAAGTCACGGGCACCATCACTGTCAGTATCCGGCAATTCCCACGGCGCGGACTCCAGTACGTCATGATAGCCATTACCATTGGCGTCGGTGAAGCCGTCTACCCGACCATCATTGTCAACATCGCTACCCAGTGCTTCGATGATATCGGGCAGACCATCGTTATCGGCATCGAGATCGAGCTGGTTCGGGTGACCATCGCCATCGAAATCGTCAGCACCTTCATCGACATCCTTGATGCCATCGTTGTCATCATCGATATCGATGCTATCGATCACGCCATCCCCATCGGAATCCAGACCCGTGGGCACACAACGCTGAAAGCTGACGGCTGTCATGGCGAAGTCGTTGCCACCTGAACTGGTAATCTGCGCATCGTTGATCGTCAGTGTCACTGAAGTTGATGTGAGATCGACCACAACACCAAGACGGCGCCACTTGTCTTCGCTCGCCTCGATGGCGCAACTGTTATCGACTGGATCGAGTCCGCCACCCGCATCACAGACAGGGATGTCATCACCTATCTGAATGCCATTGGCACTGAAGCTGACCATTGGCGCAACCAGGTCGGTAGCCTGCTCACCCGGCTTGAGGGCATTCGAGAAATAGGCGCTGAATCGATAGCTGCCAGCAGTAACATTCGAAACCTGCTGCTGCCAGATGGTAGTGGGTGCGCCGGGATCATTGCCATTGTAGGCCAGCCAGTTACCAGCAGCCGGCACCGAACCTTCCCCCGGAAATGCTGACTGGACAATATAACTGCCATCATCCACAGCGCCGGTGACCACACCGATACCCGTATGCGGATAGGTGGTGCCATTGTCATCGAAGGGATATTGTCCCAGCGGTGCCTGATAGAGGCCCGGCGCAGTAAAGTCAGCGTAGCCATTGGCAAATGTGCCATTGCTGATCAACTCGTTACCGTCGGGCTGATAGCCCGCTGGACACCCTTTCTCGGCCTGAACTGGCATTGAGAGCACAGCAAGAAGAACAGCCGGCGCAAGATGACATAAAGAAGTCCGTTTCATGATGGTTTTCCAAAAATGACTGTGAATTCAGCCCTTTTTCTACCATCCAAAACCGCCAGTGCGCGATCTACCCGGTTCGATTACGATGTAACAAAAGATGGACGGCAACTTTTTGGGGGTATACGCGTCATCCGCCAGCAAAAACTGCCAGACAGGTGGCTGTCAAAATGCCGGGGAAGAGTCCGAGCGCGATCATGCTCAGGCTGTTAACAGACAATACGACACCGGTATCCATCGCCTGCCGACCCGACGCTTCTCGCTCGGGCTTGTCCACATACATCAGCTTAATGATACGCAGATAGTAGAACGCACCAATCACCGACATCAGCACGGCGTAGACCGCCAGAGCGACGTGGCCCGATTCAACCAGTGCCTGCAATACCCAGAACTTGGCAATAAAGCCGGCGGTTCCGGGAATACCAATCATCGACGCCATTAATATCAGCATCAGGAAGGCCAGCCAGGTGTGGGATTCGTTCAGCCCTTTCATGTCATCGAGATGCTCAGCCTCGAACCCCTTCTGGCTCAGCACGATCAGAATGCCGAAGGTACCCAACGACATCAGCGCATAGATCACGGTATAGAACAGCGCCGAGCTGTAACCTTCATTGCTGCCAATCATCACGCCAAGCACGATAAAACCAACATGTGAAATCGTCGAATAGGCCAGCATACGCTTGATATTGGTCTGGGCGATGGCAACGATATTGCCAATGGCCAGCGACAACACCCCAAGCAGCATCATAATCTGCCCCCAACTCGCCTGCTGGCTGTCCATGCCCTCGACCAAAAGACGAATCAGCATGGCGAACCCGGCGAGCTTCGGCGCAGTGCCAAGAAACGCCGTGACCGAGGTCGGCGCCCCTTGATAGACATCCGGCATCCACATGTGGAATGGCACCGCCCCCAGCTTGAATGCAAGGCCAACCAAGATAAAGACCATGCCAAACAGAATGCTGACGCGACCATGTTCGGGCGCAGCCGCCAATCGTTCGGCAACGCTGGCAAGATCGAGCGTGCCAGTCAGCCCATAGAGAATCGACATGCCATAGAGCAACATGCCGGAGGCGATCGCACCGAGCACGAAATACTTGATGGCCGCCTCGGATGCCTCGGACGAATCACGATTGAAAGCAACCAGCGCATACAACGACAGTGACAATAGCTCTAGGCCCATGTACAGCGTGAGGAAACTGCCGGCCGAAATCATCACCATCATGCCCAGCAATGAGAACAGCACCAGCACCGGGTATTCACCCTTGAACAGGTTGCGATCCTTAAGGTAGTCCCGCGAATAGAACAGCACCGCGGCAGTGACAACGTAGGTAAACAGTTTCAACAGATCCGCCAAGGAATCACGGATGAAGCTGCCACCAAAAGTGGTCACGGTCGTCGTCTGCATCCCGTTCCAGGTCAACAGAAACAGCCCCACCAACGTCAGTTGTGTGAGCCAGAACGTCAGGTGACGCTGCTCCTGTTTCAAGAACAGATCAACGACGAGCACAACGCAGGCCATCGTCAGCAGAAAGATCTCGGGAATTGCAGGCGTAAGATCAGGCATCGGATTGACTCGGTTTATAGTTTCGAACCAGCGGCCTGCTGGATCAGATGATCGACGCTCGTATGCATGACATCGAGCAGCGGATTCGGCCACACACCAAGCGCGATGACCGCGATTGCCAGCACCGCCAGAAAGACGAATTCGCGGCGATTGATGTCGGTCAGCGCCGCTACTTTCTCATTGGCAATGTCACCGAAAACGACGCGCTTCACCATCCACAGCGTATAGGCGGCGCCAAGAATCAGGGTGAGCGCGGCCAGGAAGGCAAACCAGAAGTTGGCGCGGAAGCTGGCGAGAATGACCATGAACTCACCAACAAATCCCGAGGTGCCGGGGAGACCCGAGTTAGCCATTGCAAACAGAACGAAGAACCCGCCAAATACCGGCATCACTTGAATCACACCACCATAGTCGCCGATGTCACGCGAGTGCATACGGTCATAGAGCACGCCGACGCTGAGAAACATCGCACTGGAAATGAAGCCATGCGAGATCATCTGCACCATACCGCCTTCGATTCCCATCGCAACACCCTGAGTACCGCCAGTGTTTTCGACAATCGTGTAGAGCAGGAAGAAGCCCAACGTGACGAAGCCCATGTGGGAGATCGACGAGTAGGCGATCAGCTTTTTCATGTCTTTCTGCGCCAGTGCGACAAAACCGACATAGACGATGGCGACCAGCGACATGAAGATCACCAGCCAGTCCAGCGCGCGGCTGGCATCAGGCGTAATAGGCAGCGAAAAACGCAGAAAGCCGTAACCACCAATCTTCAGCATGATGGCCGCCAGAATGACTGAACCCCCAGTCGGTGCTTCGACGTGGGCATCCGGCAACCAGGTGTGCACCGGCCACATCGGCACCTTGACACCAAATGCCAGCAAAAACGACAAGAAGATGAAAATCTGCGCCTGCTCGCTGATGGCGAGGTCGTGATATTCAAGAATGGAGAAACTGCCTGACTGGGTGTAGAGGTAGATCAGCGACACCAGCATGAACACCGAGCCGAGAAAGGTGTAAAGAAAGAACTTGATCGAAGCATAGACCCGACGAGGTCCACCCCAGATGCCGATAACGATGAACATCGGGATCAACATCGCCTCGAACAGCAGGTAGAACAGCACCGCATCAAGTGCGGCGAAGACGCCAACCATGACGCCGTTGAGAATCAAAAACGCCGCCATGTACTGCGCAACCCGGTATTGAATGACCTCCCAGCCAGCAATCACCACCAATACGGTGGTAAAGGTGGTCAGCAGGATCAGCGGCATCGAAATGCCGTCAACACCAAGGTGATAGTGGATATTGAAGGTGCTGATCCAAGAGTGCTTTTCGACAAACTGCATCGCCGCAGTCGTGGTATCGAAGCCGGTATACAAGGGGATGCTGAGCAGGAATGTCAGCAGCGAAATCCCCAGCGCCAACTTGCGCACCAACGCCTGATTGCCTTCACCAACGGCTAACAGCGCGAAGCCACCGACAATTGGCAGCCAAATAAGAATGGACAATAACGGCCAGTCTGAAAACATCAATATCTCCCCTTAGCCGTTCAGCACAAACCAGCCGAGCAGGCCGACAAGTCCGAGAATCATTGCGAAAGAATAGTGGTACAAATAGCCGGTTTGCAGCAGGCGTAACAGGCTCGCCGATACGGCAACAACCTTGGCCGCACCATTGACGATCAGCCCATCGATCAACAACCGGTCACCGACATTGGAAAACAGCGCACCGATCTTACGAAAACCGGCACCGAAAACGGCGTCGTTGAATTCATCGAAGCCATATTTGTTCATGAGCAGGCGATAAATGCCATTGAAACGCCGCGCCGTCGCATCGGCAATGCCCGGTTTCCGGGTATAGATGAACCAAGCCGACACGAGCCCCGCCATTGCCAGCCAGAACGGCGGCATGGTCAAACCATGGGTTACAAAGGCGACAACACCATGAAAGTGCTCGGTAAGATGATGAATGGCTTCGTGTTCAGGAGCAACAAAAATAACACCTTTGAAAAACTCGCCTACCACCAGCGGATCGATAAAAATACCAGCGAAGACTGACGGTATCGCCAGCAACACCAGCGGCAATGTTACGACCCATGGAGATTCTTTCAGATGCGCACGGGTGTGTTCGTCCATCCGCTCTTTCGTATGAAATACCAGAAAGAACATCCGAAAGCTATAGAACGCCGTGACGAAGACACCCAGCAGCACCGCCCAGTACGCAAAACCAGCACCGGGAATATGCGATGCTGCGACCGACTCGATAATCGAATCCTTGGAAAAGAAACCGGAAAAGCCGGGAAAACCAATCAACGCCAGCGAACCGATCAGAGAGGTGACATAGGTGATCGGCATGTATTTGCGCAGGCCGCCCATTTTGCGGATGTCCTGCTCGTGGTGCATGGCGATAATGACCGAGCCTGCCGCGAGGAAAAGCAATGCCTTGAAAAACGCATGCGTCATCAGATGGAAGATGCTCGCGGCGTAGGCTGATGCGCCAAGCCCCACTGTCATGTAACCCAACTGGGACAGCGTCGAGTAGGCAACAACACGCTTGATATCGTTCTGTACGATACCGATCAAGCCCATCAGGAAAGCGGTGAGCGCCCCGATGACAAGAACGAATGACAGCGCAACCTCACTCAACTCAAACAGTGGCGACATCCGCGCCACCATGAAAATACCAGCGGTGACCATGGTCGCAGCATGGATCAGCGCCGAGATCGGTGTCGGGCCTTCCATCGAATCAGGCAGCCAGACGTGCAGCGGCATCTGCGCCGATTTACCCATGGCACCAATGAACAGCAGGATACAGGCCACCGTGATCACCGACCACTGGGCATCGCCGACAATATTCATGGTTTGGTGCTGCATCTGTTCGGCCTGACCGAATACCGCAGCATAATCGAGACTGCCGGCGTACATCAGAATCACTGCGATACCCAGCAGAAAACCGAAATCGCCGACGCGATTGACCAGGAATGCCTTGAGGTTCGCGTAAATCGCCGTCTCCCGCGTGGTCCAGAAACCGATCAGCAGATAAGACACCAAACCCACCGCTTCCCAGCCAAAGAACAGCTGCATGAAGTTGTTGGCCATGACCAGCATCAGCATCGAAAAAGTAAACAGCGAAATATAGGCGAAGAAGCGCTGATAGCTGTTCTTACCCGCCAGGCTGACCTCAGGCCAGTTATGTTCATCATCCGCCATATAGCCGATGGTATAGATGTGCACCATCAGCGAGACGAAGGTCACTACGACCATCATCAACGCTGTCAGGTTGTCGATAAGGAAACCCACCTGAAAACCGATACCGTCACTGAAGGCCCATTGGTACAGCGTGGCGTTCAGTGGCTCCGCACCATCGATGGCGAAACGTTTGAAGGCGATGGCTGCACAAACGAAGGAGATGGCAACGCCGGCAATGGTTATGCGATGTGCATTCTTGCGACCGATGCGGCCACCGAACAGGCCGGCGATAATCGCGCCTACCAGTGGCGTGAACGGGATAAGCAGATAAATCAGATCCATCGTCTACCCCTTCATCTCGTCGAGATCCTGGACGTTGATCGTCCGGCGATTACGGAACACCACCACTAAAATGGCGAGGCCGATAGCCGCTTCGGCAGCAGCGACGGTGAGAATGAAAAACACGAACACCTGACCGGAGATATCCCCCAAATAATGGGAAAAGGCAATGAAGTTGGTATTCACCGCCAGCAGCATGAGTTCGATGCACATCAGCAACACGATGACATTCTTCCGGTTGAGGAAGATGCCGGCGATGCTGATGGAAAACAGAATCGCGCCGAGCACGAGAAAATGTGTCAGTGGAATCATGAGCCGTTTTCCTTCTTTTCTGCCTTCATGCTGACCAGGCGAACACGATCGTTGCGCCGTACCTTGATCTGCTCGATGGGCGTCTGGTATTTCGTTGCCGGACGGCGCCGCAATGTCAGCGAGATGGCGGCAATAATGGCGACCAGCAATATCACAGCAGCAATCTCGAACGGATAGACATAGTCGGTGTACATCACCGCGCCAATGGCCTCGGTATTGCTGACATCGGCCACTTTTTCGACGGGTGGCCGCACATTGAAGATACGCTGCGTCAACACCATGCCCATCTCGACCACCATGATGATTGCCACCACCAATGCAACCGGCATATAACTGGCGAAACCTTCACGCATTTCGGCGATATTGACATCGAGCATCATCACCACGAAGAGGAACAGCACCATGACCGCGCCGACATAGACCAGCACCAGCAGAAGGCCAAGGAACTCCGCTTCCAGCAATATCCACATGCAGGCGGCGGAAACGAAGGTCAGCACCAGAAACAGTGCCGCATGCACCGGGTTCTTCACCGTCACCACGCGCAGCGCGGCCAGCACCTGAATGGCGGCAAAGAAATAGAAAAGAAACTGCACAAAAGTCATGACAGGTCTGAACTCCGGTTAGCGGTAGGGCGCGTCGGCAGCGCGGTCTTTCGCAATCTGTTCTTCGTATTTATCGCCAATCGCCAGCAACTTGTCCTTGGTCATAATCTGCTCACCGCGCTGCTCGAAGTGATATTCGAGCAGCCGCGTCTCGACTATCGAATCGACAGGACAAGCCTCCTCGCAGAAACCGCAGAAGATACACTTGAACAGATCAATATCGTAGCGGGTGGTACGCCGGGTACCATCCTCGCGCTCCTCCGACTCGATAGTGATCGCCAATGCCGGACAGACGGCTTCGCAGAGCTTGCAGGCAATACAGCGTTCCTCGCCATTGGGGTAGCGCCGCAGTGCATGCAGGCCGCGAAAGCGAGGTGATTGCGGTGTTTTCTCCTCCGGGTAGCGAATGGTGAACTTGCGCGAGAAAAAATACTTCCCGGTGACGCTCATCCCTTTCAGCAGCTCGACGAGGGTGAAACTCTTGACGAAATGTTTGAACTGACCCATGACCTGCTACCCCATTATTCCCATGGCTTCCAGCCCAGCGCAATCGCCAGGCCTTCGCCGAAAATCCACACCAATGTCACCGGTATCAACACCTTCCAGCCCAGCCGCATGATCTGGTCGTAGCGATAGCGCGGAAAGGTGGCGCGAAACCAGAGAAACAGCAGCAAAAAGAAAGCGGTCTTGAAAACAAACCAGTGTACGCCGCTGTCGAGAAAAGAACCCAACACCGGAATTGTGAAGGCCGATGCCGGCAGAATGCCGTCGAATGGTGACAACCAACCGCCGAGAAACAGGATTGTCGTCAACGCGCCAATCAGAATCATGTTGGCGTATTCGGCGAGAAAGAACACGGCAAAGGCCATGCCTGAATATTCGACATGAAAGCCCGCTACGATTTCGGATTCACCCTCGGCCACATCGAACGGCGCGCGGTTGGTTTCCGCCACACCAGAAATAAAGTACACCAGAAACAGGCCAATCAGGGGAATGAAGAACCAGTGATGAATACCGCCGCGTTGCGCATCGATGATCTCGCCCAGATTGAGGCTACCGGCCGCCATCAGTACGCCAACGAGCGCAAAACCCATCGCTATCTCATAGGCGACGATCTGCGCCGCCGACCGGAGCGCGCCGAGCAAGGCGTATTTCGAATTCGACGCCCAACCCGCAATAATGACGCCGTAAACACCGAGCGAGGTCAGGGCGAGAATATACAGCAGGCCGGCATTGATATTACTCAGCACCAGCGTGTCGGAAAATGGCACGACTGCCCAAGCAGCCAGCGCCGGGGCAAGTGAAATCATCGGCGCAATGATGAACAGGAACTTGCCGGCGTTCGCGGGAATGATGATTTCCTTGAACATCAGCTTGACCGCATCGGCGATCGGCTGCAGCAACCCTTTCGGGCCCACGCGGTTCGGCCCCATGCGGATCTGCATATAGCCAATAACCTTACGCTCTGCCAGCGTCAGATACGCCACGGCAATCATCACCGGCAACAGGATCGCGACGATCTTGATCAGAATCAGAACGACGGTGACCAGTTCTTGCGGCAGGAAATCCAGTAATGCTGCTATCGTTTCCATGGAACCCCTGTCAGTTCGCTTTTTCTATTTTGATCGGGCCGCAGATGGCACCGAGCCGGCTGCCCACCTCACTGCCGGCGCGGACGACGACACAACCGTCAGCGACGCCATCGTTGATGACCAGCGGCATCTCTGCCGACTGCTCTTCCTGGCTTGCCTTGACCTGCTCGACCCCGGCCAGTCCATATTTGTCTGCTTCGGTCATATTCATTTCCGCGGCATTCTGGGTGCTGCCATCATGTGTGGCCTGCAGCGCCGGGGAACGCCGCACGATCGCATCACTGGCGTAGATGGCGGTAGTGCCAACCCGCGTCAGGCCAATGACCGGCGCGATACGGGCATAGCTGTCAGCAACCGCAGTCTGCGCATTGAATTCAAAATCGTCCGAAAACAGCTGCTGCAATGCCTCGCGTACCGAATTAACGCTCAGGTAGTCCATCCCCTCCTGTCCGGCCAGACTTCCCAGCGTGCGCAATATCTTCCAGCCAGGACGCGCATTACCCAGAGGCTCGATGGCAGCACGGAAACTCTGCCAGCGCCCTTCGACGTTGACGAAGGTACCCGACTGCTCCAACCAGGTAGCCATCGGCAGGATTACGTCTGCATAGTCGAAAGCCGCTGGACTGGCATAAGGAGACATAGCGACGACGAATTCCGCATTACTCAGCGCACTGCGCGCCAGCGCCGGGTCGGCGAGGTCAAACTCCGGCTCGAGATTCATCAGGAAAAAGGCTTTCCTGCCCTGCTTCAGCATTTCCTGCGTATGCTCGCCACTGCTGTCGACTACGGCCATGGCAGCACCACGATGTGGTAGCGCGCCAGCCAGACAGGCGCCCGCAGTATTGCTGCCCTCGCTGACGCTGCCGAGCACGATATTCCCGCTATTGGCACAGACGGTGGCCAGCCCGCGAATGATGGCCGCATGGGGATGATGCAAGGCATCGGCACCCAGCAGCAGCAGCGACTTGTCCGTCCCAGCCAGGGCATCCGCAATGGCTTGCTCTTCATCACCCGCTTCAGCCTTGGCGATCAATTTTTCCAGCGCCGCGGGTGCTGGCGAACCGGACTTTTTCAGCAGCAGACCGGCAATCGCTGCCAGCCGCTCTACCATGGCATCCGGGCTGACGATCAACTGTGCGTACTGGTCGAAGCGGAAATCGTAGTCCTGGCAATTGATGGAGGCAATCTCAGCGCCGGCGAGACCAGCCTTGCGGATACGGTGTCCCAGCAGCGGCGCCTGCCGCCGCGCATCGAAACCGACCAGCAACAGAGTGTCGAGGGTTTCTATCGTTTCGAGGCTGACACCGAGCCACGGAAACAGTGGCAGGATATCCTGATCACTGAAATCTGTTTCACGCAAGCGGTGATCGATCGATGTCACCCCCATGCCGCGCAAATATTGCTGCGCCAGGTAGAGTTCCTCGACGGTCGAGTTGGGTGACAGCAATGCGCCGGTGTCTGCGCCCCCGATCTCGCCGAGGCGCGTGTTGACCTGTGACAGTGCCTCTTCCCAGGATACCTTGTGCCATTCGCCATTGCGCTTGATCATCGGTTCGAGGCAACGATCGTCGGCATAGATACCCTGGTAGGAAAAGCGATCGCGATCGGAAATCCAGCATTCGTTGACGGCTTCGTTATCGCGCGGCACGACGCGAATAACACGCCCATTTTTCGTATGCACCGTGATATTGGAGCCTACCGCATCATGGGGCGCGACCGAATCGTGCTCGACGAGCTCCCAGGGGCGTACTTGAAACCGAGATGGCTTGGCGGTCAACGCACCGACAGGGCAGAGATCGATAATATTCGCCGCCATTTCCGAATCGACGCTGTGGGCAATGAAGGTACCAATCTCCATGCGGTCGCCACGGCCGGTCGCGCCCATTTCCCGCACACCGCTGATCTCCTCGCCGAAGCGCACGCAACGTGTACAATGGATGCAACGGGTCATCTCGGTTGCGATCAGCGGGCCGATATCCTTGTCGGGAACAACCCGCTTCATTTCGGTGTAGCGCGACACGCCACTGCCATAGGCAACAGCCTGATCCTGCAGCTCACACTCGCCGCCCTGGTCACAGACCGGACAATCGAGCGGATGATTGATCAGCAGAAATTCCATCGTACCCCGCTGCGCATCCTTCGCCAGCTCGGACTGGGTGAACACTTTCATCCCGGGCGCAACCGGCGTGGCACAAGCAGGCAATGGCTTCGGCGCCTTTTCCACTTCAACCATGCACATGCGGCAATTGGCCGCCACCGACAGTTTCTTGTGGTAGCAGAAACGGGGAATGTCGATACCGGCTTCGTCGGCCACTTCGATCAGCATCCGCCCCGCTGTGGTTTCGATCTCGATGCCGTCGATTTCAAGGGTAATCTTATCGCTCATGCTTCAGCTCCCCCTGCCATCAATTCGGGCGTCCCACTGCCGGCCACCATGCTGTGACCATGTTCGATGTAATACTGAAATTCATGGCGGTAGTGCTTGACGAAACTCTGCACCGGCATGGCGGCCGCGTCTCCTAGTGCGCAGATCGTCCGCCCCATTATCTTGCCAGCGATATCATCGAGCTTATCCAGGTCTTCGGGCCGCCCCTTGCCATCTACAATGCGGCAAAGCATGCGGTACAACCAGCCAGTACCTTCCCGGCACGGCGTACACTGACCGCAGGACTCGGAATAGTAGAAACGGGACAAGCGCTGAAGCGCCTTGACCATATCGGTGGTGTCATCCATGACGATGACCGCACCAGAACCAAGGAAGGAGCCGACCGCAGCGATCGAATCGTAGTCCATGTTGAGCTGCATCATTTCATCACCCGGCACGACCGGCACCGACGATCCGCCGGGAATGACCGCCTTGAGCTTGCGGCCCTTCCAGATTCCGCCCGCCATGCACAGCAAGTCCGCAAATGGGGTACCAAGGGGAATTTCAAAGTTGCCGGGGTTGGCGACATGGCCGGAAACGGAAAACAGCTTTTCTCCACCGGCCTTCTCGACCCCCAGCTCGGCGAACCATTCTCCGCCGTTACGGATGATCGCGGGCACCGACGCCAGCGACTCGGTATTGTTGATCGTCGTTGGCTTGCCATAGAGACCGAAATTGGCGGGGAACGGCGGTTTGAAACGCGGCTGACCCTTCTTGCCTTCCAACGATTCGAGCAGGGCTGTTTCCTCACCGCAGATATAGGCGCCTGCACCCAAGCTGGGATAGAGATCGAAATCGACACCGGAATCGAGAATATTCTTACCGAGATAACCGGCCTCATAGGCCTCTTTCACCGCCGCTTCGAAACGCAGATAGGGCTCGTCGAGAAACTCACCACGCATGTAGTTGTAACCGACTGTCGCGCCAATGGCGTAACCGGCGATAATCATTCCCTCGACCAGTGCATGTGGGTTGAAACGAAGAATATCCCGATCCTTGCAGGTACCCGGCTCGGACTCATCCGAGTTGCAGACGATATATTTCTGCCCTGGCGCGCTGCGCGGCATGAAACTCCATTTCAATCCGGTCGGAAACCCCGCCCCGCCCCGGCCACGGAGATTGGATTTCTTGACCTCCTCGATGACATCGTCGGGCGACATCTTGTCCTTGAAGATCTTTTCCAGCGCTTCGTAGCCGCCAACCTTACGGTAACTCTCAAGCGTGTGGGCCTGCTCGCTGAACTGGAGTGTGTTGAAACAGATGCTGTTTGTCATTTCGCCTGATCCAGTTGATCGAGGATTTCGTCGACCTTCTCGATGGTGAGGTTCTCGTGGTAGACATGGTCAACCTGCATCATCGGCGCGCCGCAACACCCCGCCAGACACTCTTCCTCTTTTTTCAGAAAGAACTTTCCATCCGGCGTACTCTCCCCAAGCTTGATGCCAAGGCGGTTTTCCAGATGCGCGACGATCTCGTCGGCACCGCGCAACATGCAGGAAATATTGTTACAGACCGAAATCTCGTGTTTACCCACGGGTTCGAGGTTGTACATCGAATAGAAGCTGGCCACCTCGTAGACAGCGATTTCGGGCATGCCGATATAGTCTGCCACGGCGTCCATCATCTCGACGCTAAGGTGGTGCTGGGGGTCGTGATGCTGCACCGCCCGCAACGCCGCCAGCACAGCCGACTGGCGCTTGTCTTCGGGATAGCGCGCGAGCCAGTCGTCGATCTCCTGCTTGAGTGACTCACCCAGCAGATCTGACTTTCGCTTCGTCTCAGTCGTCATTAGCGGTCGATCTCCCCAAAAACGATGTCCTGCGTACCGATAATCGTCACCACGTCCGCCAGCATGTGACCACGTGACATTTCATCCAGCGCCTGCAAATGTGCATAGCCTGGCGCACGAATCTTCACCCGGAAGGGCTTGTTGGCGCCATCCGAAATCATATTGATGCCGAATTCGCCCTTAGGGTGTTCGATCGCGGTGTACACCTCCCCTTCTGGCAGGGAATAGCCTTCAGTGAACAGCTTGAAGTGGCTGATCAGCGACTCCATGCTCTCCTTCATTTCGACGCGCGATGGCGGCGCGATATGCGGGTCATCCACCATTACCGGACCGGGGTTGGCGCGCAGCCACTCGACACACTGCCGGATAATGCGGTTGGCCTGGCGCATCTCTTCGACCCGAACCAGATAGCGATCATAGGAGTCACCCTCCTTGCCGACGGGAATATCGAACTCGACACGATCGTAGACCTCATAGGGCTGCTTCTTGCGCAGATCCCACTCGACACCAGAGCCACGCAACATCGGCCCGGTCAACCCCATCTGCAACGCCCGCTCAGGGCTGACGACGCCGATCCCGACCAAGCGCTGCTTCCAGATGCGGTTGTCGGTCAACAGCGTTTCGTATTCGTCGACATAGCCCGGAAAGCGGTCGGTGAAGTCTTCGATGAAGTCGAGCATCGTACCTTCACGATTGGCATTGAGGCGCTTGAGATCAGCCTTGCTGCGGAAGCGGCTTGCCTCATACTTCGGCATGCTGTCGGGGAGATCGCGGTAAACACCGCCGGGACGATAATAGGTCGCGTGCAGGCGCGCACCGGAAACGGCTTCGTAGACATCCATCAGATCCTCACGCTCGCGGAACGCATAGAGGAACATCGTCATCGCGCCAACATCGAGCGCGTGCGCACCGATCCACAGCAGATGATTGAGAATCCGGGTGATCTCGTCGAACATCACACGAATGTACTGGGCCCGCAGCGGCGGTTCGATGCCGGCCAGCTTTTCGATCGCCATGACATAGGCGTGCTCATTGCACATCATCGACACATAATCGAGCCGATCCATATAACCGATGCTCTGATTGTACGGCTTGTTTTCAGCCAGCTTTTCAGTGCCGCGATGCAGCAAGCCGATATGCGGATCGGCCCGCTCGATCACCTCACCGTCCATCTCCAGCACCAGACGTAACACCCCATGCGCGGCAGGATGCTGAGGCCCAAAGTTGAGCGTAAAATTCCTGATATCAGGCATCATCACCTCCCGTCGTGGTAGCAGTATCGCTACCGGTTTCGCGCCGCACCTTGGGCACCAGGACACGCGGCTCGATTGACACTGGCTGGTAGATCACGCGGCGCGTCTCGGGGTCGTAGCGCATTTCCACATTACCAATCTGCGGGAAGTCCTTGCGGAAGGGGTGGCCGATAAAGCCATAGTCTGTGAGCAGGCGACGAAGGTCGGGGTGGCCGGAAAACATGATACCGAACAGATCGAAAGCCTCACGCTCATACCAGTTGGCGGCATTCCAGATCTCGATGACAGACGGGACGATCGGCATCGACGTATCGGGGCAATAGACGCGCACGCGCAAACGACGATTGTTCGCCACCGACAACAGCAGGTACTCGACTGCAAAACGATTGTCGGCGAACTCTGGTTCAGGCGCATCATCGAAAGTAAAGCGCCCCGCCGTCACCGGCTCGACCCCGCGACTGAACCCAGTAGACGACGCCTCGTCAGTTTTCCACTCGGTAGCGCCGTAACCAAGGAAATCCACGCCGAACAAGTCGATCAACTGTTCATAGCCGTGTTTATCGCGCAACACCCGCGACACCTCTAGTAAGCAGTCCGCTGCGACTGTCACTGTGGCTTCCCCAAAGCCCACGACGGACGATATTCCCGCATCGGGAAATGCCTCAGTCAAACTATCTACAAGCGAAATTGCAACATCATTCATCGGCAGATCCCCAGCTTATCGGGCGATGGTATTGGTACGGCGAATCTTGTCCTGGAGCTGGATAATGCCGTAGAGCAACGCCTCAGCCGTAGGGGGACACCCAGGCACATAGATATCGACCGGCACAATGCGATCACAACCCCTGACCACCGAATAGGAATAGTGATAGTAGCCGCCACCATTGGCACAAGAACCCATCGAAATCACCCAGCGCGGCTCAGCCATCTGGTCATAGACCTTGCGCAGCGCGGGCGCCATCTTGTTGCAAAGCGTACCGGCCACGATCATCACATCCGACTGACGCGGACTGGGGCGAAAGATAATGCCAAATCTGTCGAGGTCGTAGCGAGCTGCACCGGCCTGCATCATTTCAACAGCACAGCAGGCCAACCCAAAGGTCATCGGCCACATCGACCCGGTTCGCGCCCAATTGATGAGCTTGTCGGCAGTGGTTGTTACGAACCCCTTTTCCAGTACGCCCTCTATTCCCATTCCAGAGCCCCCTTGCGCCACTCGTAGATAAAACCGACGATAAGAATACCAAGAAAAATGGCCATTGCGACGAGACCGAAGATACCGATCTGATCGAGCACGATAGCCCACGGAAACAGGAACGCTATTTCAAGATCAAAAATAATGAAGAGAATCGCAACGAGATAAAACCGAACATCGAATTTCATCCGCGCATCTTCGAATGCCTCAAAGCCGCACTCGTATGGAGAGTTTTTCGCAGGATCAGGGCGGCTACTGCTCAACATAAACCCCATGCCCATTGCAGCCGCGCCTACTACTATACCTATAGCAAGAAAAATCAGGATAGGAAGATACTGGTCAAGCATGCTTCAAACTCCGCCTTTTCCGTTCATGCCAATCGCTCAAACCAGCAAAAACGATCTATTGCGAGCCAACCGAAAAGTCAGACCCGGACTCAAATCAAGAGGTATTGTGACAGAAATTGTCGCTCGACTCACTAATTAGTAACCCGAGGCTTTCGTATTTTTTAGTAACTACTCAGCTCACCACTGGAATGCGCCATCTCTGCGTCCTACAAGGATGTAGGTGAGGGGCGTGAGCAGGACGCGGAAGCTTTGGGAAATGGTCACTTACACTCGTGAACTCACATTTCCCGCCTTGATCTGACGCATTTCAGCGGCAATCTGAGCAATTACGGTTCTACTTGAGCGAGCGCTGAATAGTTACATTTTTTAAACTAAAAACTCTTCAAATTGCAGGCGCCAGCTTAAAGAAAACCAGCGCAGAAGACAAATACAAACCAAGAAATTGACTGAACAGTCAATTTTCCGAAAGATCGGTCGATCTCCGACCCGTTGCGATATACCTTACTAAAATGGTGCCGATGGCCGGAGTCGAACCGGCACGGCTTGCGCCACTACCCCCTCAAGATAGCGTGTCTACCAATTCCACCACATCGGCATTTATTCAGGAATATCTACAGGCAAACCCTTCTGCCCGCTTTCTTGCTTTACTGCAGGCACATCGACTGCCGGAACATCAGCCACCGGCGCTTGCGGCACACTTGCTTCGATTTTGTCGATGACCGACTCCACGCCGCCAGCATTTTTTGCCTGATAAGAGACGATATAGGCCAAACCCAGGCAATTGAGAAAAAACAGTGCCGCAAGAATCGCCGTGGTTCGTGTCAGGAAGTTACCGGCGCCACGCGACCCGAATACGGTTCCGGATGCGCCACTGCCAAAAGCTGCGCCAGCGTCCGCACCCTTGCCATGCTGCATCAACACGAGCGTGATAATGCTGATGGACAGGAGGACTTCCGAAATCATCAAAACCGTATAGATCATGCTTGCTTGAACCTTTTAGTTGGCCGCCGTACAGATGCCGAGAAAATCCTCGGCGTTGAGCGACGCGCCGCCAATCAGGCCGCCATCGATATCTGGCTTGGCAAACAGTTCAGCTGCATTGTCAGGCTTGACACTGCCGCCATAGAGAATCTGCAAACCTTCTGCCACGCCGGCATCCTGTGCGGCAATGCGCGAACGAATAAACTCGTGAACCGCCTGCGCCTGTTCTGGCGAGGCAGTCTTGCCGGTACCAATCGCCCAGACTGGCTCATAGGCAATAACCGAATTGGCCATTGCTGCAATACCCACCAGATCAACGACCGCGTCCAACTGACGTGCGACAACCTCTTCGGTCGTACCATTCTCGCGCTCTTCGAGCAGCTCCCCGACGCATAGAATGGGTACCAGGCCAGCCTTTTGCGCCGCCTCGAACTTGCTGGCGGTGATCGCATCCGTTTCACCGTACAGACTGCGACGCTCCGAATGCCCGACGATGGCATAGTGACAGCCAATCTCTTTCAACATGGGGGCCGCAACCTCTCCGGTATAGGCGCCCTGCTCATGCTCCGAATTGTCCTGTGACCCGAGCTTGACAGCTGAACCCGACAGCAGATCACGAACCTGAGGCAGATAGGGATAAGGAGGACATACAGCAACATCGGCATTCTGGACGTTGCTCATACCAGCCAGAATACCACTGACCAGCGCTTCATTTCCCGCAAGGGATCCGTTGAGCTTCCAGTTACCAGCCACGAGTATCTTTCGCATTGTTGTCGAGCCTTTTTGTGTCGCCATTCAAGAGGCGGGAAGCTTACCGATGGTCGCTACAGAAAGCAACATCACGACCACAGGCCTCGGTCCAGATCTCCTACCGGATCGCGTAGCGGGGCCGCTCAAGGTGCTGTCGTAGCAGGCGCTCGCGACCGAGTGAACACCAGCCATCACACCGCATTGAGCGGTCGCAGTATGTAATGAACTGCTGAGAAATCCGGGCTAAACCAGATCGGCAACCAGGCTCTTGCGCGCCGCTTCACCCAGCGTGACGTGGTGCTGATAATTTTCATGGTCGATGCCAACGGTGATATCGGCACCGGCTTTTGCGGCTTCGACCATTGGCTGCGTCAGTTCGAAGCGCATGAAGTGGACGCTGGAGGTTTTGTCTTCGGTTTCGCGTTCGAGATCTTCATCAGAGATGGCGTATACCTTGTCGTTGTCGCCAACCTGAACCCAGGTTTTCCGGTCGATGCCAATAAGCCGCGCCAGTTCAGTCTTGCGCTCCTCGGGATCGGGGAATTCGATCATCTGCGTCGCTTTCCAGCTACTGCCGGTGGGAACCATCGGGTTATAGGCGTCCAGCTCTTCCTGGATACCCTCAGCATCGAAGATCTTCTCGATCCGCAGCATTTCCTGAATCTGGTATTGCACCAGGAAGCGGTTTTCAAAGTGCATTGTCACACTGGTGCCAACCGGAATGACGCGGATCTTTTTCTCTTCCATCGCCTTGCGGCGGAAGTCATCACGCTGATTGGAATATTCTTCCAGCGACAGCAAGTCTTCTCTTTTCAATGTCATGGTGTCACCTCAGATTCCGTAAGCTTTGCGCAGCAAGCGCAGCGGATGTTCGGCGGCTGATCCATCATCGACGCCATGCGCAATCTGCGCGCCAGCCATCGGACAATCACTGCTGTAATGATCGGGCTGGTCTTTCTTGACCTTGTTGAACACCGGCCGGCAGATCTTCATTGAAATGTCATGAAATTCGGACTTTACCGCATAGGTGCCGTCATGCCCGGAGCAACGTTCGATCGTATCGATTTCGGTGTCTGGCACCTTTTTCAGCAGATCGCGTGTTTTCAGGCCGATGCGCTGCACCCGCAGGTGACAGGCCGCGTGGTAGTCGATCTTGCCGAGCGAGTGCTTGAAATCGGTATTCAGCAAGCCTTCCTTGTCGCGCAGCATCAGATACTCGAAAGGGTCGAAGATATGATTTCGCACTTTGACCACATCGGCGTCGTCGGGGAACATCAGCGGCAACTCCTGCTTGAACATCAGCACACAGGAAGGAATTGGCGCAACGATATCCTTACCTTCGTCGATCGCCCTGATCATCGCCGGAATATTCACCTTGCGGGCTGCGTCCACGGCTTCGAGGTCACCCAGCTCCAGTTTCGGCATGCCGCAGCAGCGTTCCTTGTCCAGTAGCGACACAGGGATGCCGTTGTGTTCAAAAACGGCCACCAGATCTTCCGCCAGTTCGGGCTGGTTGTGGTTGCCGTAACAGGTGGCGAACAAAGCCACCTTGCCGGTGGTGCGGCCTGCTGGCTTGGCATCGCCGACGGTCTGATGACCAGCCAGCCGTTTGCGCGCGGTCTTGCTGTGGAACTCGGGCAACACCGCGTTTTGGTGGACACCGAAGAACTTGTCCAGCTGCTTGCGGAACAGCTTGTTCTTGTTCATCGTATTGACGACACCGGAGACCACAGGGATGCCGGCCAGCGAACCGACCTGATCGGTGGAACTCAATACCTTGTCGCGCAGCTTGTCCTTGCCCTTTTTGTGCTTCACCGCCTTGGCGCGCAGCATCAGATGCGGGTAGTCCACATTCCACTCGTGAGGCGGCACATAGGGACACTTGGTGAGATAGCAGAGATCGCAGAGATAACAGTGATCGACCACTTTCCAGTAGTCTTCCTTCGCCACCCCATCGACTTCCATCGTCTCCGACTCATCGACGAGATCGAACAGCGTAGGGAATGAATTACAGAGACTGACGCAGCGCCGACAGCCGTGGCAGATATCGAAAACACGCTCCAGCTCGGCAAACAGTGAGGTTTCGTTATAGAAATCGGGGTTTTTCCAGTCGATGGGATGACGCGTGGGCGCCTCCAGACTGCCTTCACGATATCCGCCAGCCATATCTATCTCCTCTGCGAGCAGCGCCCGTCAGATCGACGTGCGCGATATAATGTAGAGTGGATAAGCACAGCGCCATCCACCAGACGAAAACGTTAGTTGTCACGGCAGGCAGAGGCAAAGCCTCCACCCGCCGCAAAAACAAGGCAAGAATACTTGCCAGCTTCAGACTCAGTCGTCCATCGAATCCAGCGCTTTCTGGAAACGGTTGGCGTGAGAGCGCTCGGCCTTGGCCAATGTCTCAAACCAATCGGCGATCTCGTCGAAGCCTTCCTCGCGCGCGGTCTTCGCCATGCCAGGGTACATATCGGTGTACTCGTGGGTCTCACCCGCGATAGCCGCTTTCAGGTTGTCGGCAGTGGCACCAATCGGCAGGCCAGTCGCTGGATCGCCAGACGCTTCCAGATACTCGAGGTGACCGTGGGCGTGACCGGTCTCGCCTTCTGCGGTGGAACGGAATACAGCGGAGATGTCGTTGTAGCCTTCAACATCGGCCTTTGCTGCGAAGTAGAGGTAGCGGCGGTTCGCCTGAGATTCACCAGCGAATGCGTCTTTCAGACTTTGCTCGGTTTTGCTGCCTTTCAATTCCATCGTGTAGTCTCCTGTTCGAATGGTTTGATGGTTGGTTGGTAAAACAATGCGCTATCGGCCATGGCAACTGGTTGTCGCCGCTTGACCGCGCATATTTAGAATTAGTCTAAACGCCGACTAATGTAACAGATCACCTTTTGCTGTCAACCCGACATCACAATCGATGGGGTTACAACAGATGGCGAATTTTTCACGCCATCCAACCATAGCCGATTCTACCCACGAGCGTGAAGACGATCACAGTCCATTGACCGCTTTTGACTTCTCGAGTAGCTTTGCACCACCTTGACCCTCCGGACTGATCCATGCCCCGCAAAAAGACCACCAAACAACCCGATTTCGAAGAATCGCTGCACGCCCTGGAAGCACTCGTCGAACGCATGGAAAGCGACGAACTGACACTGGAAGAGTCGCTGCAGGAATTCGAGCGTGGCATGGCGCTGACCAAGCAATGCGAGAAACTCCTCGACGAAGCTGAACAACGCGTGCAAATCCTCACTGCGAAGAATCGTCTAGAACCCTTTGACAAGGCGAGCGATGACACCTTGCCCGATGACTTCGACGACGAGATTCCGTTCTGACCATGACCACCTCACTCACCCAGGTAATGCCCACATGGCTGGCGCGCATCGAAGACCGCCTCGCTCACTGGCTGCCGCCACAAAAGCGATACAACGCCACATTTCATGAAGCGATGCGTTACAGCACGCTGGATGGCGGCAAGCGCATTCGGCCACTGCTGATCTACGCTACCGGCACCGCCACCGGACAAAACCTCGATGAACTCGACGGCCCCGCCTGCGCGGTCGAGATGATCCACGTCTACTCGCTGATTCACGACGATCTGCCCTGCATGGACGACGACGACCTACGCCGTGGCAAGCCCACCTGTCACAAGGCTTTTGGCGAAGCCACCGCAGTGCTCGCCGGCGACGCACTGCAAGCACTGGCATTCAAGATTCTCGCCACCGACCCGGCCATGACCAGCGACCCCGCGATCCGTTTGAACATGATCGCCACCATCGCCACCGCCGCGGGCTACCAGGGCATGGCTGGCGGTCAGGCCATCGACCTCAACTCGGTCGGCAAGAAACTAAGCCTGATCGAACTGGAAGAAATGCACATCTACAAAACCGGCGAGCTGATCCGCGCCGCCGTCAACATGGCCGCCAGCAACCGCGCCGACCTGCCGCCCGAACAAGCGCAAGGACTCAACCACTACGCCGAATGCATCGGCCTAGCCTTCCAGATCAGAGACGACATCCTCGACATCGAAGGCGACACCGAAACCCTGGGCAAACAAAGCGGCGCCGACCAAGCGCTGGGCAAACCCACCTTTCCCGACATCATCGGCCTGAAAGAATCGAAGATCCGCCTGCGCGAACTGCACCAGCAAGCCCTGACCGCGCTCGAAAGTTTCGACGACAAAGCCGACACCCTGCGCGACATCGCCAACTACATTGTCGATCGTGTGCGATAACCTTCTTCAGTCGGTGCAAAGCCATCTCAAATCGCGCAATGGACTTGGCGTATTCGTCGCATCCTCATTGCCTTGGCGGAAACACCCCACCCTCCTCCTGTGATGTGATCACCACCTGCTGATGATGCTCTCAAGCTCCCTTGGCTTTGCGAACCAGCCACCAAGTGATAACTTCTCCCCATGAAAGCCGATCAAATCAATATCGTACGCTGGTTTCGTGATGCTGCGCCTTACATCAATCAGCATCGTGACAAGACCTTCGTCGTCTATTTTTCTGGCGCAGCAATCGCCAGCCGCGGCTTCGACAACCTGATTCACGATCTTGCCATTCTTCATGCGTTGGGCGTGCGTCTGGTACTGGTCTATGGTGCCCGCACGCAGATCGACGACCGTATTCATCTGGAGAACATCATCCCCTATTTCGCCCATGGGCTGCGCATTACCGACGACAAATCGCTGGGGCCGGTGATCGAAGCAGTGGGTCGGTTGCGCGTGATCATCGAAGCACGATTGTCGCTGAGTCTGGCGAACACACCGATGTCGGGCAGCCGTATCCGGGTGTGCAGCGGCAACTTCATCACCGCGCGACCCTTGGGTGTCATCAACGGCATCGACTATCACCACACCGGCGAAGTCAGAAAGGTGCAGACGGACGCGATCGAGTCGCAGCTCGCGGCCGGCCAGTGCGTGCTGCTGTCACCACTGGGCTACTCCCCGACGGGAGAAGTGTTCAACCTCAATGCCGAGGAGGTCGCCACCCGCACCGCCATCGCGCTGGGCGCAAGCAAGCTGATTCTGATGAATGACAAGCCACTGCCGGAAGACTTTCCTGCCCAGCTGACACCGGCGCAGATCGACGAACTGCTACTGGCAGACCAATTCCCGGGCATGCTGGCGACCCATCTGCGCAATGCCCGCACAGCGATTGCCGACGGCGTGCAGCGCTGCCACATCATCGACCACGAGCTGGACGGCAGCCTACTGCTGGAGCTGTTCACCCGCGATGGCGCCGGTACGCTGATCTCTGCGCATGCCTTCGAAGGCATGCGCCAGGCCACGATCAACGACGTCGGCGGCATCCTCGAACTGATAGAACCACTGGAACAGCAGGGTCTGCTGGTGCGCCGCTCGCGTGAACAGCTGGAGCTGGAAATCGCCCATTTCACCGTGATCGAACGCGACGGCAAGATCATCGCCTGCGCCGCACTGTACCCATATACCGCAGAAAAGGCCGGCGAGATCGCCTGTGTCGCCGTTCACCCCGATTACCGCCAGGACCGGCGCGGCGAACGGCTGGTGGAATATCTGGAGAAGGAAGCGCGGCTGCAACGACTGAAGTATCTGTTCGTGCTGTCGACACAGACGATGCACTGGTTCATGGAGCAGGGCTACCAGCCGGCCAGCCTCGACGACCTGCCCGTCGAGCGGGCGAGCCTGTACAATTACCAGCGTCAATCGAAAATCTTCATCAAACATCTCTGACGCCGTGGACACACCGCTCGACATCATCCAGATCACCGATCTGCACATCGCTCACCCGCCACGCAAGCTGCCCGACTCGTCCCTAACGACGAAGGACAGCCTCGAAGTCGTGTTACAGACAATCGCGCGCGACGAAGACCCAGCATTCATGCTCTGTACCGGTGATCTCGCCAATCACCCCGATCCAATCGCCTACCGGCACATCCATGAGATAGTCGGCGTGGATGGATGCCCGGTATACTGCCTGCCTGGCAATCACGATGATCCACTGATGGCACAAGAAGCTGCAACGTTGCAGCCATCACGACTCGAGTGGTGCCGGGTCATTACACGTGGCAACTGGGTGATCATCATGCTCGACTCGCATGTGGAGGGGCGTATCGACGGGCGCCTGGCTGCAACAGAGTTGGCCTTTCTCGAGCAGACACTGACGGCACACCCCGATCATCACGCCCTCATCTGCCTGCACCATCATCCCGAACCGATGCAGAGCCGCTGGCTGGATAACCACATCCTGAAAAACGCCACCGAGTTCTATCTCGTAACCGACAAACACCCACAGCTTCGAGCCATCCTCTGGGGACATGTTCACCAAGCATGGTCAGGGCAGCGCGGGCAAGTCCAACTTCATGCCACACCATCGACCTGTTTCCAGTTTCTGCCACGCAGTGATGACTTTGCGTTCGACCAGCGCCCGCCCGCCTATCGCCGCATCCGCCTCCACAGCGATGGAAATTTCACCTCCAGCGTCAATTTCTGCGAACTAACTTTGTAAAAAAGTTGTCACAGTTGGGAACGCATGCAGAAAAAGTGCTACCTGGCCCAACCGGCCAACATAAACACCGTAGTCATGCCTTTCTCCCACGTCGACAATATAAACAAGAGGCTGCTTTCGTGGAACTGTCCCAACAAATCAAGACCTACCTGTCTCAACCCAACCCTGACCTGCTGGAAGCATCATTGCTGGTTGCACGGCATGCACAGCCATCACTGGTTACAGCAGAATACACCTGGCTGATCGATTCCTGGGCTACCGAGCTGGCCGAGCGCCTGCAAGGATTGCCCGACGCCCGCGCAAAACTGAAAAAGATCAATGACTTCCTATTTCGGGAACTGGGTTTCAGTGGCAATCACGACGATTACTACGACCCTCGCAACAACATGATCAACCACGTCATCGAGCGCCGCAAAGGCATACCGATCACGATGGCAGTGCTGTACATCACGTTGGCACAACGGGTTGGGCTGGATGTCGTCGGCGCATCATTTCCCGGCCATTTCCTGGTCAAGATGAACCTCGACGAGGGCCTGATCGTTCTCGACCCCTTCAACAAGGGTGTCAGTCTTGGCGAAGACGATTTGAAGACCTTGCTCGAATACAACAATCTCAATACCGACACTGACATGCTCTCTGTATCGCTACGCACCGCAACGCCGGAAGAGACGATACAGCGGATGTTGCGCAACCTGAAATCGGTTTACATCAAGGAAAAGCGCCAGGAATCCGCCCTGGAAATTCTCAACCTGATGCTCACCATCAATCCGAAGCTCACCGAGGAGCGGCGCGAACGCGGCCTGCTGCTGCGCGATATGGGCTGTCACCACACCGCCCTGCTCGACCTGAACGACTATATGGAGCGCTCGAAAAAAGAGGAGCGGATCGCCGAGATCCGCCCCATCATCGTTGACCTGTTGCGGAGCACACCCGCGTTGCACTAGCGAATAGAAATCTCCACACGTTCGCTAACCCCCTTGCCGTCGCCGCTGCCAATACCCTGGCTGCTGAGGCGGCGGGGGGAGATGCCTTTGGAGATGAGATACTTTTTGACACGCACCGCACGCCCCAATGACAACCTCAGGTTTTCATATTCATCCTTGCCCGATGCCGCATAGCCCTTGATATCGAACCGCAGTTTGAAGAAGGCGGCAACATCACGGGCAAAGCGGTCGAGCTGGCGTGTGGCCTCGGCGTCGAGCATATCGCTGCCCGGCTGGAACTCGATGACCGGCATGGTCAGGCTAAGCAATGCCCGGCTGCGCTCGGAACGCTTTGGCTTGGTCGTGGTGACGGTGGTACCGTATTTCACGCCGGTCGGGGCCACGGCAGCCACAGACTTGCCAAAACGCTTGACCAGCCCGACCGTCAGCATCGCCGCGTCCACATCATAGGCGGTGTATTCCAGCCGCAGGCCGAAACCGTCGCGCCAAGCGTATTCGGCGCCCGCACCAACCAGAACATGGTAGTCGTTCCCGCGCTCAAACAGCAGGTTGCTGCTGTTCTGCATCGCCCCCACGCCCAGCCGGCCATAGAGTGAAAAGCCTTGTCTTGGCACCCCGGGGTAGTAGTAGCGCGATGGCGGCTGCGGTGACTGGTTGTAGAAATAGGCCAGTGCGGTGACGCCAAAATCCCGATAGGCAACATGGCCGACCGGATCTCCACCAACATTGGACACTTCGGCTTCGCCGAGATCGGCATAATATCCCTCGACGCTGAAATAGCGCGAAAGATCATAGCCAGCAGCGATCATGAACCCGGCATCATTGTCGTCGCTGATTCGGTAGCAATCACAATCCGATGCTGGCTTGACACTGGAAAACCCCGCAGCCCCAGAGAGGAACCAGCGCGAATCCGCGGCGGTCTTGGCCACCGGTGCACCCACTAACGGGCCAGCAGCAAGCGCGAAGGCAATGGTTGCAAGCAGAAACTTGTTGGCTGTCACGATTGAAAACCCTCCCTGTGGGCATGAATCTTATTCCGTTTCTCTTGCCGCATCAGCCTGCCCGATATCAGCAGCGCCGGCAAGAACCACCAAGTCATCGCTCCTCCGCCCCAGCCTGAAATGCCGGTCCGCAGCCGTGCTCCACTTACCTCCTGAAAGTCGGGAATACCATTGCCATTGGCATCGAGGGCGCGATTTCCGCCATCCCCCAGCACCGTCCCACGACCACCATCGTCGCTGCCAAGATCATCGATTCGACCATCCCCGTCGAAATCAACTCCACCGGCTTCGATAATGTCGAAAATGCCGTCGGCATCACTGTCGAGCTGGCGAAAATCGGCGACGCCATTGCCATCACTGTCGAGTGGTTGATGATAGCCCGACACACCGTCAGCCCTGCCATCGGCGTCGTCATCCTGCAAACCGGCCTCGATGACATCACCAATACTGTCATTGTCGCTATCCAGATCGAGATAGTCAGCCAGGCCATCACCATCCGTGTCCGTGATCTTGTAAGCATCGACTGCTGGCACCGAGGTGGAAGCGACATCGATTCGACCATCGGCGTTGCCATCTACCCGCGCGACATCGTCCAGTGACAAGGACGACTCAAAAATATCGAAGATACCATCACCATCGGCATCAAGGTCGAGCTGATCGACCACGCCATCTCCATCGCTGTCCGCCGCAGCCTCGATATAATCGGGAATGCCGTCATTGTCATCATCGGGGTCGATTTTGTCCGCCAAGCCATCCAGGTCACTATCACCATTTCCCGGCTGCAGAATGCGAATACGCACGGAAGCCGTACTCGTCTCCCCCGCCGCCCCTGTCAACGTGTAAGTAAAGCCATCTTCACCCTGAGCATCTGCTGCTGGTGTATAGACAAATGCATCGCCGAGCCGCCGCAGCTCGCCCGATTCAGGCAATGCCGCAACATGCATGTCAACATCACGAGCCACCGGAATGCGGTCATTCCGCAGCACATTCAGCAATACCGATTGCCCCGCCATCACAACAAAGTCATCCCCCCTGGCAAGTAATGCCGCATCGGCACCAGCGACGTGAAACAGCGCCAGATCGATCACCGTTTCATCCTCCTGCCGAAGATCGACAAGCCGTGGCAGCGGTGCACCAGCCACCCGATAATTGTCGGGAAAACCTGCACCATCCGTCACCAAGTCCAACCAATATCGGCCAACGGGAAGCCCGTTGAATTGATAATCACCACGCGCATCGGTCTTGCGCACGCCGATCAAGCGGTCCAAACCCTGCTCGAAGCGACCATCTCCGTCATCCATATACAAGCGTAACGTCAATCCTTCCAGCGCATCTTCCCCTTCGTCCTGTTTTCCTGAACCAGCGGCATCACGAAACACCTTGCCAGACAATGACAGCAGCTCTGCTGCGGTGAAGTACGCACCAATTCCGCCGTACAAATCGCCATCACCACCGAAATTTCCAGTTGCATCGGGTACGTTGCTGCGGCTGGTGGTCAATGGATAGGCCGCAGGGTTCAACAGATCGATCGTCTCCTCGACATCGGCGCCGAATAGTGAGAAACCGTAGAGCATTTCACCGGGCTCGATACCGAGCGCGTCAAGAGAGACGAAGGTCGCACCGAACATCTCAACGGTATCGCTGCGCAGGGAAACCGGCGGGCCGTTGGGCGGCTGGTGCGCATTGGCAAGGAAATCGCTCCGAAGCGCGATATCAGAGACGCCATAACGCAATGCATCGGCATCTGAGCTGTCGTGTGCGTGAATGGTTAGCAGATCACCGTATCCGGCCACCCGCCCGGTCGCATCGAGCGCAGTAATGGCCGCGACCTTAACCGGGCTGTTGGCACCCTTTTCGGCAATGAGAAAACCAGCTCGATCGAACAATTCAGCCTTCGGCGGCGGGAGAATACCGCTGGGGAAAATAATATCGATCCGCTCGATATTGCCAGCCGTTGCCAAGCCGCCGGAATCCTGATTAGAAAAGACATCGAGCAATCCCCGATTGACAATGTTTTCCCGCAGCAACCGCCCAGCCTCACAATTCGCTGAATCATCACCGGGAAAATCAGGCTGAAACGAGAGCAACTTGCGGCCCATCTCCACAAATAGCGAGCAGCTCATGCCGCTGACCTGGGGGTTATCGACCCTGTGAATAGCAATGCGTGGCGCGGGATAGCGATGAGTGAACCTTGCGCCCCCATGGGAAAACGCTTCAAGCGTCAGGTTGACACCGACACCCCAACGATAGCGGTCATCACCAACCTTATAGGAAGAAGGCGCAGCGAAACGGTGTGCCAGCTCGACCTCTGCCACCTCACCGCGCGCCAAAACGATCGCCGGCAACAGCAGCCCCGTCACGAGGGCAAAACGGGACAGCCCCTCCAATAACCATCTCAACTCATTCACCGACATCCCAAATCCCTTTAGCTATAAAGCTTAATTTCCTGAAAAACCGAGGTTTTCTCGAAGATACCAATTATAGCCTATTTTCGCGGGGGTAAACCTGACTCATCAAACCCAGATAGAAGAACTTGCGAGTGCAAAATCACTAGACATCCAGTTTCACAACGTTGCACCTTCACGACGGCCGCGAACAACGCATAGCCCATCGGAGCTAGACCTTTTGGTCAACAAACGATTCATAGGCACACCGCTACCGTGACCCATAACTCAATGACTTACGCCACGACTCCACGTCACTGGAGGGCAGCCCACGGACATCTATCTAGCCGTCACGGGTTACTGTGCAGATCGTCACTTGTTGTTAAATTACACACAGCCATAGGGATTGGGTCATCAATACTATGGCTGCAGAAGTTCATTCATCCGTTCTTCTGCTGTTTTACCGGGTTACAAGACGACGATCGGACGGACAAAATCAGAAATTGGTGATAGTCCGCCATCAGGAACGACAACAACTGATCCGGGATCACATCAGCACTGTGTAACAACGGGGGTTGGTTGCAGAATGCTGGCCAGAATGTGGAACCGGATAATGATCCTCCTGATTTCCGGCAACCGTGCTTTGACCCGGTCTTTGTATTCCAGTGGGGGCTGGATTTAAAGCTGACGCATTGGCGTCAGCTTTATTTTTTTCTGGTGTTCGTTCGTAACTGCTCAGCTCACCACTGAAACACGTCATCTCTGCGTTCAGATCCTGTATCCGCTTCAATCCCAGCTGTACCACAGCCCATTTCGCTTTGGCGTCCGCCATGCTCTATGATGCCTGTAACTTGTCGTAACACTTGGCGGTAACCATATCACCAGCCATGCTGCTATGACGGATTGCAGCCAAAACACCAGCCTCATCACATCTGTGTTGATGTAAACAACTGATATTTAGAAAGTTGGTGTGACGCCTTCTACGTTTTCAGGCTATGAAAAGGCTACAATCACCGCAGTAATCAATGTCAACAGGAGACCCCACCAGCAACCTTGAAAACCCCATCGACCAATCTGCTGCTGTATGTCATCGTCGCCGCGCTAACGATTTTTGCGTGGGCGGCACTCAATCGTCCTGGCGATGAACTCTCGTGGTCCCATAGCATTCAAGGCGTATCCTTTTCACCATTGCGAGCGGAACACGACCCTACTAAAGGGCGTTACCCCACTACGGCCCAGATCGATGAGGATCTCGCCTTGTTGTCCGGCGATGTCGAGAACATCCGGACCTATACGGTCAAAGATGACTTGTACCAGATACCCCGTCTGGCCAAAGCCCATAATCTGAAGGTCACACTCGGCGCCCATCTGTCGGGCGACATGTCGGAAGACGCGGCGGAGCTCAAACGCCTGATCACCGTCGCGAAAGAAAACTGGGATACGGTAGACCGGGTGATCATCGGCAACGAAACATTGTTGACCAACACACTCACGGTCGATCGGCTGGCTACTTACCTGGATCGTGTACGGCGCTCACTGCCGATGCCGGTGAGTACTGCCGAACCCTGGCATATCTGGCTGAAACATCCGGAACTCGTCAAACGGGTCGACTTCATTACCGTCCACCTGCTCCCCTATTGGGAGGGCTTGCCGGCAGATGCTGCGGTAGGCTATCTGCTGCAGCGCTACCGCGAACTACAAGCGACCTATCCCAACAAGCCGATCGTGATCGGTGAGGTTGGTTGGCCGAGCAATGGTCGCCAACGTGAAGCCTCAGTGCCATCACTGAGCAATCAGGCCATGTTTCTCAAACGGTTTCTAACACTCGCCAGAAACGAAGGCTGGACATACTTCATCATTGAAGCATTTGATCAGCCATGGAAAGCAGAAACCGAAGGCGGTGCCGGTGCCTATTGGGGGCTTTACGACGTCAACCGCAGCCCCAAGTTTTCTTTCACTCAGCCGGTGCTCGACATTCCCCAGTGGAAACTGCTCGCCGCGCTTTCGGTCGCATTCGCTATCCTGGTGCTGGGCCCTTTGCTGCGCAGCGAGCACAATCTCACATCGATTGGCCGCAGCTTTCTTGCAGTGGTTACCTTCGCAGCCGTCACCGCCATTGTCTGGCTGATCTACAGCTATACCAAACAATACCTGACCTGGAGTTCCATCGTGCTGGGTTTTGTGATGTTGCTGGCCGTACTGGGCTTGATCATGGTGCTGCTGGCGGAAGCGCATGAATGGGCAGAAGCACTGTGGGCAGGGAAGCCAAAACGACCTTTTCAGCCGCCCCAGCTGACGGATGACGAACTGCCTTTCGTGTCGATCCACATCCCGGCCTACAGCGAACCGCCCGAGATGCTGAAGGAAACCCTGAATGCACTGGCCGCTCTGGACTATCCGCATTTTGAAGTATTGTTGATCGACAACAACACCACAGACCCGGCGCTGTGGCAGCCGGTACGTGACCACTGCCACAAACTCGGTTCACGCTTTCGCTTCTTCCACTTCGACAAACTGGCAGGCTTCAAGGCCGGCGCCATGAATGTGGCACTGCGCGAAACCAACCCCGCAGCCGAGGTGGTTGCCGTCATCGACAGCGATTACATCGTCGAACGCAACTGGCTACGCGACTTGGCGCCCGCTTTCAGCGACCCGGAGCTTGGCATCATGCAGGCGCCGCAGGATTATCGCGACGGTGACCGGAACCTGTTCAAGGCAATGTGTCACGCCGAATACCGCGGCTTTTTCCAGATCGGTATGGTGACGCGCAACGAGCGCAACGCCATTATCCAGCACGGTACGATGACGATGATCCGCAAATCGGTACTGACGGAAGTCGGCGGCTGGAGCGAGTGGTGCATCACCGAAGATGCAGAGTTGGGTCTGCGTGTGTTCGAACACGGCTACAAAGCGCAATATGTGCCGGTCAGCTATGGTCGCGGCCTGATCCCGGACAACTTTCTCGATTTCAAAAAGCAGCGCTACCGCTGGGCCTACGGCGCCATGATCATCATGCGCCGCCACTTCAAGGAGCTGATGGGCTTCAAGCCAACCCACCTCACCCGTGGCCAGCGCTATCATTTCATCGCCGGCTGGCTGCCGTGGGTATCCGACGGCCTGAGCCTGATCATCAACATGACTGCGCTGTTCTGGACCGTAGGCATGGTTGTATTGCCAGAACATTTCGATCCACCACTGATGATGTTTGCGCTGTTTCCATTGGCGCTGTTTGCCTTCAAGCTGGTGAAGCTGACTTTTCTCTACCAGCTGAGAGTAGGTGCCAATGCACGCCAAAGCCTTGGCGCAGCGATCGCCGGACTCGCGCTGGCACACGGCATTTCTCGCGCAGTGATTACCGGGTTCACCAACAGCAGCCTGGGCTTTTTCCGCACACCGAAAATGGCCAGCCATTCTGCCTTTCTGCAAGCGCTGAACCATGCGCGTGAAGAGCTACTGCTAATGCTGGCGATGTGGCTGGGTGCCTGGGCCATCTGGCAGATCCATGGCTTGCAGATACCAGACACGAAAATCTGGATCACCATGCTGCTGGTGCAGTCCATCCCCTATGCCGCAGCGGTGACAATGAGCCTGATCAGTAGCCGGCCGGACCTCCCCGCCAGTCTGATCGGCCCCATGGCCAGTCTGAAAAAACCGGCCTACCCTTCCGATTCACCCACGGCATGAGCCATCAGACGGCGATACTGCCGCTGCAATGTTTGCGCTGATCGCGGCTGGCAGCTTTGCGTTTCACAGTACCGACCATCGAGCAGCAGCCGATAGACCAGCGCCGGCACATCGTAGTGGTGAAAGTCTGTCAGTGACAGCGGCCTGCCCCGATCGAACACCGCCAGCAGTGTCAGCTTGCTGCTGTCTTCCCTGCCCGCCAGATATCCGAGCTGTTCATACACGCCCTTGCCCTCAGGCATCGGCGGCACATGATCCCCGAGCACAATCACAATACTGTCCGGATCCATCTTCTTGAGCGCATTGATATGCTCGGCAATCGCCTTGCTGCGATAGTAGATCTGGTTGACGATAGCCAACAGGTCGTCGTTGACCGGGCCGCCTGAGGTCACCTCAACCACACGAGGCCGCTGCGTTTCATCAAGCTTGAACGGGATGTGGCCGTAAATTGTCATCACATAATTCAACAGCGGCCCCGTCCCCAGCTGGCGGCGAATAAATTCGCGATTCTGTCGCAACAACACTGCGTCGAACATATACTGCTCGGCATCGACATCACCGGTCGAAAGATAGCTATTATCGGCGGCGGCGTACTCCCGCGGAAAATGAATCTCGTCAAAGCCGACGCCTTTGAGGGCCGCCCGGGCGTTGAAGAACTCCGGCTTGAACCCCTCCGTGGCAATGCTGCGGTAGCCGATACGCTGCAAGGCATCCGGCAGACAATGAATCCTTGCAGCACTGAACAGGTTGAATTCGATGGTGCCAAACTCCTGCATGGCGGGAACGCCGCAAAGCACCTCGAATTCCGCCTGCGCGGTATACCCCCCATAGACCGGCGAACGCGACAGGCTGCCAGTACCATCGAGCAGCAATTTGCGGAAATCGGGATGCACCGGATCCATGTTGAAACGCAGTTTTTCCAGCCGCAGTGGATCAAGAAAACCTTCCAGCATGACGATATGCACATTGCGAGACGCAGCAACGCCACGCAGTTGCTGCAAGCGCCGCTCATTCTCAGCCTCATAGCCGGCATCGTCGCGATAGTCTGCAAGCGACTGCAACGCCTGTTGCCGTCGCGCCGCCTGATAGAGCACCATCGAGATGCGTCCATTGAGGCCTACCGAACGGTAGTCAGACCAAACGATTGGCGGATTGGCTAGCGTGGTAAAACCCTGCAGAAACCATGCTGGCCGCATACTGATCACGGCAACCAGCGCCACCAGTGGCAGCACCGACAGCAGCGCGCGTCGCGTACCTGGCCAACGCAGCCGCGACGCCACCAGCAGTAAGGGCAGGCCGAGTACGGCGGCGATACCCAACGATTGTTGCCACGGCAGCACGTCGATCAGCTCTGGCAACTCCTGAATTTCACTGAGCCGGAAGACGCGACCCAATAACAGGTAGTAGACATCCAGAAAGAAGTAGACCAGCAGCACGGGAATAGCTGCCAGCAGCGCCCGAAACCGCTGCGCCGGCAAAAAACTGCGCACCAGCAGGTAAAAATAGAGCACCAGCGGCAGTTCCAGCGCCTTGTGCCACGACAGCGGCTGCAAGCCACCTCCGCTCCAGAACTGTTTTGTCATCACAAACAGCACCAGGGCGAATACGAGGTACTCAGCCAGATGCCTGATGGCGGTCCTGCTATGCAACACAATCTCCCTCTCCCTTGGCATGGGTTCTGGCAACAATCATCATCGGGGCAACACGAAACACTCATTTGGGAACAGCGCCATAGCATAGGTGATATGAAGCAATACCTGCGAATTCCCGTTACTGGAGGGCGATCATAGAAGTGCTATGGGGGTAAACAACATCCATCAAACAACCATCAATCATTGAGTGATGCAATACTCTCTATTAGTATAGGGAATTGCAGATTGTTCCTGATTTGTGAACTGGCTAACATCGGCTGACTGAGGCTGGCATGCCTCAGTCAGCCGGCATGGGTTTGTCAATGCGTCCATGGCCGGGCAACGCAGGAAAACGGGTACATGACAATCCGGCCCCCAGTCGGGCTGTCAGCGATGAAGTACCTATGACAAGACTGCTCAGCGAGTAGCCACGTAACAGGTAGCGGCCCGGATTTCGGCTGAAAACGCCATGTCGGCGATCTTCGGCATAAACCGTGCAGCCTCTCTGTAACATAACCATAAGTCAGGTCCACAAGCCTGTTGCCAAGCAAACATCAAGCGAGTCTCAGATGCGATGACGATATCCTGATCCGTTCCAGATATGTTTGCGACAGACACTCGCTTTTCTCCGCCGCGCCCCGTCTGGAATCGAATCAACCGCCTCGCTCCGACCCAGCGCTCGATCGTCGCTTGCAGCATCGTTTTGCGGCCTGTTCCAATAACGATACATAGGAGACTGACTGATGAGTTCCAACAACTCATACTGGCGAGCAAACCTCCGATTGATGGCGTTCTGCCTGACAATCTGGTTCATCGTCTCATTCGTCTGCGGCATTCTGCTGGTGGACGTCCTCAACCAATATCGCCTCGGCGGCTACAAACTCGGTTTCTGGTTCGCCCAACAGGGCTCCATCTATACATTTGTCGTGTTGATCTTCTTTTATGCCTGGCGCATGAATGCGATCGACCGCAAATTCGACGTTCATGAAGACTAGGAGAACCTGACGTGGATCTGAAAACACTAACGTATATTTTCGTCTTCGGAACTTTCGCGCTGTACTTTGCGATTGCCTGGTGGGCACGTGCATCGTCGACCAGTGAGTTCTATGTTGCCGGCAAGGGCGTGCACCCGATTCTCAACGGCATGGCAACCGGCGCGGACTGGATGAGTGCCGCCTCGTTCATCTCCATGGCGGGCCTGATCGCCTTCCTCGGCTATGGCGGCTCGGTATTCCTGATGGGCTGGACCGGTGGCTATGTGCTGCTGGCGATGCTGCTGGCGCCATACCTGCGTAAACACGGCAAATACACCGTGCCGGAGTTCATCGGTGACCGCTACTACTCACAGACCGCACGCATCGTCGCCGTCATCTGCCTGATCATCGCCTCGCTGACTTACGTCATCGGCCAGATGAAGGGCATTGGCGTCGCCTTTGGCCGTTTCCTCGAAGTGGACTATGCCATTGGCCTGTTCATTGGCATGGGCGTGGTCTGGGTCTACGCCGTACTGGGTGGTATGAAGGGCATCACCTACACCCAGATCGCCCAATACTGCGTCATGATCTTCGCCTACACCGTGCCAGCGGTCTTCATCTCGCTGCACCTCACCGGGCATCCACTGCCGCAGATCGGCCTTGGCAGCAAGATGGTGGGCACCGACACCTACCTGCTCGACAAGCTCGACTTGGTCGTCACCGACCTTGGTTTCAAAGAGTACACCACGGCCAAGCTGGGCAGTACGCTCAACATGTTCGCCTACACCCTGTCGTTGATGATCGGCACGGCTGGCCTACCCCATGTCATCATGCGCTTCTTCACCGTACCGTCGGTCAAGGCAGCACGCTCCTCGGCAGGCTGGGCACTGGTCTTCATCGCCATTCTCTATACCGTTGCACCTGCGGTTGGCGCCATGGCCCGTTTGAACCTGCACAACACCATCCAGCCGGCACCGGGCGAGAATCTGGCCTATGACGAGCGGCCACAGTGGTTCAAGAACTGGGAAGCCACCGGCCTGCTGAAGTTCGAGGACAAGAACGGCGACGGCAAGATCCAGTATGTCGCCGACAAGGACAAGAACGAAATGGTCAAGGTCGACCGCGACATCATGGTGCTGGCCAATCCGGAAATCGCTAACCTGCCCAACTGGGTCATTGCACTGGTGGCCGCCGGTGGACTGGCCGCAGCCCTGTCGACCGCTGCTGGGTTGCTGCTGGCAATCTCCTCATCGATATCACATGACTTGATGAAGGGGGTTTTCGTCCAGGGCATCAGTGAACGCGGGGAGCTGCTCGCGGGACGGATCGTCATGACATTGTCGATCCTGCTCGCCGGCTATCTGGGGCTTAATCCGCCCGGCTTCGCGGCGGGAACGGTGGCATTGGCGTTTGGTCTCGCCGCGTCGTCGATCTTCCCGGCACTGATGATGGGTATCTTCTCCAAGAACATCGGCAGCAAGGCCGCCGTCGCCGGCATGGTTGCCGGTATCGGTGTGACCCTGCTTTACGTGTTCCAGCACCACGGCATCATGTTCATCAAGGGCACCGAGTTCATGATGGGCATGGAGAAGAACTGGTTCTTCGGCATCGATCCCAAGGCCTTCGGAGCGGTTGGCGCCATCGTCAACTTTGCCGTCGCCTATCTGGTATCGAAAGTCACCGGACCGGCACCAGACCACATCCAGCACATGGTCGAGAACTTCCGGGTTCCCGCCGGCGCTGGCGCAGCAACGGATCACTGACAGGCGTCAGTCGATGCATTGCTGAAATGGTGAGAAAAGGCTCCTTCGGGAGCCTTTTCTTTTTGCGCCATACGGTAGTCGTGGATAGGCCAATCACCTGCTCGAAGGCCGGTGCCAGGCGTCTGAGTCGCCAGATCGGCGACGGGCCGGCAGGATGCCGGCGGTCCCAGGGATTGCAGAAGCTGGTGGGCCGGGTTAGCGTAAACTGATGATTTACTGTCTATAACTACTCATCGACCCAGCCCGCGCTGCGGGCACACACCGAAAAGTAACGATGTCACCGATTTAGCCGTTAAGTGGCCATTTGGCAATCTGGTTTTCTTTCCCCTTCGCACGCGCCGCTGACGGGTGCGACTGGAGGGGGCAACCGGCCATGGATGGCCGGTTGAAGCTTGCGCGGCAGGAAGCCGCTCAAGCTGACCCCGGAAGGCGTGCCCGGCAGCGGAATCAAGCGTGTGTTGGGGCGTCCTTTTTTGGGTTCCGTTTTTTGGACGAGCAAAAAATGGAACTCGCGCTGTGCGAGAGTGGGTTGGAAGAATCGTAGTGTTGGTGAGCGCAAAACCCGTACCACCGCCACTCGATATGATCGGCGAGGACGAACAGTGGGAGATTAGCTCTTTCGTCCAATCGCCACCTGGAAATCATGGTGGTATTGTTTCGTAGCCAATCAAGCGGTGGTGCTTCTGTTCCAGCCCTCTACCACGGCCCCGAGTACCTTTTTGTCAACAGCAACAAAAAGGTACCAAAAAATGCCGCCCCGATTGCCCGCTGATTCCTGCGCTTCTCGGCCCAGCCGGGGGGCGGCCGACACGTCCCTTCGTGACGGCCGACGCAGGCCATCCATGGCCTGCCCCTGCGGGCTGATCCCGGCTGAGCCTGCGATGCTCGGGCGGGCAAAGGGGGTATCAGCGGTTGCCATACGACAGGTTTGGTGGGAAGTTACTTGGAAGTAGGTAGAAAAATATAACCGTAACTGCTCAGATTGCCGCCGACGATACATCGTCATCCCTGCCACCCAACAACCGGCCCAGCCAATCAATGGAAATAGAACTGAAGGAAATCCGCGACTTCATTGCCGCCATTCCGCCCTTCGATCGCCTCGACAAGCGCAGCATCGAAAAGCTGGTGGAAAAAATCACCATTCGTTATTTCCGCACAGGCGCGTCATTGCCACCAGAAGAAACCAAGCAGGAGCGGCTCTACATCATCCGCAAGGGCGCGTTGAGCCTGACATCCCGGAAAGGCACACTGCTGGGAAAATTAGGCGAAGCCGATATCTGTACCAGTTTCTGCCTGACCGATGGCACGAACAAATTTCAAGTGAGCGTCGATGAAGACATGCTCAGCTACACGATCGACTGTGACCAGTTGACCGAGATCGTCGGCGACGACTCCAGCGTACTCTCATTTATCCGCAATACAGCATCGCAACGCCTGAACCAAGCGATGGCAACACGCCAGGAAGCAGCCTCGTCCTCATCCCGCCTGATGACCATGACGGTTGACGACGTAATGCAAGCACCGGTGGTCACCATCGACACCAGCGACAGTATCCATGAGGCAGCCGTGCGTATGAATGACGAGTCCGTCTCCTCGCTCGTCATTGTCGACGGCGGCAAAGCGGTCGGCATCGTCACCGACAAGGACATCACTCGCCGTTGCGTTGCTGCGGGCCATGCACCGAGCAATCCGGTCGAACAGATCATGACCACTGACATGATCACCACATCCAGCGACGTGATCGCCTTCGATGCGCTGATGACGATGACGCGCAAGCATATCCACCACTTGCCGGTCATCGACGATGGCAAGCTCAAGGGGGTGGTCGCCATTTCCGATCTCATGCGTCAGGAAGGCCGCAACGCGGCCTATCTCGCCAGCGCCATCCATCGCGCCACCGACATCGACACCCTGCGCGGACTCAGCGAAACCATTCCGCAATTGCAGGTTCAGCTGGTCAACCAGAGCGCAACGCCGGATCACGTTGGTAACGTCGTTACCTCGATTACCTCAGCGCTGACCAGGCGGCTGCTGACACTGGCCGAGGAAAGATTCGGCCCACCGCCAGTGCCCTATGCCTGGGTCGCCGCCGGATCCCATGCCCGGCGCGAGCAGACCTCGCACTCGGACCAGGACAACGGCATGATCATTGCCGACGACCTGAAAAAAGAGGATGAAGGCTGGTTCGAGCAGGTTGCCAATTTCGTCTGCGACGGGCTCAACGACTGCGGCTATGTCTACTGCCCCGGCGACGTCATGGCAAAAAACGAGAAATGGCGCCAGACGCAATCCGTCTGGCAGGGCTATTTCGACAGCTGGGTCAATATGCCGGAGCCGATGGCGCTGATGTACTCCAGCATCTTCTTCGACCTGCGCACCATCCACGGCGACACCACGCTGCTACAAGCGATCCGCGAAAAGATGCTCGCGCAAACACCGCAAAGCACGCTGTTTCTCGCCCACCTGACGCACAACGCCCTGAAGCTGCGACCACCGCTGGGTTTCTTTCGCGATTTCGTACTGATCCACGACGGTAAACATAACGACACGCTCGATCTCAAACACAACGGCATCGCGCCCATCGTCGATCTGGCGCGGATCTATGCGCTGTCGGAAGGCATTCCTGCCGTCAACACAATCGAACGCCTCAAAGCCGCCGCCGGTACGCCTACGCTGAGCGAATCGGGGGCAGCAAACCTGCTCGACGCGCTGGAGTTCATCGGTATTTTGCGGCTGGAACATCAGGCACGACAGATACAGGCCGGCGAACCCGCCGACAACTTCATGTCACCCAAAGAGATTTCCCGGCTGGAGCGCGAACACTTGAAAGATGCCTTCAAAGTCATCCAGACCATGCAGGCGACACTTCAGTCCCGCTACCAGATATGAGGCCGTTGCTGCAATGACCTTGGCACTACTTGATCGCTGGCTTGGTCTCGATGCAAGGCGCAAGCGCATGCTGGCCAAGGCGCCGGCGGGCGCGTTGCGGGAATATCTCGCCACCCCCTTCCCCGACCCGGCAACCCCGCTGGATCGCACACCCATTCTCGCTGTCGATTTCGAAACCACCGGGCTCAACCCCGCCACCGCACATATCCTCAGCATCGGCCATGTCTGTATCGACAACAATGAGATCGTACTCTCGACGGCACATCACACCATCGTCCACAGTCACGGCGAACTGGACGAGGAGAACGTCGTCATCCACCAGATCACGGACAGTCACAAGGCATCCGGCGAACCATTGCAGCAGGCAATTGATGACTTACTTCTGGCAATGGCCGGTCGCGTCATGCTGGTACATTTCGGCCGCATCGAGAAAGACTTTCTCACTGCTGCCTGCCAGCGGCTCTACGGCATGGCACCGATTTTCCCGATGATCGACACGCTGTTCATGGCCACGCGTCGCATGGACATGCGCACCGCCGGCTACGATCCTTCCGAGCTGCGCCTGTTCCGGCTACGCGAACATCACAGCCTGCCCCGCTACGGCGCCCACAATGCGCTCAGCGACGCCATTGCCACCGCGGAACTGTTCATGGTCGAAACCAGTCTGATGGACAGGAAGAAAACACCACCGCTGAAACGGGTGTTGCGTTACTGACACAAATTAACTGCCTTTGGTGCGCACGCTAACGCGCACACACCCTACAACCAACCCACACCGTAGGGTGTGCGCCGCAGGTGCGCACCAAAAACCCGATGGCGAGCAGGGACGATAGTGATAACATTGTGCGCTGATATCACTTTTAGCGCGCCAGCATACACAACAAAGGAGCATCACCATGTCCGAAAAAGTCTATCCGGTAGATCCTGAATTTGCTGCCCAGGCCAACGTCAACACCGAACAGTACGAAGCCATGTACAAGCAGTCGGTGGAGGACCCGGAGGGTTTCTGGGCCGAACAGGCAGAGCAGTATCTGACCTTCTTCGACAAATGGGACAAGGTGCTCGACTGGTCCTTCATGGAAGATGACCTGCACATCGAATGGTTCAAGGGTGCGAAACTGAACGTTTCCTACAACTGCCTCGACCGTCACCTGGAAACCCGCGGCGACCAGACCGCCATTCTCTGGGAGGGCGACGATCCTGATGAAATGAACCGCAGCATCAGCTACCGCGAGCTGCACGCCAACGTCAACCGCTTCGCCAATGCCCTCAAGGCGCGTGGCGTGAAAAAGGGTGATCGCGTCTCGATCTACATGCCGATGATTCCCGAGGCCACCGTCGCCATGCTCGCCTGTACCCGCATCGGCGCGGTGCATTCCATTGTCTTCTCCGCCTTCTCGCCCGATGCGCTGGCCAGCCGCATCCATGATTCCGACTGCGAAGTGCTGATCACCGCCGATGTATCGGTTCGCACGGGCAAGTCTCTGCCCCTGAAGCAGAATGCCGATGCGGCCTTGGCGAAATGCCCCAATGTCCACACCTGCTTCGTGGTTCGGCGTGGCGATGGCAGCTGTGACTGGACCGAAGGCCGCGATGTCTGGTACCACGACGCGCTCGAAGCCGCCGACCCGGTCTGCGAACCGGAGCCGATGGACGCCGAGGACCCGCTGTTCATTCTTTACACCTCCGGCTCCACCGGCAAACCCAAAGGCGTGCTGCACACCACCGCCGGCTACCTGCTACAAGCGGCGATGACCCACAAGCTGGTGTTCGACTACAAGGACGGCGAAGTCTACTGGTGCACCGCCGATATTGGCTGGATCACCGGCCACAGCTATATCGTCTATGGCCCGCTGTGCAACGGCGCCATCTCGCTGATGTTCGAGGGTGTACCCACCTACCCGGATGCCGGGCGCTTCTGGCAGGTTTGCGACAAGCACAATGTCGCCAGCTTCTACACCGCACCCACCGCCATCCGCGCGCTGATGGCCCAGGGCGACGAGCCGGTCAAGGCCACCTCACGCAAGAGCCTGCGCCTGCTCGGCACCGTCGGCGAGCCGATCAATCCAGAAGCCTGGGAGTGGTACTACCATGTGGTCGGCGATGGCCGCTGCCCGATCGTCGATACCTGGTGGCAAACCGAAACCGGCGCGCACATGATCACCCCGCTGCCCGGTGCTACCCCGCTCAAACCCGGCTCGGCATCGTGGCCATTCTTCGGCGTGCAACTGGCGCTGCTGGACAACCAGGGCAACGAGATCGAAGGCAATCCGGCCACCGGCAACCTCGCCATCAAACATCCCTGGCCATCGCAGATGCGCAGTGTCTATGGCGATCACAAACGCTTCTACGACACCTATTTCTCGATGTACAAGGGCTACTATTTCAGCGGCGACGGCGCCCGCCGCGACGAAGACGGTTACTACTGGATCACCGGCCGCGTCGATGACGTGCTCAACGTCTCCGGCCATCGTCTCGGCACCGCCGAAATCGAATCCGCCCTGGTGCTGCACGACAAAGTCGCCGAAGCCGCCGTGGTTGGCTACCCGCATGAAATCACCGGACAGGGCATCTATGCCTATGTCACGCTGATGAAGGGCGAACAAGGTAGCGACGAGCTGAAGGCCGAGCTGGTGCAACTGGTCCGCAAGGAGATCGGCCCCATCGCCAAGGTCAACATCATCCAGTGGGCACCCGGCCTGCCCAAAACCCGCTCGGGCAAGATCATGCGCCGCATCCTGCGCAAGATCGCCGCCAACGAAGTCGATGAACTGGGCGATACCTCAACACTGGCCGATCCATCCGTCGTCGATGATCTGATCAAGAATCGGCAGAACACCTGATTGATGTAACGCTGGTAACTACTCAGCGACACAGCCCGCTACGCGGGCTGTGTCCCTTTTAAGTAACTTCCCATCAAACTGGTCGCCTGGCAACCACGATTTCCCCTTTGCCCGCCCGAGCATCGCAGGCGCAGCCGGGATCAGCCCGCAGGGGCAGGCCATGGATGGCCTGCGTCGGCCGTCACGAAGGGACGTGTCGGCCGACCCTCGGCTGGGCCGAGAAGCGCAGGAATTAGCGGGGAATCGGGGCGGCATTTTTTGGTACCTTTTTGTTGCTGTTGACAAAAAGGTACTCGGGGCCATGGCAGAGGGATGGGACGGAAACACCACTGCTTGATTGGCCACGAAACAATACCACCACGCTTTCCAAGTGCTGAAGCCAACAAACCTGATCTCCCGCTTGTTGTCCTCACCATTCGTATCAAGCGAGGTGGCATCGGTTTCGCGCTCATCAACACTACGGTTCTTCCGATCCACTCTCGCACAGCGCGAGTTCCATTTTTTGCTCGTCCAAAAAACGGAACCCAAAGCACCGCTCCATTGCGTCCTGCAATCGCGGTATTCGTACATCCCTGTACATCAAGGACGCCCCAACACACGCTTGATTCCGCTGCCGGGCACGCCTTCCGGGGTCAGCTTGAGCAGCTTCCTGCCGCGCAAGCTTCAACCGGCCATCCATGGCCGGTTGCCCCCTCCAGGCGCACCCGGCAGCGGCGCGTGTGAAGGGGAAAGAAAACCAAGTAGCCAGGTGACTATTGAATGGCTGGCTCAGTATCATTTCGTTACTTTTCGGTGTGTGCCCGCGCAGCGGGCTAGGGCGCTAAGCAGTTACTAACGCTGAGTGAAGCACCGCATACGCCCCCTCACTCCACCTTCCGCAGCCGCGCATGCACCTTGCGCCCACTCTTTTCCGATACGAACCAGCCAATCAACGAGTCATCGGAGTTCGAGACTGAGAACTCTCCTTTGCCCACGCCAGCAATTTGAAAGCGAAATTTGCCCGGCATGTTTTTGACAAACCTGCCACTGCCCGTCCCCTTGCCTGCCAATGTCACCTGCAGCCGTCCGCCCTGAAGTGGCCTGATCATCAGCTCAATGCCTTTATTTTTATTGACCCAACGCCCGGACAAGCCTGGCACTGGGTCTTCCTGCTGCACCTCATTCACCGAGGCAGCCGGGGCAACCCTGGGTTTTGCTGCTGCAACTGCGGCTACCGGTTCGGCCCGCTCCCCAGCATCTGCAAGCACCGTCGTCGGACCACCTGGCGGCTCACGGTCACCCGCTGCTGGCGCAGCAACGGGTTGGTCGGGAGATGAGCCGCTGCCGGCTGATGGCCAATACCACCAACCAGCCACCAGCAACAACGATGCAATGATGGCTCCGCCGATGGCAGTGCTGCGGGAACGCGGTGCCGGCGCGGGATCGATGTCATGCGCCTGCTGCTGTTGCAGGCCATCGACCTGCCGAAGAATATCAATCAGACCGGATACGTCATGATCCCAGCGCTGCTGCTTATCCGAGATTTCGTAGAACTGTTTATCCCGCAACCAGCCAATCTTGCCCAGATCAAGATCCCGCGACAGTCTCGCCCCTTCGATAAAGACGGGAATCACCGCAACACCGAGTTCACGCGCCCGCTCCAGTTCCAGCTCGACGTAGTTGACTGGATCATCCTGGCGGCGGCGCCAGATGTCTTCCCAGTGACGCCCGATCACAAGGACCAGCGCTGCTGCCTCCCGCAGGTTGCGTTCAATAGCCTTGCGCCAGTCACTGCCGCCGCGAATATCCTCGACATCGCGGAACACCTCGTCTGTTCCAAATGCCTTTTCGAGTTCGTCTTCCAGGCGGGCGACATAGCCGGGGACATCATCACGACGATAACTGAGAAAAATTTTCCTTTTTGCCACGGCGCTGCTCCCCATGTCCTGTTGCTGTAACTATAGCCTTCGTTCAGGAAAAATGCCGCGACCCAGGCGCCATGGCCGGATTGCCAGCCTTTGTACCAACAGCTATTCTCAGCGCACTTCGACTCAGCAGAAAGCAATGCCCACTTTCCGACCATCGAATCCATTGACGACACTGCTGATGATACTGGCGCTGTTCATAGCCATATGCCAAGTCACCGTGGCCGGTCCTGTCAATATCGATACTACGTCTTCGGAACCCCCACCGAACACACTGCAATACCTCGAAGACCCTGACGGCAGTCTGACTCTGGAAGAAATATCATCTCCCGCTTTCGATCACCGCTTTCGACAGAACGAAAGTGACGTGCCACGATTTGGCCGCACCCGCTCCACCTACTGGCTACGCCTGCCGGTTGTACACAATAACGACCATGATCACTATTTGCTGATCGATCACCCCATCATCGGTACAGCGCAACTCTATGCAGTGCCAATCGCTACCAAGCAAGGCAGCGAGCCGTCAGCCACAACAAGCCTTGAACGCATCAGTTACCGCACGCCGCTGTTTCGGCTCGATCTGCCACACGGCCAGCCCATGATGCTCTATCTGCGCGCCTATAACGGCAAGGCGTTGCTGGAATTCCCGATTCGCTTCCTCTCTTCCGAGCGATTACTGCGGCAGAGCATTTTCGACTACGGCTTTTTTGCATCCATCCTCGTCTCGCTCTGCGTTCTCGCGGCATACAATCTCTTGCTGTACATCAACTTGCGTGAACCCAGCCTGCTGGCGCTGGTAATACTCATTGGCTCCACGCTACTGGTGACCTACCAGGACAGCAATCTGCTGCCCTGGCTGGAGCCACTGAACAGCCCGGACAGCTATTTCTTCTCCCTGCCACTGATACTGACGATCGCCTCGGCGCTTAACTTCTGGAAGCATGTCAATAACGGGCAAGACCCACTACTGGACAAGATCTGCCGCTGGGTGCCTGCGGCATTGATCGCAACCCTGCCATTCCTCGGCCTGGTTCCCTCACTGGAACGCGTACTCTACCTGCTCGCCGTCATACTGAGTGCCATCACGCTGCCGCTGATCATTCGCTCCCTCCCCGGCCTCAATCACACAAGCAGACAAAATGCCATTGCCGCGATTGTTTTTCCAGGGCGAGCGCATATAAACTCCCATAAAACCAGCAAGATATGAGATCATACAGAGAAACCACATTAGGAGTTTCCCGTGACCGCCTGCTTGATTGAACACTTTTCGCCGTTAGAAGACCCTCGT
>Ga0256839_1000331_pt1 | contig 60929 bp, 53 predicted proteins | sample 354166metaG_FD_185968 | JGI IMG/M metagenome (GOLD analysis project Ga0256839, IMG submission 185968) | Hydrothermal vent microbial communities from Mid Atlantic Ridge, Atlantic Ocean - 354-166 | ecosystem: Environmental > Aquatic > Marine > Hydrothermal vents | place: Atlantic Ocean: Mid...
ACTGAGACTGAGACTGAGACTGAGACTGAGACTGAGACTGAGACTGAGACTGAGACTGAGACTGAGACTGAGACTGAGACTGAGACTGAGACTGAGACTGAGACTGAGACTGAGACTGAGACTGAGACTGAAACAGAAACAGAAACAGAAACAGAAACAGAAACAGAAACAGAAACAGAACAGCCTGATTCAGAAAGCCAAGCAGATGCTAGCAGTGATGACTCAGATAATGAAATTATCGAAATTTTCATCGAAGAGGCCAACGAACAGCTCAAGGTTATCTCTCAACAACTCCCTCTCTACGCCAACAACAGCAACAACCCAGCTGCCCTTGAAGAGATTCGCCGTGCTTTCCATACTCTAAAAGGGAGTGGGCGCATGGTCGATGCCATGGATATTGGTGACTTTGCTTGGAGTATTGAAAAAATACTCAATGAAAAACTTGAGGGAGAGGTTGGAGATAGCGAAGCGTTAGTTACACTAATTAGCGGTGCTGAAAAGCTTATTCCATCACTCATCACAGCATTTAGTAAAGGGGAGTCCCGCGCCACTGAAGTCGCCGCCTTTATCGAACAAGCACAAAAAACGCTATCAGAAGAGCCCACAGCCACTGAGCCAGAAGCCCGCGAAGTCGCCATTGATATAGAAGTAGATGAACCCATCGCCACCCCACCTGAGTTTGATGAGGTGACGGAGATATTTCTCGAGGAGGCGGTTGAGCTGCTAGGGCGCATTGATGCAACCCTGCATGAAAACCGGAACAATCGTGAAAGTGGTGACTGGATAGCTGAACTCCATCGAGACCTACACACCCTAAAAGGGAGTGCGCGCATGGCCAATGTCAGCTCAGTGGGCGACCTCGGCCATGAGCTGGAGTCTCTGCTTGAGCTGTTGCATGAGCAACAGAAAGGAGTTCCCAAGCCTCTAATGCTTTTCTTGCAGCAGGGGCATGACCAGCTGTTATCGATGATTGAAACTGTGCAGCAACATCGCACACCCGTTGCGGCAGACACCCTATTAGCACAGATTGAAGAGTGGATCGCCAATCCCGAGCTGTTATATCAGCGTGATGGCGATAAAACCGAAACCACGGATGACCATAATCACACCACGCATGAGCCCGTTTGGGTAGAGGCAAAACAGTCCGCTGGCGAACTTGTTCGGCTCCGTTCAGAGCTGCTCGACACCCTGGTTAACGACTCTGCAGAGCTGGGTGTCTTTCGGTCCCGCATTAGCCAAAAACTGAACTCTGCCAGCTCCAACCTAAATGAACTGCATCAGACCATCGCCCGTGTAAATCACCAGGTTCGCAGCTTGGAGATCGAAGCTGAAACCCACATGCAACACCGGAGTGTCGAGCTCAATACTAGCCAATATGATGATTTTGATTCGCTGGAACTGGATCGGTTTTCTAACATTCACCAGCTGGCTCGTAGCCTGACAGAGGGGATGAGCGACCTTGAAAGCCTGCACAAACTACTGCAAAACCAGGTGCGTGATACTGAAATCCTCTTTGAGCAACAACAGCGTCGTCATAGTGAATTACATGACAATTTGATGCACACAAGATTGGTGCCCTTTTCCAGCATCACACCCCGACTGCGCCGTATTATTCGCCAAACCTCAGAAGCACTGGGCAAACAGGTTTCACTACAGATTATCAATGAACACATCGAGCTCGACCGCGCCATACTCAATCGCCTACTACCGGTATTTGAGCATCTGTTGCGGAATGCTGTTGATCATGGCATCGAGCCACCTAAACAGCGCCAAAAAAGTAAAAAGCCGAGAAAAGGCACCATTACCATCACCCTAGAGCAGATGGCAAATCAGATTGGTGTCCAATTAAGTGATGATGGCGCTGGCTTGATTCGTGACAAAATCATTCACAAAGCCGTCGCACTGGGGATGCTTAACCTACAAGATAGTCAGCAGCTCAGTGATGTTGATGTTTACCAGTATATTTTGGAACCGGGCTTTACAACTGCCAGCGAAGTGACGCAGATTTCCGGTCGTGGCGTGGGGCTGGATGTGGTCAACACCGAGATCAAACAGCTGGGCGGTTCACTGCAGTTACGCTCTACCCCCCAGCAGGGCATCACCTTCTCCATGGTGCTGCCACTCACGCTGGCGATACAACATGTCTTAATGGCCAAAGTTGCCGACTGCACCTATGGCTTACCACTGAATGGCTTTCTTGGTCTTGCCCGCATGAGTGGTGATCAATACCTTGCACAGCTAGAGACCGAACAGCCCACCCTGCATCACGACGGGGTGGACTACCAGCTGCTCTGCCTAGAAGAGGTAATGGGGCATAAGCGTGCTGAGAAGCTGCGCGCCAAGCAAGCCTATCTGCTGCTATACCGCCTTAATGACCACAACTTGGCACTGCATGCCGATCAGCTGCAAGGGCACCATGAAATCGTCATGAAGCCCCTAGGCCCACAAGCCAGCTCACTACCCTCTGTCGCAGGTGGCACCATCATGGCCGATGGCAACGTAGTGCTGATAATCGACCTGGCCGCCGCCTTGCGCACACACCTGACACACCACGGGAAAAAACTGACACTACGGCCACTTACTGAGCAAAACAAGGAGATGAAGTCAAAACTCTCTGTGATGATTGTTGATGATTCACTCACGGTAAGAAAGGTAAGTTCACGTTTTATTGAGCGAAATGGCATGCTTGCCAGCACCGCAAACGATGGTTTTGATGCGCTAGAGAAAGTTCAGGAGATACGTCCTGATATTATCCTGCTGGATGTTGAGATGCCACGGATGGATGGTTTTGAATTTGCCACACACCTGCGTAGTGATGAAAAGCTGAAAGAGACTCCGATTATTATGATCACCTCCAGAACCGGCGAAAAACACCGGGAACGTGCGGCACGCATCGGGGTCAATCGCTATCTGGGTAAACCCTACAACGAGCAGGAGCTGCTTGATAGCATCACCGAATTAACCGGCTGGGAGATAGGTAGTCATGAGTAATCAGCATATATTGCGTGCACAGCTCATCTATCTGAACCGATCAACCCTACTGCTGCCCAATATGGCGGTCGCAGAGGTGACTCGTTTTGATGGTCTCGAGCCACTCTCCTCTGCTCCTTTATGGGTACATGGACTGATTCAATGGCGCGGCCTCAGCCTGCCATTGATTGATATTGACGCACTCATAACCGGTGATAACGCAGTGCTCAATAAAAACCCGCGCATTGTGGTGCTCAACAGCATCAGCGATAATCGCGAAATATCTTTCATTGCAATTGCCGCCGCGGGCAACCCCCACCTGATGAAACTACTCGAGAGTGTTATCGATAATGAGCTCGCTGAAGAGCACAGCAGCCGCTACATACATGCCCAGTATCCTCTGGGTAAAAAAAATGTTTGGGTGCCCAACCTGCATGCCATTGAAGAGGTATTGGTTGGAGAAGTCTCTAATTTGATGGCTTGATTTTATACTGATAACGGCGCATCACCGCGACTAATAGCTGTTCTGCTAGCAACGTTTTTTTACCCATGGGCAGCGCCTCTCCCCCACCTTGCCAGTAGAGATCCAGTGCGTTTTTATCACTTTCAAAGCCACCTTCTGTGCCGCCGACCCGGTTAGCACAGATCATATCCAGCTTTTTATCCACCAACTTACTGCGCGCATATTGCTCCACAGCTTGCGTCTCAGCCGCAAAGCCCACCGTAAAGGGGCCATCTACCTGGTCGGCTACGGTGCGTAAAATATCCGGATTAGCGGTGAGCGTTAACAGCTGCTCAGATTCACCTTTTTTTATCTTTTGCTCAGAGAAGGTTGTGGGTCTGAAATCAGCAACCGCAGCGGCGGCAATAAAAATATCAACATCAGCAATATGAGAGAGCACGCAACGCTGCATATCACGGGCTGAGCGTACTTTTTTGCACTGTACCCCTGGCGGTGGAGCAAGTGCTACCGGACCGCTCACCAGTGTCACATCGGCCCCTAAATGCGCCGCAGCAGCGGCAACTGCGTAACCCATTTTTCCGGAACTGCGATTACCAATGTAACGCACCGGGTCAATATCTTCATAGGTCGGGCCTGCGGTCACCATCAGTTTGATACCCTTCATCGCAGATGCCGCTGTCAGCAGTCGCGACAAGCCATCAACCAACTCAGCAGGCTCCAACATTCGCCCCGCCCCCACCTCACCACACGCCTGTTCGCCACTCGCGGGGCCAAGGCAGTTGTAACCACGCCGTTGCAGCCGTGCAACATTGCTTTGAGTCGCCTCGTTTTGCCACATCAAACGATTCATCGCAGGCGCAATGGCAAGTGGCGCTGAGGTTGCCAAGCAGAGCGTCGTCAAGAGATCATCCGCCATGCCGGCCGCCAAACGCGCCAGTGTGTTCGCACTCGCCGGTGCGATCAAGATAGTATCTGCCCAGCGGGCCAATTCAATATGCCCCATGGATGCTTCAGCGGAAGAATCAAGTAGGTCAATATGCACCGGGTTACCGGTGAGTGCCTGAAAAGTCATCGGGGTAATAAACTCACAAGCCCCACGGGTCATCACCACCCTAACCTCTGCGCCAAGAGTGCCCAGCTGACGAACCAGATCGGCAGATTTATAGGCAGCGATACTGCCCGTCACCGCCACAATAATATGTTTTTTGTCGAGTACACTCATCAATATCATTAACAATTCAGGTTGTTTGCGTTATTTTATACAGGATTAGCCCAGATATTTCATGAATTGTTCAGGCTGTAAGCCTTTGCACATGAAGGGTCACTATGAGCTACAATTTATAGCTGAATTGAGCACCACCATAATACAGGGAGTGATTATGGCAATTACCGACTGGCCGAAGGAAGAGCGGCCCCGCGAAAAACTGCTGGCGCGAGGTGCCGATGCACTCTCCGATGCAGAACTTCTCGCGATTTTCTTGCGTACCGGCATCCGTGGAAAGACAGCGGTCGATCTAGCTCGCGAGCTGCTCAACGAATTTGGCTCACTCAACGCCCTGCTTCGCGCTGATCAGCAGCAGTTTTGCCAGGGTGCCGGGCTGGGTGAGGCAAAATATAGCCAGCTACAAGCGGTATTGGCAATGGGCCGCCGTTATCTTTTCGAGTCGCTACAACGGGGGGATGCCATTGCCAGCCCCGAGGCTACCCGGCAATTTTTGAGTGCCCGGCTACGTCACTATCGACATGAGGTTTTTGCCTGCCTGTTTTTAGACACCCGCCATCAAGTCATCCAGTTTGAAGAGCTTTTTAATGGCACCATTGATGGCGCGGCGGTCTACCCTCGAATTATCGTGCAAAAAGCACTTCAATATAATGCCGCCGCCGTGATATTGAGCCACAACCACCCTTCAGGTATAAAAGAGCCCAGCCTGGCAGACAAACAGATTACCCAGCAGATTTGCAACGCCTTAAAATTGGTTGATATCCGGGTATTGGATCACTTTATTGTGGGGGATGGTGAGGCGCTCTCTTTTGCCGAAAAAGGGTTACTGTAGGAGGGTGGGGGGAATCAAAGCACTCATTTTAACTCTTTTTTGTACTCATCAAAAATCGCCTTTAACGCATCAACCGCATCACTCACATCATCTTTTGATTTTGCTGGGTTCTGATCCGTTGTTGGGCTCTTATCCTCTGCTGGGGGTGAAGCCTTGCCCGTTGTTGGACTCTTCTCTGTTACCGGCACTCTGAGCACTGTGGGGTTTTTCACACTCACTGCCGCCTGTTTTTTCAAGGCGGGTAGTATTTTCTGGCTGGCACTCAACCAACGCATCAATATCATCGTAATATTATCAGCGCGGGGTGCTGATTGTTTTTCTGCCTCAGAGGCGAGTTTGCTGGCCATATCATCGACATAATAGCCATTGACCAGTGCCTCAATTTTCTGGTCACCCATCGCACTCCACAGCCCATCGCTACAGAGCAATACCATATCCCCCATTTTTAGCGGTACTGCCTTGCTAACACTAATCGATTTTATTGCCTCTAAACCACCCAGACAGCGGGTTACCCGGTGACGCTCAGGGTGGGTCAACGCTTGTTGAGCAGTCAACGAACCCTCTTGCATCAGCTCTTCTATCCGAGAGTGGTCGCGGGTTCGAAACATCAACTCACCCTGGCGAAAAAGGTAGAGGCGGCTATCGCCCACATGCGCCCACCAAGCCATACCCGCCTGAACCAGGCAGATAACCGCGGTCGTTCTGGGTTGGATCGGTGGCCGCTGGCGGAGACCCACACGGTTAATTTCAGCGTGGGAGTCCAGCACCAGCTTTTGTAAAAACGCGACCGGATTTTTTATTAGCCCCTGCTCTTTTTCAAATGAGGAGGCGACACAACGAATAACCGTTTGAGAGGCCAACAGCCCCCCAAGATGACCGCCCATGCCATCGGCAACCACCATTACCAGCGCCTCATCGTTAGAGAAGCTGCCATAGCTATCCTGGTTCTCTTTACGATTGCCAATACGAGTGACGGTACCAAGCTGATATTTCATCCTAGTCCTTATTAAAATTCGACAGTGCGGTGCGAATTTTGGTGAGGTTGTCACTCACCCACTCCATAAAGGCATCTTGTGAATCATCCACCGGGATATCATTTTCGCCATATCCATCATTCAACGCATTAAGAAACTCGTCAACACTCTGCGCCCGTAACAGCGGATCCGGCTCCATTGCCCAATCGATTGCTGTCAACAAGCTCTCTGAGTAGCGCTTTCGGTAAAGGGATAACATCGGCTTGAGCTTATCGTGCTCCATGCGCTGATTAGCTGGAATAGGGGACTCTCCTTCAATACAGGCGCGCATGGTGGTTCCAATCGCATAAATATCTGACCATGGGCCCATATAGCCGCCGGGCTGACACTGCTCATAAGGAGAGTAACCCGGTGATACCACTTGCCCCGGCTTATTTTGACGGCTGATATGTTGCTGGTGTACCGCACCAAAATCGAGAAGAACCGGCACCCCACCCCGACAGATATGAATATTGCTCGGCTTAATATCGAGATGGAGGATACCCATCGAGTGGATATGCTTGAGCCCCTCAAGCAGTCGGCTAAAGATGGTACGAATAAAGCGCTCGCTCATACCCCCTTTATGGTCGCGAATATAAGCGCGCAGATTCACCCCTTCGGTATAACCCATGACCATATAGACCGTCTCGTGGGCACTGAAAAAGTTATTCACATCAACAATGTTTTCATGTTTGATATTGGCTAAGGTGCGCGCCTCGTGAAGAAACAGGCTACGCCCTTGGTTAAACAAGGCAATATCCGCCTCGCTTTTCGGCACAACATTGCCACTCTCCTCACGCATCGCCAGCCGTCTGGGCATGTACTCTTTTATCACAACTTTTTGATTGCTATTTTCCAGCTCAGCCGCACTGTAGACCACGCTGAACCCACCCGTCCCTATCACCTCCTGAATCTGGTAATTATCGACGATGGTGCCCGCGTTGAGAGTTTTAACTTTTTGGCTCATAAAAAACTATCGGTTAAAGTAGGGTTTTCTTTGCATGCTAATTTGAATATTTTACTTCCTTAGCATGAAAAGGTGCGACGGGAAGTATAAATCGTGCAGCGCTCTCGGTATAGCTATAATAAGGTCTTTGCAAGAGGAAAACCCATGATCAGCAGCATGACCGCCTTTGCGCGCAGTGAAGCTCACACACCCCAGGGAGAGCTCATCTGGGAAATAAGGTCGGTTAACCAACGTCACCTTGATTGCCAACTCCGCCTTGCTGATGAATTTCGTCTCTTTGAACCCAAAATACGAGCACGCATCAACCGCCTTCTGAAGCGAGGGAAAATAGAGTGTCAGCTGCGTTTCCAGGCCAGCACCCCGGAGGAGGGTGGGTTTTCAATTAATGAGCCCCTGGCTCGACAACTGGCACACGCCAGCCGCACCGTGGATGGCTTTCTATATAGCCCGTCCCCTGTCAGCTCTCTTGAAGTAATGAAGTGGCCGGGGGTGCTGCAAGTTACACCGCTCGACCTTGAGCCACTTGAAGCCACCGCAATAGCACTACTAGATCAAGCGCTGCAACAACTGGTTGAAAATCGTCAGCGGGAGGGGAGCAGCCTGCAACAACTGATTGAGCAGCGCGCTGATGGCATTCAACAGCAGCTCGACTTGATTCGTCAGCGGATGCCGCAAGTCCGCAGTGCCATCAAAGACCGCCTACAACAAAAGCTAGCTGAACTGAGTGAGGTGTTTGATAATAACCGCCTCGAGCAGGAGGTGCTGTTACTGGTACAGAAGAGTGATATTGATGAGGAGTTGGACCGTCTTGAGGCGCATCTTAAGGAGGTTGCTCATATTTTCGCCAAAGGCGGTCTCTGTGGTCGCCGACTCGATTTCCTGATGCAGGAGTTCAACCGCGAAGCCAATACCATTGCCTCAAAGTCAGTGGATACAGAGATCACCCGCGCCGCACTCGAGCTTAAAGTGCTGATTGAACAAGCTCGCGAGCAGATACAAAATATAGAGTAAAAAAGCGCCCTAATAAAAAACCCCCGCCAAAAGTAATATTTGACGGGGGTTTAAACGGAAACAACCCGCTTAGTGATTATTTATCAGCTCACTCTCAGTACTGACGGTTTTGGTAATCAGTCCCATTATTATAATAACCAGCGGCAGTATGGTGAAAAAAGCTACAATCCCATAAAAGGGTATAGTCAGGTGTTCCATGGCAACGATCCTCTCTCTAGTATATATAGTTATAATGAGAGCTTTGCCCAATTCATATTTCCCGCTCCAGCGGCGTTAAAAAGAGCCCCAAAATCCTCATTTACTCCAGTAAACTCCGGTTTTTCGACCATTTTTTCCTTGCTGGAACGAAAACTATTTCTCGTGCAAAGCCCTCATAATATTATACCGGTCGCCAATGACAGGATCCCCATAACCCTTTTTTGCCACTCGCGTTCAGACCGGATGAATCGAATCTAGTCGCTTTCTTGAGTGGTGTCCATACATTTCAACCCCCAATTTGCAATATTGATAAAAATAGTCAATCTTTATCTATCTCATTGTCTTTTAAGACAAAAGATACCAGTGTCTATAGAGTTTAAGATGCCTTATTCACAGGCAAGCTGAATACCTTGCCACGCCACCTCAGCAAGGTGATCAATTTCATCGGTAGAGATCACATAAGGGGGCATGAAGTAGATCACATTACCCAGCGGGCGTAACAGCGCCTGGTGCTTAAGCGCATGTCGATAGACAGTCAATCCACGTCGCTCTTGCCACGGGAATGGCTCGCGACTCTTTTTATCTTTTACCATCTCAATCGCCAACACCATACCCGTTTGGCGTACTTCGGCGACATTTGGGTGCTCCGCAAAGTGCGTGGTCGCCTGCTGCATGTGACGCGCAAGGTGGCGATTACTCTCAATCACATTATCCTGCTCAAAAATATCAAGTGTCGCCAACGCTGCACGACAAGCCAGAGCATTGCCGGTGTAGCTGTGAGAGTGCAAAAAGGCTTTCAAGGTGTTGTAGTCGTCATAAAAGGCGTCATATATTTTATCGGTAGTCATGGTCACTGAGAGGGGAAGATAGCCGCCGGTAAGCCCTTTAGAGAGGCACATAAAGTCCGGCGTAATATCAGCCTGTTCACAGGCGAACAAGGTGCCGGTACGGCCAAAGCCCACCGCGACTTCATCGGCAATCAGGTGCACATTGTGACGATCACAGGCCTCACGCAACAACTCAAGGTAGACGGGGTGATACATACGCATATTGCCCGCACACTGGATCAGAGGCTCAATAATAACCGCACACACCTCATCGGCGTGCTGCTCTAGTGTCTGCTCCATCTGTACAAACATGCGGCGGCTATAAGCCTCTTCACTCTCACCCTCATCACGATAGAAACAGTCGGGAGAGGCAACGGTAATCGGCTCTAGTAGCAACTCAGCATAGATCTCTTTATAAAGCGCCACATCGCCCATCGCCAGCGCGCCCAAGGTCTCGCCATGGTAGCTGTTGGAGAGATTGATAAAGCGCTTCTTTTTATTCTGCCCAGTGTTGTACCAGTAGTGGAAGCTCATTTTAAGTGCCACTTCAACCGCCGAGGAGCCATTATCCGCATAAAAGCAGCGATTGAGTCCTTCAGGTGTCAGCTTAATGAGGCGCTCAGCCAGCTCAATGGCAGAGTAGTGGGTAAAACCGGAGAGAATCACATGTTCCAGATCTTCCATCTGCTGACGCAGCGCGGCATTAATGCGTGGGTTGGCATGGCCGAAAATATTAACCCACCACGAGCTAATGGCATCGATATAACGATTACCATCAAAATCCTCCAGCCAGACCCCTTCGCCCCGTTTAATCGGTGTCATGGGTAACCACTCATGGTCTTTCATCTGGCTACAGGGGTGCCAGATGGCCGCAAGGTCACGTTGAATCAGATCAGCGTTATTCATAACAGTTCCTATTTATCGGTGAGGGTAGCTCGGACTCAATAGCGGCTTACGCCCTAGTCTCCAGATAGAAATAGGGTTACATATTGCGAGTGAAGCTATCTGTTAAAACCGCTATAGTGGTGTGATGTCTGAATCATTCTACATCCCCCCCGCCAAACTTCAATGGCAAGAGCAGACACCTCGCGCAGCCGACTATGATGACATCTACTTCTCCCAGGGTTTAGGGCCAGAGGAGAGTCATTACGTCTTTTTAGAGCAGAACCGCCTGCCACAGCGCTGGAGAGAGGGTAGTCACTTTACCATTGCCGAGACCGGCTTTGGCACCGCACTTAACTTTTTACTGACCTGGCAGTTGTGGCGTGAAAATAGCCAACCTAATCAACGGCTACACTTTATATCGGTAGAGGGCCACCCACTCACCCGCGACGATTTATGCCGTGCAACCACGGCATGGCCATCACTGCAACCGCTGGTAAAACAGTTATTGGCGGCGTATCCCGCGCTGGTGACAGGCACCCATCGCTTACAACTTGAGGATGGCGTAAGCTTAACCCTGTTATTTGGCGATGTCAGTGAGGTATTGCCCAGCCTACATGCTCGGGTTGATGCTTGGTTTTTGGATGGATTTGATCCAGCAAAAAACCCCGCAATGTGGCGTGATGAGCTCTACCAGCAGATGGCTAGACTCACTGCACCTCAAGGTACTTTTGCAACCTTTACCGCCGCTGGAAAAGTACGACGGGGTCTACAAGCGGTGGGCTTTGAGGTGCAAAAGGTTAAGGGTTTTGGCCGCAAGCGAGAGATGCTTCGGGGCTTACTACCGCGCCCCACTAAATCCACCCCTAAAGCCCCCTGGTTCGAGTTGCCCAAGCCTGCACTCAAAGCAAATTCAACACCACGCGCCGTGGTCATTGGTGCCGGTATTGCCGGGGCCGCCTGCGCATACCAGCTCGCACGCCACGGCTGGCAGGTCTCTGTAGTAGATAAACACCCCGCTCCGGCGCAGGGTGCCTCCGGTAATCCAGCAGGCGCTTTCTATCCACCATTAAATCGTGATTCAAGCCCTTACTCGCGCTTCTATTTAAGTGCTTTTCTCTACACCACACGCTGCTTCTCGCAGTGGCAAACGGCAGGTAAATCATTTGGCCTACTGGGTAAAGGGCTACTGCAACTGGCTTATAATGATTTACTGCAACAGCGCCAGCAGCACATTATCAAGCGGCTAGGAGAGAGTGCCATTGCACTGCCCGTTAATAGCGAGCAGGCCAGCGAATACAGCGGTATTCCACAACATGCTGGTGGGCTTTTCTTCCCCCAAGGTGGTTGGTTAGACCCTCGCAAATTGTGTGAATTTTTATTACAGGAATCACAGGCAGAGCAGCACTACAACACGACAGTTGAGCATTTGACTCGACACAAAGAGGGTTGGCGACTACAGGGTGATCAGCCTGATTTGGCCGCTGATATTGTAGTGATTGCTGCGGGCGATGGCATTCAACAGCTCCAACAGAGCCAACCCCTACCTATCACCATTGCCCGTGGTCAAATCAGCCTGTTAACCGCCTCCGAGCAGAGTAAGCGACTAAAGTGTGCCGTCTGCCACCAGGGCTATCTGCTACCCGCCGTCGATAATCAACATGTAGTGGGTGCCAGCTATGGGGTGAATGACCACGATACCCGCATTCGTAAAGAGGATCGCCAACATAATCTAATGCAGCTAAAAGCTCGACAAAGCGACTTTTTCGAATCCATCAACACCAACCAACATGGCAAGGAGCGGGTAGGGCTGCGAGCAACCACCCAAGATCGTTTGCCACTGGTGGGGGCGATACCGGATCATCACGCTTATATAAAAGATTATGCCAAACTCTGTCACGGGCAACGCCCAACCAGCTACCCCGCCCCGCGTCACTTGGATGGCTTGTATGTTCTGGGTGGCTTAAGCTCACGGGGAATAACCAGCGCACTGCTCAGTGCCGAACTACTGGCCTGCCAGGTTAACGGCGAGCCACTGCCACTGCCACAAGCGCTGGTAAATGCACTGAATCCAGCACGTTTTCTAGTACGGGATTTGAAACGAGGGAAACAGCGGGCCAGTTAGTTACTGTACCCGGGTAAGGGAGGCCATGAAAAATGAGCACAACAATAACCGATTCTGACGGTGAACGGCGTTGCCACTGGTGCAGCGCCACAGCAACATATATTGACTACCATGATAGCGAGTGGGGGTTTCCGGTCAGCGATGATCGTCGCTTATTTGAAAAATTGAGCCTGGAGAGTTTTCAGTCCGGTCTGAGCTGGCGCACTATTTTGGATAAACGCGAGAATTTCCGACATGCACTCCATAACTTTGATTTTAACAAAATAGCCACCTTCACTCAGCACGATGTGGAACGCCTGCTCCAAGATAAAGGTATTGTCCGCCACCGGGGTAAAATAGAGGCGGTTATTAACAACGCCCAACAGATGCCGGCGCTGATCGAACAAGAGGGATCATTTGCGGCCTTTATTTGGCGCTATGAAGCCCCCAAGCAGCCACTTAAAGAACCCCCAGTATCCAGCACTGCGGAGTCAGTAGCACTATCGAAGGCGCTTAAGAAACGCGGCTGGAAGTTTATTGGCCCGACCACAGTTTATGCTTTTATGCAGGCGATGGGGCTAGTGAATGACCATGCTGAGGGCTGTGTAACCAAAGCCCACGTTGAACTCGCCCGAAAGCGATTTACCCCGCCGAGGAGCCTGTCGGACTTAGGATAAATCGACTGCGAAAAATCCATTTTGGCCCAGCGGCAGAGTTTCAATCTCTCAATAGAGAGGGTAAGCTACATTCATGAATTTACACTTTACGAAAATGCAGGGTCTGGGTAACGATTTCGTGGTGATTGATGCCATTAACCAGACGGTTGAACTGACATCGGAGCAAGCCCGGCTTATTGCTGACCGCCACTTTGGTATCGGCTGTGATCAGCTGTTGCTGGTGGAAAAAACAGCGCAGCCAGGGGTGGATTTTCGCTACCGAATTTTGAATGCCGACGGTAGTGAAGTGGAGCAGTGTGGTAACGGTGCCCGCTGTTTTGCACGCTTTGTTCAACATAAGGGGCTGACCAATAAAAGTGTTATTGTGGTCGAAACTTACGCCGGCAACATGACGCTCCACTTGCTGGAGAATGAGCAGGTGCGGGTGGATATGGGGATACCGCAATTGCAGCCCGCCGAGATCCCCTTCGATGCGCCACAGCAGGCGAAAAGTTACCCAATTGATGCCGCCGGTAAAATATGGCAGGTAGGTGTCGTCTCGATGGGCAACCCCCATGTGGTGATACCGGTTGATGATATCCAACAGGCACCCGTCGCATCACTGGGGCCACTGCTGGAGTCACACCCACGCTTTCCGAATCGGGTGAATGTGGGCTTTATGCAGTGCCTTAATCGCCAACATATCAAACTTCGAGTCTATGAACGGGGTGCGGCCGAAACCCTCGCTTGTGGCAGTGGTGCATGCGCGGCGGTGGTTTCTGGTAGAATACGCGGCTGGCTGGATGAGTGCGTTACGGTCTCTCTCCCCGGAGGGGATTTAGTGATCCGATGGCCTGGTGAGGGCCAATCGGTCGAGATGAGTGGTCCGGCAGTGATCGTTTTTGAAGGTAATATGGTGTTATGAGTTCACAACAAAAAAATGAAGCGATGGCAGAGCAAGAGAAACAGACCATCGAATATTTGCGTAACCACCCACGGTTTTTTCACGATAACCTGGCACTGCTGGCGGAGCTAGAGGTGCCTCACCTGCAATCTGGCAATCGAATCTCATTGATTGAGCGTCAGGTCAAAATATTGCGCGAGCAGAAGGGTGAGCTCAAGAGGCATCTGCAAGAGCTGATTGCCATCGCCCGAGATAACGACAGCCTGAATAAGCGCCTCAACAGCCTCACGCTCGCGCTGTTGCTTGAAAAAGATAAAGAGGCTTTCATCGCGCAACTAAAAAAACGGCTGCACGATGACTTTGCCGCTGACATCGTCACCCTGCACCTGCGTGAAGGGGATATTGAGCCTGACTGGCAAGACCTCTACCAAGCGGTTAAACAGCACGGTGTGACGTGTGGTAGCCCCGCAGAGAGCAACAAACAGCAACTGTTTGGTGAAATGGCCGATGGGATCGATTCCGTCGCACTCATTTCACTGGGTGAGATTGGCTTGTTAGCCATCGGCAGTCACGACAGTGAACACTTCCATAAAGAGATTGCCACCGACTATCTCAAGCAGCTTGCCGCTGTGGTCAAAACAATTTTGGCGCGCTTTGACTAATCAGTGGATACCTCTCAATTAAACTGGCTCAGTGATTTTCTCGACCACCTAAACAATGAGCGTCAGCTCTCGCCCCACACTCGTAACAGCTATCAGCGTGACCTCAAACAGCTACAACACTACTGTAATAAACAAAAAATTGACCAGTGGCAGCAACTCGATAGCGCCACCATTCGCCACTATGTGGCGTGGCGGCACCGTAATGGCTTAGGGGGCAGCAGCCTACAACGTGAGCTCTCGGCAATACGTGCCTTCTTCAACTACCTAATTCGAGAAAACCAGCTACAGAGCAACGCTGCACAAGGGATAAGCGCACCCAAGACGGGGCGAAAGCTTCCCAAAACCCTCGATGTGGATGAAATTAGCCAACTGCTGGATGGCCCCGCCATCGACCCCGAAGACCCGCTGCAACTGCGTGACTTCACCATGATCGAGCTGATGTACTCCTGTGGTTTGCGGCTCGCTGAGCTGGTAACGCTGGATGTGAGTGGCCTCGACCTTAACAGCGCCATGGTACGCGTGCTGGGGAAGGGTAACAAAACCCGTGAAGTACCCGTGGGCCGCAAAGCGGTGGCCGCGCTGAACGATTGGCTCAAAATTCGCCCCACTCTGGCCAACACCGAAGAAACTGCACTCTTTGTCGGCAAACAGGGCAAACGCCTCACCCCCCGTGCGGTACAAAAGCGTATCAAAGAGCAAGGATTAAAGCAGGGACTTATGGCCAACGTGCACCCCCACCGCCTTCGCCACTCCTTCGCTAGCCACCTACTCGAATCCAGTGGCGACCTGCGTGCGGTACAAGAGCTGCTTGGCCATGCCGACATCTCAACCACTCAAATCTACACCCACCTAGACTTCCAACACCTGGCCGAGGTGTATGATAAAACACACCCAAAGGCCAAAAAAAAACCATTACCATGAGTAGCAAAAAAACAGCGCCAGGCACCCCTTTATTTAATTGAGTGGTTTGATCAAGAACATGAAACATGTTCCGATTTATTTTGTAACAAAAGTTATCTCGCCAACAGAGTATCGGTGCAAGGAAGAACATTAAATGACAGTAGTACAGTCAACAGAAGATAACAAACGAGCTCACACCCGTTACACCTTAAAGCTGCCTGCGACCATTACTCGCGCCCTACCATCCTGCCAAGCGGTTGAAATTTATGACTTCTGTATCGGCGGCATGTATCTGGTAACCGACCATATGAGTGCCGCTTCAACACCGGTTGACCATCACGAAGTCATTGATATCAACTTCACCTTGCCAGACAACCCTAGCCACTCCCACCACTTGCAGGCGCGGGTGATGCGTGTGACCAGTAATAGTCTGGGGGTTGCCTTTCTCAACCCCAACAAAATCACCCTACAGAGCATTTTAAACTATGCCGTTGCGCAACAGCCCGCAGCCGCACCACCGGTAACGACACTCCCCAATAAGAAAACCGATGACAGCTACTCTGAAATCATCACGCTGCTCATGAAAAATATGCAGGGGGTGACTGATAGCTACCTACTGAAACAGGAGAAAACGTTGGTGAGTCTGGCCAAACATGCCCGCACTCACATTCAACAAAACGGCTACTTTAGTGCCATTGAGCAGTTTAAAGGGTCCGCTAGAGAGCGCTTTAAAAGCGGCTTTTTGGCAGCCTTGCAGCAGACATTGATCAACCGCCCCACACAACTATCTACCCAAGCACAATCTACCGAAAGCCTAGAGCAGATAAAAGACCTTTCACTGGTCGAAAATGATGAATTGAACGACTGGATTGCCCGCTCAGATATTGCCAGCAAAATAGAGTCACGCTATCACGAAGAGTTGGTCGGTATCGAGCAGTGTCTGAGCCAACTGCTGGGCTATGCCATCTCTTCCAGCAATAACCCAATGGGGCCAGAATCGATCTCCAATGCCTATCAAGATGCGCTCAAAAGCCTCAACCTGAACCCAGACCTCTACTTGGTCTGTTGCAGAATATTTCGCGACACGCTAGCTGACTGTATGGGTTCGGTTTATCGACAGATAAGTCAGCGAATGATTGCGCTTGGCTTACAACCTAAAATCAGCTATTCAATTAAAAAAACAACGGAGCCAACGCCCAGTAAGCAAAAAAAGAGCACTCGTGAAGCCTCCACTGAAAATAGAGAAAATAACCCACAAACAGAAGAGTCTGAAGAGCTCTACAACCTGATATCAACACTACAATTTCTCCATCAAACAACGCAAAAAGAGCAGGCATATCAACATCAAGAGGGCCAACACCACTACTCGCCACAAGAGCTGATTGAAACACTGGGAAAACTCAATTTAAATCAACACGCAGCACCTCAAGATGCGTCCACTGAATCGATTCAGAACTCCATCGCGCTACAGCTATTACAAGAAATTGAGAGCCGCCATGACGGAAAAACCCTCTCACCTGAAGAGATGCGGGTTATGGAGACCACCGGTACACTCTACGAAGAGATGTATCGAGATAGCCAAATCACCCACGGGGTAAAACAGTGGTTGGGTAAACTTGAACTGCCGATGCTGGATGAAGCACTCCAGGATGACACCATCCTTTACGATCCAGAGCATCTGGCACGCCGTTTTATCAACAAGCTGACTCAGCTGGAGTATTACAACGATCAGGAGTTGGACAACCTCAAAGGTAGCTTGCGGAAAAACATTGAGAGCATGTTGCAGCAACTCTCACAACAGCGAAGCATGGAGCCGGTGCTGGTAACACAGCTACTGGAGAAGGTAGAGTCTCTGCTGTATGTGCAGGATAAGGCTTATCAACACAACCTTAATGATGCTCTACATGCCTGCAGTGACCACGCCACACTTCCCTCGCTACAGATCAACAGTTTATCCATACAGAGCCCCGAGAGCGATGAAGAGCAGTTGAAAGAGTGGCGAAGACGTATTCGTCGCCTAAAAAAAGGGGATTGGCTTCTGTTTGATGCGGGCGATAGCGATGCCAAGCGCCTCTGCCTGATTTGGGTTTCAGATGATTTTGCCGATTACGCTTTTGTTAACCTGAAAGGGCAAATGCAAGGCACCATCAAGGTCGATATATTGGCACTACAATTATACAGCGGTGCCGCAGTGGTGCTCGATAATGCCGATGACACTGCGTTTGATCGGGCGCAATATAAGATGCTGCAAAAACTCAATGAAAAGCTCCTGCACGAAACCACCCACGATGCCCTTACCGGGCTGGTCAACCGGCGAGAATTTGAGAAGAACCTGAAACAACTACACCCGACACTATCGGATAACCACGACATTATCTGCTACTACGATATTGATTATTTTGATGTTATTAACAACTCTTTTGGCTACGAAGCGGGGGATAAGCTACTGATAGAGGTGGCAAATATATTTAAAGAGATATTAGCAGAGCGAGGGCTTTTAGCCCGGGTTGGCGGTAATGAGTTTGCCCTGTTACTAAAAGACCTCTCAGTGAATGATGCGCTGACGATAACAGCGCAGTTCAAAGATGCATTTAAAGCGTATCAATTTATCTATGAAGAGAGCAAAAGTGCGGTATCGTTCTGTAGTGGTGTTGTCCCCATCAACCTAGAGCAACACGAGGCCACTCGACTGTTACAGACCGCTGAAGCCGCCTGCCGGCTAGCCAAGGGAAAGGGTGTTAATCAGCTGCATCTCATTCAAGCTGATGACCATGAGCTGAAAAAAAGTAACCTGGTCATCTACTGGGCATCCAAAATAGATGACAAACTCAACAGCAACAGTTTGATGCTGCGTTATCAGCCCATCGTTCCGGTCTCTGATAAAACGCTGCGGCCACATGCCGAGATTCTACTGGGCATCACCGACCAAACCGGCAGCCTGGTCTCTCCCGAGCACTTCATACTGGCCGCAGAGCGATACCGCCGCATGCCGGAGATTGACCGCTGGGTAATCAGCAACGTACTGAAATTCTTTAAAAATCACCCCTCGCACCTAGAGAGACTAGGCGGTATCGCCATCAACCTCTCCGGGCTATCGGTAAATGATGAGAATATTATCCCCTTTATTATGGATCAGCTAAAAGCATCACAACTCCCCGCCTCGCGTATCTGTTTCGAAATAACCGAAACCGCCGGTATCGAAAGCCTCTCCGGTGCGGCTGAATTTATCAATGAGATCAAACAGTGTGGTGTCAGTTTTTCACTGGATGACTTCGGCACCGGTATGTCATCTTACGCCTATCTGAAAAACCTGCCGGTCGATTACATCAAAATCGATGGCTCCTTCGTGCGCGACATTACTAACAATAGGAGTGATCACGCCATGGTAAAATCCGTCACTGAAATTGGCCACTTTATGGGTAAGAAAATTATCGCTGAGTGTGTGGAGAGCAACGCTTCGCTGGAAATTCTACGACAAATTGGTGTTGATTATGCACAAGGGTACGCCATACAGCGCCCCCAGCTTATAGATAGCCTGCATACCAAGATTGTCAGTGGAAATTAACGACTCCTCTCAGCCTAAATGTACACAGACTTAATCAGAGCCTCCCTAACCAACAACCCGCGATACTCCAAAAAAACACCACTTCTCCCTGCATGCCTCTTCACATCGACCACTCAACTGGTTAAATTAAGTACAATGATGCATAGTAAACATGAAAATCGAACTGAGTAGGAGAGCCGAGTGGCACACACGCCTGAAAATGCTGAATTTAAAGCGATTAATATTGCGATATTAACCGTTTCAGATACCCGTACTGAAGAGACCGACAGCTCCGGAAAGTTACTTGTCGAGCGCCTCACCCAACATGGCCACGCACTGGCTGAAAAAGTGATTCTAATGGATGATCGTTACCAGTTACGCGCCCAGGTTTCGCAGTGGATTGCCGATGATGAGATACAAGCGGTCATCATTACCGGTGGAACGGGTATGACCGGGCGAGATATCACGCCTGAAGCTATGATGCCGCTATTTGATAAAAACATTGATGGCTTTGGTGAGATATTCCGCTATCTTTCACTGGATGATATTGGCACCTCAACCGTCCAGTCACGGGCAGTGGCTGGTGTGGCCAATGGTACCCTCATCTTCTGTATTCCCGGCTCCAGCGGTGCCTGTAAACTGGCTTGGGATGGTATTCTTCAACAGCAACTGGATAGCCGCACTACCCCCTGCAATTTCATCAACTTGATTCCTCGTCTCAAAGAGCGCTAAACGGTTATGAATACCTCTAAAAAAAACATGGATATCTGTGAAGAGCATGCCCGAAAACTACTGCGGGTTGAGGAGGCGCTATCACTCTTTCTCAACACTGCACCGCTGATTACACAGCACGAATCGATACCCACGCAAAAAGCGCTGGGCAGAGTGCTCACCGAAAATATCTATGCCCCTTTTGATATCCCCAGTGCCGACAATAGCGCCATGGATGGTTATGCCATTCATCTTAATGACCTCAACAACAGCCACCAGCGGCGGCTTAAAGTAGTACAGACGATTGCTGCTGGTGCCGCAGTACAACCCTTTAAGCAAGGGAGTTGTGCGCGCATCTTCACCGGTGCACCCTTGCCAACCGGTGCTGATACTGTGATCCCTCAAGAGGCGTGCCGCATTGAAGATGAGTGGGTTATTTTTCCCGCTCAGATAGAGGAGGGAGCCAATATTCGTCGTCAAGGCGAGGAGGTTTCCGGCGGTGACAAGCTACTATCCAAAGGACAAAAAATTAGAGCACAAGAGCTTGGCATGATCGCCACCCTGGGTTTGGCTCGTGTCACCGTCACACGTCCGCTCAAGGTCGCGATATTCTCAACCGGAGACGAACTCACACCACTGGGAGAGCTGCGTGCAAGTGGCCATATATATGACAGTAACCGCTATGTTCTCAACGCTCTTCTACAAAGTCAGGGGCATGAGGTTATTGATCTGGGGGTAGTGCCTGATCGCCTGCCAGCGATCCACGATACACTGCGTGAAGCGGCCAAGGCAGACCTCATCATCACCAGTGGCGGCGTTTCGGTGGGGGATGAAGATCACGTCAAAGATGCCGTGGCACAACTGGGGAGCATTGAGTGCTGGCGCATCGCCATTAAGCCCGGCAAACCCCTCGCCTATGGCCGTGTAAAGGAGACTCCTTTTTTTGGATTGCCGGGCAATCCGGTGGCGACATTCATCACCTTCTGCCTGTTTGCCCGCCCCTATCTACAAAAAATGCAGGGCATCCAGCAGCATGCACCCCTCTCAATAACACTCCCCGCTGGCTTCAGCCGTAAACCAAGCCGCCGCCGTGAATATCTGCGAGCCAATATCGAGCAGGGTAGGGTAGTACCACTGGCGCAACAAGGTTCTGCCATGATGAGTTCTCTCACTCAAAGTGAAGGGTTGGTGGTTATCCCTGAGGAGCGGGAAATTTCAGAGGGTGAGCCACTGGAGTTCACCCCCTACAGCGCATATTTCAGCTAATGAAGGCTGAAATCGGCAACCTGTGCGGTGTCATTCTGGCAGGTGGGCGCGGTACACGTCTGGGTGGCCGTGATAAAGGGTTACAGGAGTACCAGGGTCGCCCTTTAGTTGAACATCTGTTAACTCGCCTGCAACCCCAGTTGAAACAGCTGATGATCAACATCAACCGCAATCAACAACAATACCGTAACTACAATTTAACACTCTGCCAGGATCGCTGGCCCGATTACCGAGGGCCATTAGCCGGTATGGCCAGCGCCTTTGACGCGACAGAGGCCCCTTACCTGCTGTTTTGTCCTTGTGATACCCCACTGATCCCCAATGACCTAGTCACTCGCTTAATCGAGAGCCAAAACCAACAACAGCGTGCCCTCACCGTGGTCGAATCGCCCCGAGGAGTGCAGCCACTCTGCTGCCTAATGCACCGCTCACTACACCCCTCACTACTCGACTACCTTGATCGGGGTGAGCGGCGTGTTCAAGAGTGGATGCGACAGCAACAGCCGGCGATCACCCACTACCAAAGTGATCACCCCTTCAAAAACATCAATACAGTGGCGCAGATCCAAATCGAAAGCCGGGGTGCGTAAAGAGTTAGAGTGGCGCGGCAGCGTGTTTCTATCGGGGGATTAGGGTATATTAGCCGAATTGATTTAAACTCCCTAAGGTAACGAAACAGCATGAGCTCAAACCAGGCCTCTCCAAGTTTTGAATGGATCCGCAGCGAAAGCATCGCCTCACTCAATATAGAGATTCAGGAATATCGTCACAAAAAGAGCGGTGCACAGCACTTTCATATCGCAGCTGATGACAGCAATAACGTCTTCCTAGTGGCCTTTCGTACCGTACCTCATGACTCTAAAGGTGTTGCGCACATTCTAGAGCACACCACACTCTGCGGCAGTCAACGCTATCCTGTTCGTGACCCTTTTTTCATGATGACCCGTCGCTCACTCAACACCTTTATGAACGCCTTCACCTCCAGCGACTGGACCGCCTACCCCTTTGCCAGCCAGAATCAGAAAGATTTCACTAACCTGTTACAGGTCTACCTGGATGCGGTATTTTTTCCGACTCTGAATGAGTTGGATTTTGCCCAGGAAGGGCACCGTGTGGAGTTTGCCGAAGAGGGCAACCCGGACTCCGAGCTGGTCTATAAAGGGGTGGTTTTCAATGAGATGAAAGGGGCGATGGGTTCGCCATCACGCTCACTGTGGCAAGCGCTAACCAGTCAACTGTTTCCCACCGTCACCTACCACTATAACAGCGGTGGTGAGCCAACTGAGATCCCCAAACTCAGCTATGAGGAGCTAAAGGCGTTCCACCACGACCACTACCACCCCTCAAATGCCATTTTCATGACCTATGGCAATAACAGCGCCGCCGAGCTGCAACTGCAATTTGAAGAGCATGCACTCCAGCGCTTCGACAAACTGGATATCAACATACAAGTCGCCAACGAGCAGCGCTACAGTGAGCCTCAACAGGTCACTAAACATTATGCGCTGGAAGATGAGGAGGAGAGTGATAACAAAACCTTCATCAATCTCGGCTGGTTACTGGGTGAGAGTACCGATCTGGAGGCCAACCTGACCGCTAATCTCCTCTCCGATCTGCTACTGGATAACAGCGCCTCGCCACTGCGCAATGCGCTGGAGACCACCGAACTGGCTAATGCACCTTCGCCATTGTGTGGCTTGGAAGATACCAACAAGGAGATGGTCTTTGTCTGCGGAGTTGAGGGATCTGAGGCGAAAAATGCCGAGGCAGTCGAGGCGCTTATTCTCGAAGTGCTGCGCCGAGTCGCCGAAGAGGGTGTAGAGCAAGAGCAGCTGGAGTCAGTACTGCATCAGCTGGAGCTAAGCCAGCGTGAAGTGGGGGGAGATAGCTTCCCCTATGGCCTAACACTCATTCTCAACGGCCTCTCCAGCGCCATTCACGGGGGTGATATGGTGGCACAACTCAATGTCGATAAAAGCCTCGCAGCGCTGCGTAAAAAGGCGACTCAACCCGGTTTTGTACAGCAGCAGATCAAAACTTTGCTACTCAATAATCCACACCGGGTTCGCATCACCTATCAGCCCGACAGCGAACTGAATAAGCGTTCAGCGCAACAAGAAGCGGCGCAACTGGCCGAACTTAAAGCCCAGTTGAGTCAACAACAGAAGCAGGTGATTATCGAACAAGCGGCGCAACTCAAAGCACGTCAAGCCCAGCAGGATGATCCCGAGGTGCTACCAAAAGTCGGGCTGAATGATGTACCCGCTGATCTGCTCATTCCTGACAGCACTCAGCAAACATCTAATGGCATAGCCACCACACTCTATGCACAAGGCACCAACGGTCTGGTCTATCAACAGTTAATTGTCGATTTACCCGATATGGATGAAAGCCTTAAACAGCTTCTCCCTCTCTATTGTGACTGCCTCAGTGAAGTGGGTAGTGCCGGTCGTGACTACCTGGAGACCCAAGCCTTCCAAGCCGCTGTCAGTGGTGGTATCAGCGCTAATATCGCCTACCGTGGTGACCCCGATGATGTCAACAAAACCAACAGTTTCTTGGTTATCAGCAGCAAAGCACTGGTGGCTAACCAGGACAAACTCACCACCCTAATGCAGCAAACCTTTGAGCAGCCCCGCTTTGATGAGTTAGCACGCCTCAAGGAGCTGATCACTCAAATACGCTTTCATTGTGAACAAGGGGTTACCGACCAGGGACATGGTCTTGCTATGGTGGCAGCCAGCAGCCGCCTCGCGCCCACGGCCTCACTCTCTCACCAGTGGGAAGGGTTATGTAGCATCCAGCAGATAAAAGCGCTGGATAGATCATTTAGTGATGAGGCTGAGCTACAGCGTTTTGCAGAGAAGCTACAGCAGATCCATGAAATTATGCAGCACGCACCGCGCCAACTTTTGATGGTTGGAGAACAAGAGCACCATCAACAGTTTTTGAACAACCTCGGCCAGTGGCAGCACCCGGCCAGTGACCAAGAGACACCCTTCGCCATTACCTACACAGCCGGTATAACCGCTGAAGCGTGGACCACCAGTACCCAAGTTAACTTTACCGCCAAAGCTTATGCCGGTGTTGCCGCCAACCATATCGATGCGCCCGCATTGATGATTTTGGCTCCTTATTTACGAAATGGTTTCCTACACCGAGCCATTCGCGAGCAGGGCGGAGCTTATGGAGGGGGGGCGAGTTTTGATGCTAGTTCAGGTAGCTTCCGCTTCTACTCTTATCGCGACCCGCGCTTATCAGAGACCTTGGCCGATTTTGATAATTCGGTACAGTGGCTGCTCAATGAGCAACAACCCAAACATATGTTGGAAGAGGCGATCCTCGGAGTTGTTTCACGGCTTGATCAACCCGCCTCTCCCGCAGGTGAAGCCAAGCGAGCCTTCCACAACCAGTTGCATGGCCGCACCCCAGAACAACGCCGCACCTTCCGCTCACGGGTGCTGCAAGTCACCACCAGCGACCTACAACGGGTGGCAGAACACTATTTGATTAACGGCCAGGCCAATACCGCCGTCATCTGTAATGAAGAGAGCCTCAGCAAGGCATCCGCCCTTAACCTGACACAGATTAAGCTATAAAGGGAAAATCATGGCGCATGATTACAAACTGACACTTAAGGTGCGCGACTACGAGTGCGATATTCAAGGTATTGTTAATAATAGTGTCTACATGAACTACCTGGAACATGCACGCCATGAATTCTTGCTAGAGAAGGGTATTAATTTTGCCGAACTGGCAAAAAATAACATCAACCTGGTGGTGGTTCGCGCTGAGCTGGATTATAAATTGCCACTGGCTAGTGGCGATCAGTTCTGGGTTGGGATCAAGCTGGTACAATCATCAAGGGTGCGCTTTGATTTTCTGCAAGAGATCTACCGCAACATTGATAACAAATTGATTTTAAAAGCTAAAATAACCGGAACCTCAGTCAATGACCGAGGCAGACCCTACCTGCCGGATGAGATTAAAGCGCTGTTTTTATCCAGCAGTGCAGAGTCTAGTTAATACATCCAATCCTTGCCGCCGATGCAATATTTCTACACATCCAAATTCGAAACATAAAGTGCATTGCTCTCGATAAAGTCACGGCGCGGCTCTACATTATCACCCATCAGGGTGGTAAATATTTCGTCAGCAGAGACGGCATCTTCAATACGCACTTGCAGCATACGACGTGATGCTGGATCCATGGTGGTATCCCACAACTGATCAGGATTCATCTCTCCCAACCCTTTGTAGCGTTGAATATATTGTCCGCGCTTAGCTTCATTCATTAGCCACTCCATCGCCTGCTTAAAGCTGCTAATGGGTTTCTGACGCTCACCACGCTTAATAAACGCACTCTCCTCCAGGAGACCATCTAGCTGCTCTGAGAGCTGCTTAATCACCCGATATTCTGCGCTCTCGAAAAACTCCATCGACATATTTCGAATATTATTCACGCCATGCATCTGACAATCGATTACTGCCTTAAACTGGCCATCTTCTTCATCTTCTTGGCTCAGCTCAATACTATAAATTCCATCTATATTCTCATCTTCATTAAGACGCTCTGCAAGTTGCCCAAACCACTCACTGGCTTTGGCGGTATCGCTATAGCAATCCTCAGTCATTACCGGCATATAGACCATTTTTTCTAACAACTCTTGGGGATAGCGCCGCGATAGTCGACGCACGGTGCTCTGCACAGCAGTGTAAGATTTAGCCATGCTTTCCAGCGCAGTTCCACCAATACCTGGGGCATCTGCATTGACAAAGAGGCTGGCATTATCCAGCGCGGTTTGCAGTAGGTATTCATTCAGCTGCGTATCATCTTTTACATAACGCTCCTGTTTACCTTTTTTCACTTTATAGAGTGGTGGTTGCGCAATATAGATATGACCACGCTCTATAATTTCAGGCATTTGACGATAGAAGAATGTCAGCAGCAGGGTACGAATATGAGAACCATCCACATCCGCATCGGTCATGATAATAATGCGATGATAACGGAGCTTATCGAGATTGAACTCTTCGCGTCCAATACCACAACCTAAAGCAGTAATCAGTGTGCCCACCTCTGCCGAAGAGATCATCTTGTCAAAACGAGCCTTTTCAACATTCAAAATTTTACCTTTGAGTGGCAAAATAGCCTGAGTACGTCGATCACGCCCCTGTTTTGCCGAGCCGCCCGCTGAGTCACCCTCCACCAGGTAGAGTTCAGACTGTGCGGGGTCTTTCTCTTGGCAGTCGGCTAATTTACCCGGCAGCCCTGCAATATCCAGCGCCCCTTTGCGACGGGTCATTTCACGCGCTTTGCGGGCGGCCTCGCGAGCACGGGCAGCATCAATAATTTTATTGGCAATCATTTTAGCTTCGGTCGGGTTCTCTAACAGGAACTCGCCCAGTTTTTCATTCACAATATTCTCTACAATCCCTTTCACCTCGGAAGAGACCAGTTTATCTTTTGTCTGTGAAGAGAATTTAGGATCGGGCACTTTAACCGACAACACAGCGGTCAAACCTTCACGAGCATCATCACCTGAGGTATTCACCTTCTGTTTTTTTGCCAGACCCGCAGACTCAATATATTGATTCAGGGTACGGGTGAGGGCACCTCGCATACCGGCCATATGAGTGCCGCCATCTTTTTGCGGGATATTATTGGTAAAGCAGTAGATATTTTCCTGATAGGTGTCATTCCATTGCATAGCCACCTCGACAACCGTACCCTCTTTTTCTGCTATAAAGTGCATCACATTAGGGTGGAGCGGTGTCTTATTTTTATTCAGGTGGTCAACAAACGCGCTGATACCCCCTTCATACTCAAAAACATCCTCTTTCTCTGATCGTTTATCCTTAAGCACAATGCGCACGCCTGCATTCAGGAATGAGAGTTCCCGCAGGCGTTTGGCTAAAATTTCGTAGTGATACTCCACATTTGTGAATGTTTCACCGCTTGGTTTAAAGCGGATTTCGGTACCCGTCTTCTCGGATGTGCCTACCGATTTCAGGGGTGCCTGTGGTTCACCCATTTTATACTCTTGCTCATACGCCTCACCATTACGCCAAACCTTCAGCTTAAGTGATTCTGAGAGCGCGTTAACCACTGAGACGCCCACCCCATGCAATCCGCCAGATACTTTGTATGAGTTATCATCAAACTTTCCTCCTGCATGGAGTACCGTCATAATGACTTCAGCCGCAGAGCGACCCTCTTCTTCGTGGATATCCACTGGAATACCACGTCCGTTATCTCTTACCGAGACGGAGCCATCAGTATGGATTGTGACATCGATACTGCTACAGTGTCCTGCAAGAGCTTCATCAATCGAGTTATCAACTACTTCGAAAACCATATGATGCAGACCGGACCCATCATCAGTATCACCGATATACATGCCCGGCCTTTTACGCACGGCATCCAAACCTTTTAACACTTTAATTTTCGAAGAATCGTAGCTATCTGTCATTTAAAAAACTCCCACAAGAAGAATAACTATTGTACCACTTCTACCACCTGACCATGTTCCACGTGAAACACTTTTTTATCTTTATCATTTGCAAGCTCAGAGCAATCAATCAACCGACGTTCTGTGGTGGTTACAAACAGCTGAGCGTTAGATTCTAATAGTGTATTTAAAACCCTACTTCTATTTTCAACATCAAGTTCTGCGGGCAGGTCATCCATCAGGATAATACAACATTTTGAACGCGTCGACTGAAGCAGCTGAACCTGTGCAAGTTTAAATGCGATAACCAATAATTTTAATTGGCCACGAGAGAGTTGATCAGCCGCAGCGCAACCTAAATATTTAAATATTAGGTCAGCACGATGCGGACCATAACCGGTAAATCCCTTCTTAATATCAGATGATAATGTTCTCTGTAGAACCTCAGCAAATGATCTCTCTTCTGACCAACCCTGGTGAAATGAACAACTGATATTGGTTAGTGAAAACATTTCACCCAATAATTTATCCACGTAGGGGAGAAGAGCTTGAACATACTCTTCTCGATAGTTATTCAACCTATTTCCGGCTTTTACCAGCTCACTATCCCAACATGTGATGGTTTGATGCTGTTTTCGCTGCCTGAGTGCCGAATTACGTTGCTTTAGAAGTTTTTTATAAGAGAGCCAACAGTGATAAAAAGAGTGTTCCACGTGAAACACACCCCAATCCAACAGCGTACGCCGCTCCTTTGGGCCAGCTTCGATGGATTTTTGCAAATCAGGGCCAATAAATTGTAAAGGGAGTAGTGATGCCAGCTCTGCCAATGAGGCGGCATTTTTTCCAGCGATGCGGGTTCGACTAAGACCAACACCACGTTCGATACCGATGGGTACTTTGATGTAATTTAGAATTAACTCTGAGAAAACAACAAGATGCTTCTTATCGCGGGAGACAATATTGCGGATGTTATTACTTCTGAATGAGCGACCATGGGCAAGTAGATAGATAGCCTCTAAGAGACTACTTTTTCCAGATCCATTTAGACCGAAGATGATATTAAGATCAGCAGATGGGGATATATCAACCCAACCAAGATTTCTCAGTTGGGTTATTTGAAGCTTTTCGATAGACATGGTCGTTTAGAGGGGAGTGGGTGAGCGTATGCAGATTTTAATCAGAGCCGCATTGGCATAACCACATACTTGCAGTTATTACCCTCTACGTTGCCAGTCACTAAGCAACTACTGTTTGAATCACTAAAATGAAGAACAACGGTACTATCAGTCAGGGCATTGAGTGCGTCTAGTACATAGCTGACATTAAAACCAATTTCCAGTGGTGGCCCACTGTATTCAACTTCAAACTCCTCCTGCGCCTCTTCAAGATCCGGGTTATTTGCATTTACTTTAACCAAACCCTCTTGAAGTTGCAGTCGAATACCTCGATATTTTTCATTTGAGAGAATAGAAGCACGGGTGAGTGATTGTCTAATAACAGCACGGTCAACGGTAGCTAACTTGTCACAATTTTGTGGAACAACACGTTTATAGTCAGGAAAGAGACCATCGACCAATTTAGAAGTGAAGGTAAAGTCTCCAACAGTGACCCTAATCTGTTTCTTGCCAATGCGAACAGAAACAGCACGCTCACTCTCATCAAGCAGACGTGATAACTCTGTAACACCTTTACGTGGGATGATTATTTGTCTTGGTTCATCAATAGCGATCTCACAGGGTATTTCGCAGAGGGCAAGACGATGACCATCAGTTGCAACACTGAGTAAGTGGTCACTATTTATCTCTATCATCAGGCCATTTAAATAATAACGAACATCCTGCTGAGCCATTGAAAACTGTGTCTTTTCAATGAGTTCCTTAAGCTGAAACTGGGGAATGGTGAATTCAATTAAACCCTCTATAGATTCCATGTTGGGGTATTCACTTGCCGGTAAGGTGGCTAATGTAAAGCGACTTCTCCCTGAACGAATTATTGCTTTATTTTCATCAATGCTGACTTCAATCATTGCGCTATCAGGTAGTGCTTTACAAATATCAAGGAACTTGCGAGAGGGGAGTGTGATATCACCGCAGTCAGGTGAATCAACCGCAACCACAACTTTTAATTCAACCTCCAGGTTAGTACCACTTAACTCCATTGTTCCATTGTCAATACTGAGTAATACGTTAGAGAGCACAGGCATGGTCTGACGACGCTCGACAACACCGCTGATCGCTTGTAATGGTTTTAGGATCTCTTCACGTTGAATAATGAATTTCATTGCACGTTACCCTTAAATGGTAATTTTTAGCCTTTTATATCACTGCATACACTGGTGTAAAGGTTGCTAAAATATTAAACAGGTAGATATATCTAATATAGATGTAAATATGTAACTGAATATCACAGATCTTAACAGATATATAAGAGTTATTTGTAACTATTCAGTCTGTTTTATTTTTACTCAGACGAGAGATTTTCGCATGTACTTATACTTTTGCTCAACGACTTTATTAATATTAAATATATAGAATATAAAGAACTATTATTATTACTATTAGCAAGAGTTGATTATTGTATAACTCGTAATTATTTAATTTATTCAGATAGTTATATTAATGATAAGGCTCTGTTTAAGTGGCAGAAAAGCTATCTAAAAGTTGTGCATAAAATGTGGATAACAGCTGATTTGGTGATCGACTCAATTTTATACACAAGTTATACACACTATGTTGATAGTATCTTCAGTAGGTTATCCACATCGCCGTTAATACGACTATCTTCATCCATTAGTGATTTCACCTTTCGACAAGCATGCAACACAGTGGTGTGGTCACGGCCACCGAAGGCATCGCCTATTTCAGGAAGGCTGTGGTTGGTAAGCTCCTTGGAAAGATACATCGCAACTTGTCGTGGACGTGCGATTGAGCGACTACGTTTTTTAGAAAGTAGCTCAGCGACACGCAGTTTGTAGAACTCAGCGACTGTTTTTTGAATATTATTAATAGAGACCAGCTTCTCCTGTAGTGATAGCAGATCTTTAAGTGCATCTTTTGCGAAATCGAGGGTGATCGGTTTGCCAGTGAAATTTGAGTTAGCGGTTACACGACGAAGTGCACCCTCAAGCTCCCGGACATTTGAGCGGATCCGTTTAGCGATAAAAAATGCAACATCATTGGGTAGTTCGATATCGATCTGTTCTGCTTTTTTTAACAAGATAGCCACACGGGTTTCAGTATCGGGTGGCTCAATGAGTGCACTAAGACCCCAGCCAAATCGGGATTTAAGGCGATCCTCCAGTTGATCGACCTCTTTAGGGTAGCGGTCACAGGTGAGTACAACTTGCCTCTGTCCTTCAAGGAGAACATTGAAAGTATGAAAAAACTCCTCCTGAGAGCGCTCTTTTCCAGCAAAAAACTGAATATCATCGACCAGCAAACAGTCGAGACCACGGTAGAAATTTTTGAAGTTGTCGATAGAGTTGAGTTGCAGGGCTTTGACCATATCTTGAACAAAACGCTCTGAGTGTAGATAGAGCACCTTCGCTGCAGGATTTTGCTGTTTTATCTGGTTACCAATGGCATGCATAATGTGGGTTTTACCCAGACCCACGCCGCCATAGATGAAAAATGGGTTGTAGGCAGTACCGGGGTTAGAGGCAATTTGTTGTGCAGCGGCATAACAGAGCTGACTATTTTTCCCAGGAACAAAGCTGTCAAAGGTAAAGCTGGGGTTAAGATTGCTACTAGTGTGTACGGGTAAGTTGGGTGAGTTGCGGTTTTGGTTTGCTTGTACCCCACTGTTATCTTGTACCATCTTGGGTGCTTCACCCCCGACAAGAAATTGAAGCTCGGGTGCTGCCCCTTTGGTTATCAGATTCAAGTGACTATTAATTTGTGCGTGAAAATTATTCTCAACCCAGTTCATAACATATTCGTTCGGTGCCAATAGCTGAATGGATTGAGCACTCTCTATGACATGCAGTGGACGAATCCAAGTATTGAACTCTTGGGTACTTAACTCATCTTCTAGGTGAGTTAAGCACTGTTTCCAAAGTGAATCGGGCATCGGTTGGTAACCTGCGGAAGATAATGGGTCGGTTTTGAGGTGGATTTTACGCAGTTAGTACAAAGTTATCCACAACCTTTCCACAATATATAAAGGATTAGCTGATTTAATTACTTGACATAAGGCAAGGAGAAAAGTATCTTTGGCGGCTCGTTAAGATCGATACAACTGTAGGGCTTCCACGATGAAAAGAACATTCCAGCCAAGCGTCATTAAACGCAAGCGCACACACGGTTTTCGTGCACGTATGGCCACCAAGGGTGGTCGAGCAATCATTCGAGCTCGTCGTGCTAAAGGCCGCATTCGTCTCTCTGCATAATAGAGGCGGGTAGGTAGTAGAGAAAAAGATCGGTAGCAGGCACTATGTCTGCTACCGATTTTTGTTATTAGTATGCAGTAATTTGAGAGTAGTGTGGCTGGCTTTAGTAAAAAAATGCGACTTTTGAGTGCTGCAGATTTTAAGCGGGTGTTCGATGCACCTGATCAACGCTCTGTTGATAATATGTTTACTCTGCTTGCCAGAAAAAATGAGCTGGGGTACTCCCGCTTAGGTATGGCAATCACCAAAAAACGTTTGAAAAGGGCAGTTGACCGTAACTATGCCAAACGTATTATCCGTGAGACATTTCGTGCTCAGCAAGATGAGATAGTGGGTGTGGATGTTGTGGTCATAAACCGAAACGGAGTGGCGGGTGCTGAAAAAAAAGCGCTGCGTAACTCATTGAAAAAACACTGGCCTCGCTTGGCAAAACGATGCGCAAAGTCTTAATTCTGTTTATTAGGGGTTATCAGCTTCTTATTAGCCCGCTATTAGGCAATAATTGTCGCTTCTACCCTAGCTGTTCACACTATGCCCAAGAGGCGATTGAAGTGCATGGTGGTGTGAAAGGGCTTTGGTTGACGATTCGGCGTCTGTTACGCTGCCATCCTTTTAATCCTGGTGGGTTTGACCCCGTTCCTGGTAATAAAAAAGAGTAATTATGGAAACTCAAAGATTAATATTGATAATTGCGCTGATGATTACAACTCTTCTGCTTTGGCAGAGCTGGGAGATACGTCATGGCCAACCAATTCAAAACATAAGCTATGTAGAGGGTGCACAACCACTGCAGCCTGCTGATGAATCAGTACCCGAAATGCCGCCGGAAATCGCCTCAGCCAAGGGGTTGAGCATTGAAACCCAGCAGCAGTTAACACCCTCAGCAGAAGCTAAAACAATTCGTATTGTGACTGACCTGTTGGATATTGAAATCAGCAGTGCCGGGGGCGATATACGCAAAGCAAGCTTGTTAAAGTATCCCATTGAGTTAGAAGAGCCTGACAAGGTTATTCAGCTGATGAATGACACCATGCCGCGTCTATTTGTTGGGCAGAGTGGCTTGATCTCGCGCAATGCTAAATTACCCGATCACCATACGGTCTATCAGGTCGAAAAGAGCGAGTATCGACTGGCAGATGGTGAAGATGAGCTAAAGGTCAATCTACTCTGGCAGAATGAAGAGGGGATAAGAGTCGTTAAGCAGCTCACCTTCAAACGTGACAGTTATGAGATCGATATCGATTACCTGGTTGAAAATAGAACAGGTGAACCTCTCTCACTGGCGATGTATCGTCAACTACAGCGTGGTGACTACTCAATTCAAGGTGAGAACAGCTTTATCTACACCTTTACCGGCGCGGTTGTCTCTAACAACATTAATAAATACGAAAAGATTCAGTTTGATGATATGGAAGATTGGCAGCCAGAGCATGACTATGCACAGGGTGGCTACATCGCCATGCTACAGCACTATTTTACCAGTGCCTGGTTAGCAAATGATGATGAAGATAACCGCTTCTACACTAAAGCACTTAGCGATGGTCGATATGTTATCGGTCTCAGTACTGCCGAGAAAACACTACCCGCCGGTGAGAGTGAAACGCTGCACACCCGTATGTTTATTGGCCCTAAAGATCAAGAGCGCATGGAGCTAGTCTCCCCCGACCTTCGCCTGACGGTTGATTATGGTATTTTGAGTGTATTGGCCGAGCCTCTGTTTTGGTTGCTGCGCTTTATCCACGATATTTTAGGTAACTGGGGCTGGTCGATTATTGTACTCACCATTATTATCAAGCTCTGCTTCTACCCTCTCACAGACAAACAGTACCGTTCGATGGCTAACTTGCGTAAGTTGCAGCCTAAAATGGAAGCGATAAAAGCGCGCTATGATGGTGACCGGCAGAAAATGGGTCAGGCGATGATGGAGATGTATAAGAAGGAGAAGGTGAATCCGCTCGCGGGTTGTCTGCCGATCCTGGTACAGATCCCGGTCTTTATCGCACTCTATTGGGTATTGGTAGAGAGTGTCGAGATTCGCCAAGCTGATTTCATGTGGTGGCTGAATGATCTCTCATCACCCGATCCATACTATATATTGCCACTGCTAATGGCGATAAGTATGTTTATCATGCAGAGGCTTAGCCCTAAGCCAAGTGATCCCATACAAGAAAAAGTGATGATGTCGTTGCCGGTTGTATTTGGTGTCTTCTTCGCATTTTTCCCCGCCGGCTTGGTGCTGTACTGGTTCTTCAATAACCTGTTATCGATTTTGCAGCAGTGGTATATCACCAAACAAGTCGAAGCCGGGGGATAGGTTGCTGGGTTGTCGTGAGACAATCGCGGCAGTGGCGACTCCACCCGGTCGAGGTGGGGTAGGCATTGTCCGTGTCTCAGGCCCCCATGTTATCGCCATAGCTGAACAGGTTTTGGGGCGACAACTGATGCCCCGTCGAGCAGAGTACCTCCCTTTTAAAGATAGTGATGGCCTGGTGATTGATCAGGGCATTGCGCTATTTTTCCCCAACCCCAACTCATTTACCGGAGAGGATGTACTTGAGCTGCAAGGTCATGGTGGCCCAGTAGTGATGGATATGCTACTTGAGCGTGTTGTGCAGTTAGGTGCCCGCATTGCCCGCCCCGGTGAATTTTCTGAACAAGCCTTCCTGAACGATAAACTTGACCTTGCCCAAGCTGAAGCGATTGCTGATTTAATTGATAGCGCCTCGCAACAGGCCGCACGCATGGCACTGCGCTCGCTGCAAGGTGTTTTTTCAGAGCAGATTCACCAACTGGTTGAGCGGTTTGTTAATCTACGGGTCTATGTTGAATCTGCTATCGATTTCCCCGAAGAGGAGATCGACTTCCTCACCGAGGGGAATGTTGCCGCGCAGGTTGCCGACTTAAAACAGTCACTTCAGCAGGTGATTGACTCTGCTCATCAAGGTCAGTTATTGCGCGAAGGGGCCACCATTGTTATTGCAGGTCAACCCAATGTGGGTAAGTCGACCCTGCTTAACTGCCTGACAGGGCGTGACTCTGCCATTGTTACCGATACGCCCGGCACTACGCGGGACCTATTGCGTGAACAGATATTGATTGATGGTTTGCCACTTCATATTATCGACACTGCTGGGTTGCGTGAAACCGGTGACCCGGTTGAAAAAATAGGTATTCAGCGTGCGCGAGATGAGATCAGCAAGGCGGATCGGCTGTTATTGATCGTGGATGCTGCTGCGGGTATTACCGCAGAGGATCAATCGATTATTGATCAACTGCCCGAGCCACGCCCGCCAATGACGCTGATACGCAACAAAATTGATAGCCACTCTCAGCACGCTGTATTTGATGAGCAGGCCGCCATTCCGACCATAAGTCTCTCAGCTAAGCGGGGTGAGGGGGTTGAGTTGTTGCGCCAGCACCTCAAAGCTTGTGTGGGGTATCAGAGTGGTGCCGAAGGTGGCTTTATAGCGCGTCATCGGCATCTGGATGCACTGAACAGAGCGATGCAGCATATCAGCCAAGGTGAAGCACAGTTACTCGGTATGGGCGCGGGTGAACTGCTGGCTGAAGAGTTACGCCAAGCGCAGGGTGCACTGAATGAGATCACGGGAGAATTTGGCAGTGATGAGCTGCTAGGAAAAATATTTTCCAGCTTCTGCATCGGTAAATAGATTGTGAAATTTCGCCACCTCCCCCTCTCTACACTCTTTTTTAGCATCATCGTCATAAGCCATAATGTACAGGCAGAGCAGCGCTGTTTTGCGCCACTGCCGAGTGTGCCCGCGCCCGCATCAACAGGGGATGAGCAGACTATTTTTATTAGCGCTGATGAGAGCGAATCTTGGGGAAAGGGCGACATCAGACTACGGGGTGATATTGAACTGACTCAAGGTACACGGTTTTTGCGTGCCGAACAGATGCTCTACTCCGATGAAGATCAACGCATTACTGCCGAAGGCAATATCTCCCTTATTGAAGAGGGTCTGCTGCTGAAAGGGCGGCGGATTATGCTGAACGTTCAGGATGAAGCGATGACCCTGGAGGGGGGAGAATACCAAATAGCGGGTCAGGGTGCCCGTGGTGCGGCAGAGAAAATATCGATTATCAACCGAGAACAGATTCTGCTGCAAGATGCGAGCTACACCACCTGCCCACCCGGTGATGAGAGTTGGCGCTTTCGTGCTGCCACCATCACCTTGAAGCCTGCGGAGAATATCGGCACGGCTAAACATATGCGGCTCGAGATGATGGGGGTGCCGGTCTTCTATTTCCCCTATATTAATTTCCCGCTGGGTGAGCGAAAAAGTGGACTGCTATTACCCAGTGTGGGCTCATCAAATAGTGTTGGCCAGGAGGTAACGACTCCTTTTTATTGGAATATCGCTCCCGACCGTGATGCCACCCTCTCCATCAATCAAATGAGCAAACGTGGAACCCAGTTAACGGGTGAGTTTCGTTATTTGAATGAAAATGGAGAGGGGCAGCTTGATGTTGAATATCTTGATAATGACCAACAGAGCTCACGGGCGCGCCACTTTTTACATTACCAGCAGCAAAGTTATTGGCAGGCTTGGCAAGCATCCATAAACTTCCAGCAACTCAGTGATCGTGACTACTTTCGTGACCTGAGTCGTGAGAAAGAGCGCTACAGTAGTCGCCTGCTTGAGAGCTACGCTGCACTGAGTTATGCCGACGATGCATGGTATGGCTCACTGGCGCTGCAAAACAATAAAATCCTAGATGAAATACCATCCGCTACCCCAGCCGTCAAGCGCCTTCCCCAGCTGCGTTTTGCCCACTACCGTGGCCTTGCCAAGGGTGTGAACTTTGCGTTGCAGAGTGAGTTTGCCTCTTTTCGACAAAGTAGTGATTTAACCGCGTTGCGTTTAGATATAAAACCCACACTCTCGGCTTACTACGGTGACAGCGCAGCCTATCTAAAACCCAGTATCGCCTGGCAAGCGACCGGCTATTGGGTCAATAATGGCTCGGCTCAAATACGACAACTACCCAAGGTAACGCTGGATAGTGGGCTGTGGTTTGAGCGGAATCTACAAATTGGTGACAAAGCGTATCGGCAATCGCTGGAGCCTCGGCTCTACCTGCTGTATGTACCTTACCGTGAGCAGCAGAGTCTACCCGCCAGCGGTGCGCTGTTTGATACCCAACTTAGCGAGTTTGATTTTGATTCGCTCTTTACTGAAAACCGTTACAGTGGCATCGACCGAATAGGCGATGAGCAGAGAGTCACCCTGTCACTGGCGAGTCGCTGGTTTGATAATCAGGGTCGTCAACGCCTGCAAGTACGTTTTGGGCAGCTTTATCACTTAAGTGAACAGCGGGTAACGATTCCAAATGAAACCATTACAGAGAAGGGGTGGTCAAACCTTCTGGCCGCAGTTGATGGTGAGGTTAACCGCTTTGTAACCACCAGTGGCTTGGCAGAGTGGAATACCCGCCAGGGGTGGCTTGAAAAGGCCAACTTTCAAGTGGCTTTTGAGCGGGACAAAAAACGCCGGGTTTCTCTGGGACTAAATTTTCGTCGCACACTGATCAAGCAGAGCACCTTACAAGCTCGTTGGCCACTGAGTAGTCGCTGGTCGATGATGGGTAATGTAACCTACTCGTTTTATCGCAATGGCGCGCTCAATACTCAACTAGGGTTTGAGTATGATAATTGTTGCTGGCGTGCGCGCATAGCGGCGCAAGAGTATATCAGTGATAATGATGGCGGCCGCAACAGTGGCATCGCAGTACAATTTGAACTCAAGGGGCTAACCAGTGTTGGCTCTAAAATCAGTGGTTTTTCTGAAGATAGTTAATATGAAAAAAATAGCAATTATACTAATGTTGTTGATGAGTGTAAGTACTCACCTACAGGCCGCAGACGATGTGGAATGGATTGATGGGATTGCAGCGATTGTTAATGATGAGGTGATCACCCAAGGTGAGTTACAGAAAAGAGTCGACAGTATCACTGCTCAGTTACGTAGTGAGGGCAAATCATTACCCGCCACGTCACTGCTAAAAAACCAGGTTATCGAACGTATGGTATTAACGCGGCTGCAACTCAGCATGGCGGAGCAGACCGGTATTCGTATTGATGATGTCACTCTTGACCGCACCATTGAAAATATCGCGGAACAAAATAACTTAACGATCCGGGAGTTTCGTGATGTTTTAACCCGTGACGGCATTAACTTTGCCGATTTTCGCGAAGAGATAAGAAAAGAGCTGACACTCTCACGACTGCGCCAACGTGAGGTGGATAATCGAATTCTGGTGACCCAGCAGGATGTTGATAACTACCTATTAACCCAAAAAACCCAACAAGGGGGTGGTCAGGAGTATCGCCTGCAACACATTTTGATAGCACTGCCAGAAGGGGTCTCTCCTGAACAACTGAAACTGAGCCAGCAGAAGGCGGCACAACTGGTTCAGCAGTTGAGATCTGGCGCTAACTTTTCAGAGATGGCGATTGCTCACTCGGCAGGCCAAAAAGCATTGGAGGGTGGTGATTTAGGCTGGCGTAAACTCGGTGAACTCCCCAGAGCCTTTGCGGACATTGTGGCTAACCTAGAGACGGGCGGTATTAGTAACTTAATCCGCAGCCCGAGTGGCTTTCATATTATCAAACTGGCGGAAAAGCGCAGCGCCTCGACGCAACGCAATGTCATTATTCAGCGCCAGGCGCGTCACATTTTAATTAAGCCGAAAAACCGTGCTGATCGGGCAGAGAGTCGAGCACAGCTGGAGCGCATTCGTGAACGGATTGAAAACGGTGAAGATTTTGCTGAAATCGCCAAAAGTCACTCAGATGATCGTGGCTCCGCAGTGGAGGGTGGTTCCTTGGGTTGGGTTAATCCCGGCGTGATGGTGCCCGAATTTGAAGAGGAGATGGAAAAACTGGCCGATGGTGAAATCAGCCCAGTGTTTCAGAGCCGTTTTGGCTGGCACATTGTCCAAGTACTCGCCCATCGTGAGCATGACAATACCGAAGAGCTGCAACGGATTGCCGCACAAAAAGCGATCAAACAGCGCTTAGTTGAAGAGGAGTATCAACTGTGGCTGCGTCGCCTGCGTGACGAAGCCTTTGTTGAGCTGAAAATTTAAGCTACTCAGGGTATTCATCGTTTGCCTCAACTCTTCGTTATTTTCGTACTCAATCGGTCACCTATTCCCTATAGGCCCCTCTCTCCGTGCGAAAAATCCTCGATTTAAGGTAAAATCTAAACACGCTGAGTAATTACAAATTTAAATATTTTAGGCTAATTGGCGATGATAAAAAAAAATAAGCCACCCTACCGGTTGCTGATCACCCCCGGCGAACCGGCAGGTATTGGCCCAGATTTGGTGATTGGCTTGGCAGAAAAACCGAGCAATGCCGAACACGTTCTAGTGGCTGATCCCGAGTTAATTGAGCAGCGGGCACGGCTGCTCGGCAAAAAAGTTACACTAAAAATTATCCAAGCCGATCAAGCACCACAACCCGATCAACCCGGTGTATTGAAGGTGATCCCGGTTAAACTGCACGCGCCGGTTGTAGCCGGTCAACTGAACAGCCATAACGGGCGCTATGTATTGGCCTGTCTGGATAAAGCGGTCGCCGCACTCAAGGCGGGTTACCCCGCCGCGCTGGTCACCGGTCCGGTACATAAAGGTATTATCAACCAGGCAGGTATCCCTTTTAGTGGCCATACTGAATACCTAACAGAGATCACCGCCGCAGAGGAGCCGGTGATGATGCTGGCCACCGAAGGGCTGAGAGTCGCGCTGTTAACCACCCACCTGCCGCTGGCAAAAGTGGCACAGCAGGTTACCCCGCAGCGGCTTGAATTGATTATACGAATCTTGCAACGCGAGCTACAGCGGCGCTTTGGCATCGTAAACCCGAAAATTGCGGTGTGTGGTCTCAACCCCCACGCCGGGGAAGATGGCCACCTTGGCCGTGAAGAGCTTGATGTGATGATACCAGTGATGGCGATGCTCAAAAAAGAAGGGGTAGCACTGCGGGGGCCGCTGCCTGCGGATACACTGTTTATCCCTAAGCACCTTGAGTGGGCTGATGTGGTGTTGGCGATGTATCACGACCAAGGGCTGCCGGTGTTGAAATACCGGGGTTTTGGTCGAGCGGTGAATGTCACCCTTGGGCTGCCGATTATTCGCACCTCTGTGGATCACGGTACGGCGCTGGAGCTTGCCGCAAGCGGAAAAGCGGAGAGTGGTAGCTTGGATTATGCGATAGAGGTAGCATTAGAGATGGTGGAAGCAGAATATGCAGCATAAAGCGCGTAAACGGTTTGGGCAAAATTTCCTGCATGATCAGGGAGTAATCCAGAGCATTGTTAATGCCATATACCCTACAAAAGAGGATAACCTGATTGAAATTGGCCCCGGTTTGGGGGCGCTCACCACGCAGCTGTTGCCGCTGGCAGGTGATATGCAAGTTGTTGAGCTGGATCGGGATATTATTCCTCACCTAGAGAAGATCTGCGACGGCTTAGGACGCTTGCAGATTACCCAGGCGGATGCCCTGAAATTTGATTTTTCAAGCCTAGCTCAGCCCGATAAAAAAATGCGCATCGTCGGCAACCTGCCCTACAACATCTCCACCCCACTGCTGTTCCACCTGATGGAGTACAGCGAGCAGATTCAAGATATGCACTTCATGCTGCAAAAAGAGGTGGTTGATCGTATGTCTGCGGTGCCGGGCAATAAACACTATGGTCGCTTGAGCATTATGTTGCAGTACTTCTGCCAAGTGGATAAATTGTTTGATGTACCGCCCGAGGCGTTTGACCCAGCACCTAAGGTCGACTCAGCGATTGTTCGCCTCACGCCCTATAGCGAGCTGCCGATAAAAGTGGATGACCTGAAAACCTACGCCATGGTGGTGACCAAGTCATTTGCCCACCGTCGTAAAACACTGCGCAACAACCTAAAAGAGCTACTCAGTTCCGATGAAATTGAGGCACTAGGGATAAACCCATCCGCACGGGCGGAGACATTAACCCAGCAAGCATTTGCCCTGCTGAGTAATCGAGTTAGCAGCATAAAAGGATAGATTAGAGGGGGAAACTTAAGTCTTGCCATCAATGTTCGCTACAAAAGCGTATCACTCCACGCTACAAGCGAAAATATCATGGATTGGCAAGGTCTGGACTGCTCTGAATGAAATACCTCAAGCTCACAGGACTCTTTATCGTACTTTTTCTGGTGATGGCGCTGGATGTGTCGAATGGCTTCATGGCACGGCTTGGCTTTGAAGCTAACTATCTGGCAACTGCCGCAGCGGCGTTTTTGATCGCTTGGTTGGCCATCAACCACAGCATAGTGATCATACTACTGGTGGTTATCCTGACCACTGCAGCGAGTCTCTCGGGTGAGGCAGCAGCAAGTATCGGTTATGATCGCGATATTGTGCTTGCCCTATTGATTGCAATTATTGTCGCCCCCAAGCTTCGCAAGCTGCTGGATTTGGAGTAGCCTTTGCCCGCCCCCCGGTCTGATGATCTCCTACAGCTCTACATTGCAGGGAGTGGTGAGGGTCGCATCTCGGTGGTAGATCGCGCTGGCTTGCGTGCACTGCACTTCGCCACACCCGCTATCCAGAGCCTACTGGACCCCCAAGCACCTGAACAACTTCAACTCGATTACACCATTGCAATGGCACTGGCTACGCTAATTCATACCACACCCCAGCGGGTATTATTGATAGGCCTGGGTGGTGGATCTTTAGTGCACTTTATCCACCACTACTTCCCGGCCATCAAGATAGAGGTGATTGAAAAAAGCCCCACCGTCATTCAAGTAGCCCGTGACTACTTCTTTCTGCCAGAAGGTGAGCGCATTCAACTCCATTGTGGCGATGCACAACAGGTTATTCCCACCCTCACAGGGCAATATGACCTGATCTTTAATGATGCCTACTCAGACCAAGGGCCCGATGCCGCGCTCTATGCCACGGGACTTCATCAACAAATAGCCCACCTTCTGGGCAAACAAGGTGTATTGGTGAGCAACCTCTGGCAACGCCGCATCGAAGATAATTTAGCGTTGCTAGGCGTGTTAAAACAACACTTGCCAGAGATGGCTTACCACAAAGATAAAACCGCGAGGAATCTGGTGCTCTTCTCCAGCAGACAAGCGTGGTCGAAACCACAATGGGTGCAGCGCAGCGCAGCGTAGCGTTACGACAGCGCAGTGGCCTCCCTTTTGATCAATACAGCCAGAAAATACACCATGGTGTAATCCCGCTGCGCTGGAAATTGCGCTTGTTGAGCTGGATGAAAGCGATAGAACGGTCATAACCCGGGAAGTTGACATAATATTATCTTTATATCGAAAACTACCGATTAACTTGACATAACCATGGCTCAGCGCTACATTTTGACATTGAGTGATCCATATATCGAAAACAGGTGGAGGTTTTGATATAAGAGATGAATATTAAAGAGTTTCAGGCGGGGATTCAGAAGCAACAATACCAGTATAAGAGTTTCACACCGGCGCTGATTAATCACGCCTGGGTTGTCTCTGATGGTGATATTTTGCGCTTGTTGAGTGATGCGGACAGGGTGTTGGGGGAGTTGAATGCTTTTTCGCAACTGGTGCCTGATGTCGATTTTTTTATCCGCATGCACATCACCAAGGAGGCCACACAATCCAGTCGCATCGAAGGAACGCAGACCAACATGGAAGAGGCGCTGCTGGATGCGCAGGATATTGAGCCTGATAAAGGAGATGACTGGGTTGAGGTGCAAAATTACATCTCTGCCATCAATGAAGCGATTGAGCAATTGGAGCATTTGCCGCTCTCCAATCGTCTGTTGAAAGCGACCCATCACACCTTGATGCAGGGTGCGCGCGGCGAAACAAAACAGCCGGGGGAGTTTCGTAATAGCCAGAATTGGATTGGCATGAGCCTGAAAAATGCGCTGTTTATTCCGCCCCATCAGGATGAGGTTGCAGATTTGATGAGTGACCTAGAAAAGTTTATTCATAATGATGAGGCATCGGTGCCCCATTTAATCAAGATTGCAATCGCTCACTATCAGTTTGAAACAATTCACCCCTTTCTGGATGGTAATGGACGACTGGGGCGTTTAATGATTGCTTTGTACTTTGCCAGCTTTGGCCTGCTGCATAAACCCGCGCTCTATCTCTCTGATTATTTTGAGCGGAATAAGACCGCTTATGTTGACCATTTGATGGCGGTGCGCGAAGCCAATAAAATGGAGGCATGGTTGGCTTTTTTTCTGCACGGCGTGCGCGAGACCGCTGAAAATTCCATCCAGGTTTTTAAAAGCATATTGCTCATGAAAGAGCGTTTAGAGCGGGAAGTGTTGCCACGTTTTAGTACTCGCCGACAGGCCAATGCGCAAAAATTAATGCGTCACCTTTATCAGCTACCGTTGGTCAATATTAAACAGGTTGCGCAGTTGTTAGCGGTCAATACCAATACCGCAGCCGCCATGGTGGGTGATTTTGAAAAGTATGGAATTCTGAAAGAGTTAACGGGTAAGCGCCGCAATAGGACATTCTGGTTTCATGAGTATGTGTTAATTTTTAGTCGTTAATATGGGCCACAATAGAATAGCCAATATTAGTTCTCCCTTTCGTATACTCGATGGCCATTATATGCCTTCTGTTTTTTCATTAAACGCCCTACGGTGCTGCTCCAAAAAGCGCTGATCTGGCAAGAATCGACTGGGCAACTTCAGCTTGCCTGTCTCTACCCGCTCCAGCTCTTGTCGCGCTCTTACGGGTAGATAGTCGGCGATTATCATTTTGTAGTTTTCGTCAAAAGTAATCAAATGTTGATCGAATGCGCGATCGTGTAAGGCGTTCAGGCAGATACCGTTCGAAGGGTTGATGCGATTTTGGGGGTCATCTTTCCAAGCGACAATATGACTGGCATTGAGCAGGCGAGTCTCTTCAATACCGGTCAAGGCGCAGCGCTTACGATATGACGTCAGAATTATTTTACGAAAGAAGCTCTGGCCAACTCTTTGGGTTGTTTCCACTCGGCGCTCACTGGCGGCTGTGAAGTCAAACTCAACGGTGGGTTCTGCTGGTGGGGAGAGTGATTGATGTTCATATGCCTTCAGCACATTGTTTGGATTAGCCAGAAACTCTATCCATACTTGTCTGTCCATGTTGCTAGCATTGGCCATACCCTTTTGCGGAATGCTGGCATCAAGGGCGGCAAGGTTTGATAGTTTCAATGCCACTGCGCTCGGTGTTCTACCGAGTTGAGTTGCCAAATTGATAACGTCAGGATTGCGGCTATGAAAGCGGCCAAAATCGGTCACCAGATAGAGTGCCAAAGCGTAATGCACTTCCTCTTGTGACCAATTTCGACGCTTTGCCAATTCAAATATCCTTCCGGTTTTTCTTACGTTACCTCTACAAAGCCCCAACTGGAACCACCAGAAAACGCTCGCTAAAAGCTACGGTGTCTTTACCCCGTAAAAGAGAATGCCACAGGTGAAATCACTCTTTGCCGCCCCTGGTAAAATGGCTATACCGGGCTTTATCTACGTCTGCTTCAGAACTGTCTAATACCGATTAAACAGTTCAAAATTTCCCTCTTTATCAAACGCAATCACAGAGAAGCTATCTTTGCGGCCGGTCTCCATGCCGGGTGAGCCGTGGGGCATCTGTGGTACGGCTAGCCCTGCAACATCTAACTTGCGGTTGATGAGGCGTTTTATATCCTGGGCGGGAACATGCCCTTCGATAACATAGCCGTCAATAATGCCGGTGTGGCAAGATGCCATCTCACCCGGTAGGCCCAGTTTGCGCTTGATGTTGTTCATATCATCGCTCACTACATCTTCTACTTTGAAGTTGTGCTTTTCTAGGTGATCGATCCAATCTTTGCAGCAGCCGCATGAGGCGGCGCGATAGACTGTGATGTTGAGTGGTTTTTCAATCAGTGAAGGTGGGGTTTTGGGATCCCAGATACTCTCTGCATAGGCGGAAGAGTGTAATAACAGGGTGATCAGTATCGATGACAATAGGTGTAGAGGCCACTTCATGACAAATTATTCCTAATAGGTTTTGGCGGATTATAACAGAGTCTCAATTTTCAGATAATGGCTTCGCTCTTGCGCCGCCATTTGCGGGGAGAAGGGGAGGTCTCCTAGGCAGGGGGCGTTGATGCGCTGGGTGATGGATTGAATATTCTCCTCAATACAGGCGCAATCCGGATCAACTCGGTTGGCCACCCAGCCAGCAAGTGTTACCCCTTTTTCACGGATGGCCGCTGCCGTGAGCAGTGCGTGGTTGATACAGCCTAATTTAATTCCTACGACTAGTATTACCGGCAGTGCCAGTGTCGCGGCTAAATCGGCAATGCTGTGTTGGCTGTCTAGGGGGACCAGCCAGCCGCCTGCACCTTCAACGATGGTAATATCTGCCTGCTCAGCGATGGTGTTAAAGCACTGCTTTAGGTGGAGAAGGTCGATGGTGGTATCGGCTTGCTGTGCTGCAATGTGTGGGGCGATGGCTGGTTCAAAGGCGTAGGGGTTGATGATTTCGTAGGGAAGTGAGTGCTCACAACTGGCGATCAGTTGCAGGGCATCATCATTGCGCAGTCCTTGCTCGCTGTTATGACAACCGCTGGCGACCGGTTTCATGGCGGATACCCGTTTGCTATGGTTGGAAAAAGCGTGCAAAAGCGCACAACTTACATAGGTTTTACCGATCTCTGTATCGGTGCCGGTAACAAAATAACCATTATTCATATTGCAATTCCTGACAAAATTAGTAACCATTAGCCCACCGTTGAATTTACATAGTATATGGATGAGCAGAAAATGAAAAAACAGATGTTATTAGTCGCCGCCGCTGTGGCTGTTTTAAGTGGCTGTTCCGGCTCTAAGGATTATGCACCTACGGCAGGTACTTCCGGCCAGGAGATTTTTGCCAAGGCGTGTATCGGCTGCCATGGCCCACTGAGTGACGAAGAGTTAACCACCTTCTGGGAGGTGACTCCTGAAAATATGAATGCCGCTTATGTGGCGGCTAAAATAACCCAAGGAAGCATGTCAATGCCCTCTTTCCCCAATATCAAGGGTGCAGAGCTGGAGGCTATCACGACCTTTGTACTGGAGCACAACAAAAACAAATAGAGCAGTATGAAAGCAGGCCATACCGTGGCCTGCTTCTATATTACTCCTAATTTACCTCTCCCCGTTTATCTCATCTCGTTGTAGAATACGCCTCCCTTATCGCTATTACTTTTCAGGTTGTTATGAAATCACAGCGTCTACAGCATATTCCTGTGCAGGTTGAGCCGGTAAATTTACCGCCTAATCGGCAGCGTATGCCAGAGTGGATTCGTACTTCACTCAGTAGTAACCTCTCCTATGGTGATACCTCGCGGGCGATCAGCCAACAGCGCCTGAATACGGTGTGTGAAGCGGCACGTTGCCCCAACCGTGGTGAGTGTTGGAGTCGAGGCACGGCGACCTTGATGCTGCTGGGCGATACCTGTACCCGTGCTTGTGGCTTTTGCCATGTAAAGACCGGTCGCCCACCGGAGTATGATCTGGATGAACCCCGCCGCGTGGCAGAGGCGGTGGCAAAAATGGCGCTGGATTATGTGGTTCTGACCTCGGTTAATCGTGATGAATTGGTGGATGGCGGGGCGTTTATCTTTGCAGAAACCTTGCGCCGCTTGCGTGATAAGCAACCTGATATCGGCTTGGAGATTTTGACCCCCGATTTTCGTGAGTGCCAACAAAATGCCCTTGAGGTGATCTATCGTTCGGTGCAATCGGGTTTGGCTCAACATGAGACGACCCTGGTTTGGGGGCATAATATAGAGACGGTACCGCGCATCTACTCTGTGGCACGCAAGGGTGCAAAATATCAGCGCTCTTTAGATCTGCTAAAATCAGCCTCACAGCTTGAGGGGGTGGAGAGCAAATCGGCCATTATGCTCGGCCTGGGTGAGCACGAGCATGAGGTTTTGCAGACCTTGGCGGATCTGCGTAGCCGTCAGGTATCCCGTATTGCTATCGGGCAATATCTACGCCCTAGCCGCCATCATCTACCGGTGGTGGAGTATATTCACCCCGATAAATTCTCCTGGTATGGTGAACAAGCCAGCGCGATGGGTTTTAGCTGGGTCAAGTCTGCACCGATGGTACGCTCCTCGTACCATGCAGAGACGTAATTTTAAACAGAGGCAATGGTATGGCGAATCGAACTCCACTCTATGATCAGCATCTGGCAATGAACGCCAAAATAGTGGACTTTTCCGGCTGGGAGATGCCGATTCACTATGGCTCACAACTTAACGAACATAAAGCGGTGCGTAGTGATGCGGGGATGTTTGATGTTTCACACATGAACGTGTTGGACCTGCGGGGGCGCGAGGCAAAGGTGTTTCTGCAAAAGCTGGTGGCGAATGATGTTGCTCGATTAAAAAGTGAAGGCAAAGCACTCTATACTTGCATGCTTAATGAGCAGGCTGGGGTGATTGATGATCTGATTATCTATTTTATTCGTGAGGGTGACTACCGTATCGTACTGAATGCCGCGACCCGCGAAAAAGATCTGGCCTGGATTACAGAGCAGTCAGCCGGTTTTGAGGTTGTGCTGGATAGCCCCGCTGATTTGGCGATGATTGCGGTACAAGGCCCCAATGCATGCGCTAAAACAGAGCAAGTGTTGGGTGAGGCAGTGGGCAATAAAATAGCCAAACTGAAACCGTTCAATGCCTGCTTTTGTGATGCGCTGTTTGTGGCACGTACCGGTTATACGGGCGAAAAGGGTTATGAAATTATTTTGCCTGCTGGTGATGTGGTGGCATTATGGCAGCAGTTACACCAGGTGGGTGTGGTGCCGATTGGCCTCGGTGCGCGGGATACCCTGCGCTTGGAGGCGGCAATGAGCCTGTATGGTGCCGAAATGGATGAGACGATCTCCCCGCTGGCATGTGGCCTTGACTGGACAGTTGCCTGGCAGCCTGCGGGGCGCAACTTTATTGGCCGTCGCGCACTACAAGCGCAGCGTGATGCTGGTGTGAGCACTAAATTGGTTGGCCTGCTTCTCGAAGGCCGTGGTGTGTTGCGTGGCCACCAGAAAGTGATCAGTGAAAGCGGCGAGGGTGAAATCACCAGTGGAACTTTTTCACCCTCATTGGGTAAATCTATCGCCTTGGCGCGTGTACCCGTTGCCATGGGTAATCGTTGTCAGGTAGAGATTCGCGGCAAACGGTTGAATGCCCGCGTGGTCAAGCCACCCTTTGTTCGCAATGGTGAAGCCTGTTATAAAGAACTGGTTGAGCAAAGCTCAACCCATAACTCATAAGGATTGCCCCGATGAGCAATACACCCAATGAACTGTTCTACACTAAAAGCCACGAGTGGGTGCGCATTGAAGATGATGGTACTTTCACCATCGGTATTTCAGATCATGCCCAAGCGCTGCTTGGTGACATTGTTTATATTGAGCTGCCCGAGGTGGATAGCGAGCTTGATGCTGAGCAGGATTGTGCCGTTATTGAGTCGGTTAAGGCGGCATCGGATTTATATACACCGGTTGCCGGTACGGTGATCGCAGTCAATGAAGAGCTGGAAGATGCGCCGGAGACAATTAACGGCGATGCCTATGGTGAAGGGTGGATTTTCAAGCTACAGCCCACAAGCCTAGATAGTGTAAAAGGGCTGATGCAGGCAGAAGAGTACAGTGCTCTAGTTGCTGAAGATGACGAATAACTTCAATTAGCCGATAGCGATTTTTATGCCATTTATCCCACATACCGAACACGATACCCAGCAGATGCTTGATGCCATTGGGGCGAAAAACATTGAACAGTTGTTTGATGAAATTCCAGAGGCGTTGCGTAGCCGAGGGTTGGATAATATTCCGCCCGGACTGAATGAGCTTGAGGTGACACGGCTGATTAAGCAGCGGGCAGCGCGGGACCAACCGTTAATCTGCTTTGCCGGTGCCGGTGCTTATGAGCATCATATTCCGGCTGCGGTTTGGGAGTTGACCACCCGTGGCGAATTCTACACCGCCTATACACCTTATCAGGCGGAAGCGAGCCAAGGCACTCTGCAACTGCTCTACGAATATCAAACCATGATGAGCAGCTTGATGGGCATGGATCTCTCTAATGCTTCGTTATATGACGGAGCCTCGGCACTGGCAGAAGCGGTGCTAATGGCGATTAGGGCGAATCGGAAATCAAAAAGCAGGCGTGTTTTGATACCCACTACGGTACATCCCGATTATCGTCGCGTGGTTAAAAACATTGTAAATAATCAAGGGATTGAGCTGGTTGAGCTGGATTATTGTACCGAATGTGGCCAGGTTATGGTCGATTCGCTGGCTCAATATGAGCAGTCCGACTATGCGGCACTGGTGATTCCACAGCCCAACTTTTTTGGCAATCTGGAGCAGGTGGATCAGCTGACGGATTGGGCACATGATCATAAAATGCTGGTGATTGGGGTGGTTAATCCGATGGCCATGGCGGTTATCGCTCCGCCGGGTGAGTGGGGAGAGCAGGGTGCCGATATCGCCTGTGGTGAAGGGCAGCCGCTGGGTATTCCACTCTCATGGGGTGGGCCGTTTTATGGTTTTATTGCCTGTAAGCAGAAGCAAGTACGCCAAATGCCGGGGCGCATTATCGGGCGTACCGTAGATCGTGATGGCAATCGTGGGTTTGTACTCACACTGCAAGCGCGAGAGCAGCACATTCGTCGCTCTAAGGCGACCTCCAACATCTGCACCAATCAAGGGTTAATGGTGACCGCATCAACCATCTACATGAGCTTGATGGGCGCGGAAGGCGTTGAACGCACGGCGATGCACTCCCACACCAATACCAAAGCACTGCTTGAGCAACTCACCGCAATTGAAGGGGTGAAGAGACGGTTTAGTGCCGCCTATTTCCACGAGGTGGTTATTCAGCTAAACCAACCTGCGGCACCGGTATTGGAAAAACTCGCCAAGGCGGGCTATCTGGGCGGTTTTTCGTTGGCGACTGATTATGCTGAGCTGGGAGATGCGCTGGTGGTTTGTGTCACTGAAACCAAGAGTGATGAAGAGATAAACCAATTTGCTCACGCCTTTGCCCAAGCGTTGCGCTAGGAGATGCCAAGATGTTGATTTTTGAACAATCTCAAGCTGATCGTTTCAATAAAGCGCAACAGCCTGGAGAGGCGATTGCGTTGAGTGATATTCCCAGCGAATTTCGTCGGCAACAACGTGTGGCACTTCCTGGGGTCTCAGAGTTACAGAGCGTGCGTCACTATACCCGGCTTTCACAGAAAAACTTCTCCATCGATACCCACTTCTATCCGCTGGGTTCGTGCACCATGAAATACAATCCACGGGCGTGTAACACCTTGGCGATGCACAGCAATTTTCTGGGCCAACACCCTCTTACGCCTGCCAGCAATGGCCAAGGTTTTCTGCAGTGCATCTATGAACTGCAGGAGATACTCAAAGAGGCAACCGGTATGAGGAGTGTCTCAATGCAGCCAATGGCGGGTGCGCAAGGGGAGTTTGCCGGTGTGGCGATGATCCGCGCCTATCACGATGCCCGTGGTGATACTGCACGCAGCGAAATTCTCTGCCCGGATGCCGCCCACGGCACCAACCCCGCCACGGCTACCATGTGTGGTTATAAGGTGCGGGAGATTCCCACGGGTGATGATGGCGACGTGGATCTTGAGGCGCTGAGGGCCGTTGTTGGCCCGCAGACAGCGGGCATTATGCTGACCAACCCCTCAACGCTGGGTGTCTTTGATCGCAACATTAAAGAGATTGCAGATTTAGTACACCAGGCCGGTGGCCTGCTCTATTATGATGGTGCCAATTTGAACGCTATTCTGGGCAAGGTAAAGCCGGGGGATATGGGGTTTGATGTGATCCATATTAATCTGCATAAAACCTTCTCTACCCCCCATGGTGGCGGAGGCCCCGGCTCTGGCCCGGTGGGCGTAAGCGAGCGCTTACTTCCCTTTATTCCAGTGCCCATGGCAGCCAAAACAGATGATGAATATCATTGGCTGACTGAAAAAGAGTGCCCACAATCCATAGGCCGACTCTCTGCCAACATGGGTAACAGTGGCATTATGCTGCGTGCCTATATCTATGCGCGCATGCTGGGCCGAGAAGGGTTAGAGCGGGTGGCCGATTATGCAACCCTGAATGCCAACTACCTGATGGTTAAGCTGATGGAGGCGGGTTTCGAGGTGGCACTGCCCGGTCGGCGGGCGACTCATGAGTTTATTGTTACCCTGAAAAAACTGACCCGCGAAACCGGTGTGACCGCAATGGATGTTGCCAAGCGGCTCTTGGATTATGGTTACCATGCGCCGACCACCTATTTCCCGCTGATCGTACCCGAGTGCTTATTGATAGAGCCTACAGAGACCGAATCGAAAGAGGAGATAGATGGCTTTATCGCAGCACTCTGTGCAGTGAAGCAAGAGGCTTATGATGACCCCGAAAAAGTAAAAAGTGCACCCCACACTTTACCGGTTAAACGGTTAGATGATGTGCGTGCGGCCCGCGAGCTTGATCTACGCTGGACGGGTGAGGAGTCTCTGATTAAGTCTGGATGAATTTAGGCTGAGAGGGTATTGTTCTCATCTGTTCCGAAATGCGCAGTTATCGTTGTTTTATAGGTGTAATTTTCGGGGGTAAATGAGGCGATTTCAGCCAGCATAAAACATTTATGACTTGATTAGAGCTTTCTCGAGTGGTCGCCTACCCCCACTATTATCTGAACCAACAAAATAAGGAAACCGCATGACTGCTCTGATTTGTGGCTCTTACGCTTATGATAATATTATGGTTTTTCATGACCACTTTAAAAATCATATCCTACCAGACAAGGTTCATATGCTGAATGTCTCCTTCCTGGTGCCCGAAATGCGGCGTGAATTTGGTGGTTGTGCCGGCAACATCGCCTACAACCTTAATCTGCTTGCTCCCGGCACAGCATTGCCGATGGCGACCGTTGGTGGTGATTTTTTACCCTACGCTGAGTGGATGGCTGAGTGCGAAATTAGCCAACAGCAGATCAAAGTAGTGGCTGAGAGCTATACAGGGCAAGCCTTTATCACCACTGATCTAGGTGACAACCAGATTACCGCTTTTCACCCCGGTGCCATGAGTTTCTCCCACCAAAATCAAGTTGCGGCGGCTGATGATATTAGCATTGGAATTGTCTCACCGGATGGACGTGATGGCATGATTCAACACGCCGAGCAGTTTGCCGAAGCGGGTATTCCCTTTATTTTTGACCCAGGTCAGGGGCTGCCGATGTTTGGTTGCCAAGAGTTGATGCGCTTTATCGAGCTGGCTGACTATGCGATTTTTAATGATTATGAGATGCAGTTGATGCAAGACCGCACCGGCAAAACTCCCCACGATCTGACTGCACAGCTAAACGCATTGGTTGTTACCCGGGGCAGTGAGGGCTCGCTCATTTATACCCAGCAGCACCGCATCGAAATACCCGCCGCGAACTCCACAGCAGTTAATGACCCGACCGGCTGTGGTGATGCATATCGTGGAGGCCTATTATATGGCTTGATGAATGATCTAGAGTGGAAAACCACCGGGCGTATCGCCTCGCTGATGGGGGCGATCTGTGTTGCTGATCATGGTACACAGAATCATACCTTCAAAATGGGTGAGTTTAAAAAATTATTCCAAGACAATTTTGGCTATTCTCTGTAAACTGTACGGATAAAAAGCAATAATCAGAACATTAAATTAAGGGGCTCAGATGGCAATTGAACTTTTCAACGATGGTAATCATCGCTGTCTGGCGTTTGAAAATTTAGTCAGTGGTGATGGCATTCAAGCGAATCAGTTTTTAGTGATTCATGACCGCCATACCGCTTTGATCGATCCAGGTGGTGATCTTACTTACACGCCACTGTTCATGGAGGTTATCAAACACGTCACCATCAAAGAGCTGGATTATGTTATCGCCTCTCATCAAGATCCGGATATTATCGCCTCTCTGGATAAGTGGATGACCTACACCAACTGCCAGATCGCCTGTTCCGAGCTGTGGTCACGTTTCCTACCGCACCTGATTCCTAGGCACCTAGAGCAGGTCAGCAAACGCAGCATGGATCAGAGCCGTTATACCGCTATACCGGACGGGGGGATGGATCTACCGCTGGGTGATACGGTATTGAAGGCGATTCCGGCACACTTTTTACACTCGGTTGGTAATTTTAACTTCTACGACCCTATCAGCAAAATATTGTTCTCAGGCGATTTGGGTGCCTCAATGGTTGAGGAGAAGCTGGATCAACCCGTGGTAGATTTTGAGGCGCATATTCCCGCAATGGCAAGCTTTCACCGACGCTACATGGCTAGCAATAAAGCGTGTCGTCTGTGGGCTAATATGGCGAGACAACTGGATATTGAGATGATTGTGCCGCAGCATGGCCGCTCTTTTAAGGGCAAAGAGGTGATCAATGAATTCATTAACTGGGTCGAGAAGTTGGAGTGTGGCCTGGATTTAATGGATCAAAGCAACTACACGATTCCATAGCCATCACATAGCTTAACCACTATCAAACGCCCCTTTGCTGGGGCGTTTGTCGTTTAACCCTCATCCTCGCGTTTCTATCCGCGGATGAGGGTATAATTATTTGGTAACTATTCAGCGTGTTTAGATTTTTCTTCAAATCGAGGCACTTTCGCACGGAGAGAGGGAGCATATAGGGAATATGTGACCGATTGAGTACGAAAATAACCAAGAGTTGAAGCAAAAAATGAATACGCTGAGTAAGTTACATTATTCGATTCACCTGAGAGCAGATTATGTCACGGGCACCCTTAAAGCTTAAAAAAAATGAAGAGCGTCGCATTTTGGGCGGCCATGTTTGGGTCTACAGCAATGAGGTAGAGACCAAAGAGACTCCGCTGACGGAATTTTCAGCCGGGCAACTGGTTGACATTATTTCCCATAATGGGAAAGTGCTCGGCAATGGCTATGTCAACGCTCACTCACTGATTTGTGCGCGCATTGTCAGCCGTGACCACCGCTATCAACTGGATCAATCGCTTATTACCCACCGCCTCAAAATAGCTCTCTCCATCCGTGAGCGACTGTTTGAGCAACCCTGCTATCGCTTGGTACACGGTGAGAGCGATATGTTGCCGGGGTTAGTGGTTGATCGTTACTTTGATCTGCTGGTGGTGCAGCTGGGTACTGCGGGGATGGAGGTGCTCAAAGAGCAGGTGATTGCGGCGTTGGATAAAGTGATAAAACCGAAGGCTATTCTGCTGCGTAATGACGGTGCCATCCGTAAAATGGAGGGGCTGGAGAGCTACATCGAAGATGCACTAGGTGAGGTGCCAGAACAGGCAGAGCTGGTCGAAAATGGTGTGAAGTTTTCAGCCCCGATTAAAAGTGGCCAAAAGACCGGCTGGTTTTATGATCACCGAATCAACCGTGCACGGATGCAACACTATGTGCAGGGCAAGCGGGTTTTGGATGTTTTTAGCTACATTGGTGGCTGGGGGGTGCAGGCTGCCACGGCAGGCGCGGATGAGGTGATGTGTATTGACTCCTCATCAAAAGCACTCGATTGGGTACATCATAATGGAGAGTTGAATGGGGTGGCAGATAAAATAGCTTGCCTAGAGGGCGATGCCTTTGCTGCAATGAAAGCCCTGCGCGAAGAGCGCGAACGCTTCGATGTCATCATTTTAGACCCGCCCGCCTTTATCAAGCGCAAAAAAGATATAAAAGAGGGCAGCAACGCCTACCGCCGTGCTAACCAAATGGCGATGCAGCTATTGAGCAAAGATGGTATTTTGATCTCAGGCTCTTGCTCACATCACATGAGTCGCAGCTCATTGCAAAATGTGATGCAGCAATCCGCGCGTCACCTTGACCGTAATATGCAGATTTTGGAGCAGGGACACCAGGGGCCGGATCACCCGGTACATCCGGTAATCCCGGAAACAGACTATCTTAAAGCTATTTTTTCGCGGGTTCTGCACCGATAAACTACCTATATTTAGAGAGTAAGCGGCTACCATTATGAAACAGTATCTGGACCTCATGCGCCACGTTTATGAAAATGGAACCCAGAAGGGGGATCGCACCGGCACCGGTACCCAGAGTGTCTTTGGCTATCAAATGCGCTTTGATCTCAGCGAAGGCTTTCCCTTAGTGACCACAAAAAAATGTCACCTGCGCTCCATTATTCATGAACTGCTGTGGTTTCTTAAAGGGGAGACCAATACCCAATACCTGAAAGATAATGGTGTCTCAATTTGGGATGAGTGGGCAACTGAATCGGGTGACTTAGGGCCGGTCTATGGCCACCAATGGCGCAACTGGCCACAGCCCGATGGTAGTACCATTGATCAGGTGAGCCAGTTGATTGAACAGATCAAAAAAACACCCAATAGCCGCCGCTTAATTATCTCGGCCTGGAATGTAGCCGACCTTCCCGATGAGACGGTCTCACCACAGCAAAACGTCAAAAACAGCAAGATGGCGCTTGCCCCATGCCACGCTTTTTTCCAGTTTTATGTGGCAGATGGCAAGCTCTCTTGCCAGCTCTACCAGCGCAGCGCCGATATTTTTATCGGCGTGCCCTTTAACATTGCATCCTATGCGCTGATGACGATGATGATTGCCCAGGTGTGTGAATTAGCGGTGGGTGACTTTATTCATACCCTAGGTGATGCGCACCTCTACTCTAACCATATGCAACAGGCTCAACAACAGCTGGAGCGTGAGCCGTTGCCGCTGCCTACAATGAAAATTAATCCGGCGGTAAAGGATATTTTCAACTTCACCTTTGATGATTTTGAACTGGTTGGCTATGAATCCCATCCACATATTAAAGCCCCCATCGCTATCTAACGGAGAGATTAGATGATCATTTCAATCATTGCCGCAATGGGGAATGAGCGGGTTATTGGTATTGAAAACAGGCTTCCTTGGCGCTTGCCAGCGGATATGCAGTGGTTTCGCAAATGCACCTTAGGCAAGCCTATTATCATGGGACGTACCACCTTTGAGTCGATTGGCAAACCGCTGCCGGGGCGCAAAAATATAGTGGTTACCCGAAACCAACAATACCGAGCGCAAGGGGTGGTCATAGTGCACAGCCTAGAGGCCGCCATTGAAGCTGCAAGGGGTGCAGAAGAGGTGATGATTATCGGCGGTGCTAACCTCTATAGCCAGGCACTTACGCTGGCCGATCGACTCTATATCACCCATATTCATGCCGACTTTGCAGGCGATAGCTGGTTTCCTAACTACAATACTGATCAGTGGCGAGAGCTCTCACGGGAGAAGCACGCTGTTGATGAAAAAAACAGCTATGCGTATGATTTTGTGGTGTTAAAGCGGAAGTAAACTCTTTAGCCAACATAAAACATTCATGACTTGATCAGAGGCAGCTGGGTTAAAAATGATAGCTCGCCTGAACCCAGCCATTGCGCCCAGGCTGCGGATAGTCACCCACATAGCTGACAACGCTCCGAACGGGGTCTCCAATAAAAGCCGGTGTGTTATCTGTGGTCATGCTTGCCGGGTAGCGAACCTCTCGGTCAAGCAGGTTTTTGATCCCCGCCCGCAGCGTTAACTGACTATTCGGGACGGTATAGGTAATGGTGGTACTTACGGTGTGATAGCTAGCAAGGTCGCTGCGCGGGTCGTTGGCTTCACGTGCTCTACTGCCCACATAGTGAAGGTCTACTGAAAAAGTCATACTGTTATGGTTCATCATCACCCCGAGTGTTCCCAGCCACTTGGCGGCACCGGCCACCGATTCGCTGGTGGCACTGTCTGTGGCGTTACTGTAGGAGAGGTTGACGTTAAGCTTGGCCCAATCAGATAGGTACCGCTCTGTCTCGGCCTCAATACCATTGATCTCCGCAGCACGCAAATTTTCAAAATTGATGAGATTTCCAGAAGAGACGATCAGATTACGCATCTTCGAATGGAATAAAATAATCCGATCCACCCGATTCCAAAGCCGGTGGATATACGCCAGCTCCAGGGTACGGATTGTTTCTGGTTTGATGGCCATGGCACTGCTGTTCCACAGCTCATAGAAGCTGGGGGGGCGGAAGGCGTGGGCATATTGAGCCTTAAAAATATGCTCGTTGGAGTAACGAAAGACCCCCGCTAGGCGGGGAGAAACATTGTCACCGACATCGTTGTATTTATCGTAGCGCATACCCAGGGTATAGGTGGTCTGATCGCTGTAAGTATACTCATCCTGTAAAACCACACTGTGGATGGTGCGTCGTTTGCTTTCATCAACCCAATTATTAACGCCGGTAAAGCGTTGCATAGAGGGTAGTGGAAAATAGAGTGGATTTGAGAGATCAACATTGCTCTCTCGCCACGCCTCCCTCACTTCAATCCCTTTCACGGAAACTGTGGCCAGCAGGTTATGGCCTTGCCAGCCACTCCAATGCAGCTCTACACCACCATTCAGCTGACGCTCGCGGTAAAACCCTTTAGCAAGGAACCCATCCGGGTAGGGACCGTAACCGACGGGCAGCATGGTAATATTAAAGCTGTTTTCATAGCGTTGCCAACCAAGGCTTGGCTGAATAAGAAGGTGCGGGTTGGGGGTGAAAAGGTGTGATAGCGTCAGGTTCTGGTGTTGGTTTTGGTAGGCGACCCCCTTATTGGGGCTAGGTAGCGCATCAAGAGTGCCGAAATAATCACCCCGCTTATTGTCTAATAATTGGGCTTTTAATGTGAAATCACCATAACCAAAGTTCAACAGTGCTGACTTATACTCCACTTCATCGTTGATAGGCCCTGGCGCATTACTGACGGCTGCCTGTGAAAAAAGGGTGTTATATAGTACATCCTCACCCGCAGAGGTGTTGGTATCGCCCCGTTGCCAGCGGGCTAAACTCACGCTGAGTTTGCTTTCAGAGAGAGGGTCTTCCGCGCTAAATGTGCCGCCAATAGAGCGCTTGTTAAAGCTCCCCCCACCTGCAAATGAGAGTGATTTATCTTTTTGAGTCACCACGTTAATCACCCCCGCATAAGCATATTCACCATACAGAGCAGAACCTGGCCCTCGGATAACCTCAATCCGCTCCACCTGCTCGATAGGCATCAACAATACCGGGTCGGCCAGAGCAGAGAGGGCCGAGTTAATAGAGACACCATCCACTAAAATTTTCATATTGCCTGATGCAAAGCTGCCGCCCACCCCGCGCACCAACGCAACCTGGTTGCCGATACGGTCGTGGGATTTTTCGATACCGGGTACAAAAGCCAGTGCCTCGGCAACCGTTGTTGCTCCTCGAGCATACAACGCATCACCGCGTAAGATGGTAATCATTCCCGGCACATAGTCGGCGTTCAGCTTGCTGCGGGTAGCAATGGTTGTCTCTTCTTCCATAATGCCAAATAAAAACTCCTCATCCCCCTCCATATCACCCAGCAACTGCTCTAAATCGTCCAGCCCAGTGGCATAACTCACAGAGAGTGTCGCAAGAGAGCTCAGCAAAACCAGCAATAGCGTGCACAGCCACCAGCTAGGCCTCCTATTCGCTACTTGTATAAATTTAGCTAAAAAAATCATCTCGATATCTTTGAGCGTAATCGATGGTTATGGGGCAATTTCATGGGGAGCTTAGAGAGGATTTTAGTTATTTTCATCGGTCACATGTCTATTGGGTTTTCAGGAAATATTTCATCTGTCGTTCGTAATCACTACTACGGCGTTTTTTCGGAAATTTCCTTGTGAAACCAAACTCCTGCGCGATCTTCTTGCAAGTTCATGACTATTTGGGCGGGTCACACACCGACCTATACCTTCGGCCATTTTATGTAAAAACTTAGTAATTTCTGGGTTGGCAGGCAAAATAGCTCACTTTTAAGCTTGGCTAGACACGCCTGACACAGCAAAAACTATCGTCAAAATAAGGTGCTGGCGTTGGCCGTTAAAAATAGTACAATAGCCCACCAAGCGCCCGTAGCTCAGCTGGATAGAGCGCCGCCCTCCGGAGGCGGAGGTCAGAGGTTCGAATCCTCTCGGGCGCACCATCTTCACTCTCCTCTCCGCCCTATCGGGGCAATATCGGGACACTTCTTAAGAAAGCGCTGAACAAGTCATGAATGTTTTATGCTGGCTGAAACTGCCCTTGTCATTAAGCCGTTAATTAATCCCAACATAGAGTACTGGTGAACACCAAGGATCGTTTGCCACAACAGGGGCATTCATTATTATCTGATCCGAGGCTGAGTACAATTCAGGAAGCTGGGGTAGCTAGATGTCGATAAAAGAAGAAAAAGACGACATCTCACGCTGATATGTTGTCCTGTTCGACATATAGGCACAATATATCGAAATTAATAGAGTTATTCGACATAAAAAAGCATAATGTCGAAATGAGCGGTGTATACACTCACAGTGTTAACTAAGGATATATGGATAGCCACCATGCCGGGTTTCAACCCCACTCAGCCATACAACACTTTACCCACTCTGCCCCCAAAGCAGGAGTTGGAAACCCGTGCGATATGGAAGCTCTGCACCGATGCACGTGTCGCCTTGGCTGAGCTTAAGCAGGTGGGTGAGCTGATTCCGAATCAATCCGTACTGATCAACACCATCCCCCTGTTGGAGGCACAAGCCAGCTCCGAGATCGAAAACATCGTGACCACCAGCGACCAGCTATTTCGGTTTGCCGACCACAATGTCAATCAAACAGACCCCGCGATCAAAGAAGCATTGCGTTATCGTACCGCCCTCTATCAAGGGTTTCACACCCTGAAAAAACGGCCGCTGAATACCAATTTGGCGGTGGAACTCTGCCGTACTATCAAAGGCAGTGATCTAGATATCCGCCGCGTGTCCGGCACAATGCCTGCCAATGACCGAACCGGCAAAGTGATTTATACGCCGCCTGCGGGAGAGGCGACCCTGCGCCAGCTACTCGCCAATTGGGAACAGTTTCTCCACAACCATGACGAGATTGACCCACTGGTTCGTATGGCCGTGGCTCACTATCAATTCGAAGCGATTCACCCCTTTACCGACGGCAATGGCCGTACCGGCCGACTGCTTAACATTCTCTATCTGGTAGATCAGCAACTGCTCACTCTGCCCGTACTCTATCTTTCGCGGCATATCATCCAAAACAGAGCGGACTACTACCGGCTGTTGTTGGATGTCACCCAAAATAACAATTGGCAGGAGTGGATCACCTTTATGCTCACCGCCGTCAAAGAGACTGCCCACTGGACTACAGCGAAGATACATGCAGTGCGTCAGTTACAAGAGCAGGCCGTTGATTATGTACGGCAACAACAGCCTACAATCTATAGCCGCGAGTTGGTTGATCAGATCTTCATCCAGCCCTACTGTCGTATCGGAAATCTGGTCGATGTAGGCATCGGCCATCGAGAAACCGTTTCAAAGTACCTTAAAGCGTTATGTAATATCGGTATGTTGCAAGAGGTTAAAGCGGGCAGAGAGAAGTTGTTTGTACATACCAAGTTGTTGCAACTGCTGACGATGGATGACAATGCATTTGTACCATATGGGCAGAAGCCAAATAAATGAAAGCAGAACGCTATAGCCTGACTAAAGGAAGCTCTGATCAGGTCATGAATGTTTTATGCTGGCTGAAACTGCCCTCATTTATCCCGAAAATTGCACCCATAGAACAACTATTACTGTGCATTTCGGAACAAATGAGAACAATTTCCTCTCAGCCTAAATCCATCCAGAGTTAATCAGAGATTCCTTAACGCCCATAAACGGCCAAGTGACGATAAAATAATTCACGCAAACACGCCGATGAGATTGTGCAGCACATGCGCTTTATCTGAGGATTAGAGTGCCTACTCATGTCGCAGGGTATATTCCAGGCCTTGCGAATAGCAGGCATAAAAAAGGCCGCGAATGTCGCGGCCTTTTCAACGCAGTCTCTGCTTTGGGGTTCAGGCG